>OMDA01000478.1_pt1 | contig 20811 bp, 16 predicted proteins | sample 1645141 | NCBI WGS metagenome assembly OMDA01 (sample SAMEA103958151, study PRJEB25191) | human gut metagenome | reverse complement strand
TTAGTGCACTTACCATTCTGCAATACGTAAACTTCATTAACGACAAGCCCATTGGCAGAATTAAGTATGCACTAAATTAATTCCGCCAACAGGTTGCTCTATATATGTATGTATTCTTTCTGCAATAGCGTCTTTCACATCATCCACTGCTTTAGCAGTTGCGTCCATTCCAGTCATGACAGCAAGACGTGCCATATCGAACAAAGCTCTCAGATAGTTCTTTGTTACAGTAGCCTTTTTTACCTCATAAGTCAGAATCTCTGCCTGATTAATGGCATCTTTCACTTTTTCATAAGGATCGATGAAAGTATTGGAATTCACAGATATCTCTGATTTCTCTACCTTAGGTTTTTGTATATTTTGTGTAGTGCCATATTTTTCTTTTGTATCAGATGTATTTGTCGAGGAAGAGGCGGATGTATTTATTGTAGACATTTCTTTTGTGTCAACAGTACCTGCGGAAGTTGTTTGAGCTGCGGATGTATGCGATTGCTGTTGATTTACCGAAGTAGCAGCAACTGGTCTTTTTGCGGTCATCACCACAGTGGTCTTCTTGCCTTCCTGCACAGCCTGTATGTCAGTGGGCAAATCGCCTCCTTCTTCCTCTGACAGTTTTCTTACTACATCTGCCACTGTATCTGCGTCAAAATGAGGCAGATATAAATGCACATAGTTAAGCGATTCGTCCACCTCAACACGCATTCTTAATGGTGTGCGAATCATCCTGCCAAGCAATTGTGCTATGTATGTGGCATCTTTAGCCACACGATATGACATCATAGCCTCAGCACGTGGACAATCCCATCCCGTAGACAATGCCTCCTTGAAAAATACTATCTTTATGTTTCGGTCGTCATTGATGGCCGACGGCTCACAATAAGGCACCTCCAATCCGTTGATAGACAGTGTGCCTTGCTCACCAAAAGCATGAACCACCTCGCCTTTCTCAAACGTTTCGCCCGTGCGTTTTTCCACTTCACGTAAACATTCGTCCAAATCGGTTGCAGATACTTTACCTGTCGTGCCTGCTTCCACCTGTATCAGGAAAATAGGACACACATTCTGACTATGTTGTTTCTCAGTATAGTCGTGCCAATGGAGGCACTTGTCCTTCCATTCGTCGGCAGCAGCTTGAAGCACTGCCAAGTTTTTGTTTATAGCACTTTCTTCTGGATAGTGAATCTCAACAATGTCCTTCAACAGTCCCGACTCACGTACTTCTTTCGGAGTTACAACCACCTTGTTCAAGGTTGAAAGACTTGCATTGGCCAGCGTATTGAAGCGTTCGGGAGTGGCACTCATGCCAATAATGAAAGGCAAAGCAGAAAGGCCGTCTTTAGGACTTCCGTTTACGAACTTCTGCATGATGGTTGTCTGGTTGACTTTTGCTCCACGGTGTGCTTCATCAATAATGAGCACAAGATTCTGTCCGTATTCCTCTATGGTGTTTTCTATGGTTTCCCAAATCGTATAGTCACGACCATCGCCAATGCCAACCATCTTGCTGCCCTTGCCTAACTTCTGTGTATTGAGGAAATAGACCATACCAGGCTCAAGTTTCTCGCCGCGAAACGACTCATCCAATGTCTTGAACTGGCTTATAACGAGTTTGTTACAATATCTCACCAATTTCTGCTTGCTTTGCTCGTTCAGTTCTGGCGAGTCGCTAAGCCAAATAAAGATACTGTCGGGGATGGCAGCCACCATTCCCTCGTCATCTCCACACAGCATAGATTCTATAAAGTTTGCCATCATGATGGTCTTTCCTGCACCTGTAGGAGCAGTAAACGAGATGATTTGCTTCTGTTCGTAATGCTGCCAACTCGTTTGAGCCATGGCAGCAGTTCGGCGGAGTTCGCCGACTCTGATTTTCTGAAAGGGTTTAAGTGATATGTTCATATTGTATGTTGTCGTTATTTTGTTGCATAATTGATACGGAAATTGTCCAAATAGTCGCGGTAGAGCTGGAAGGTTTTCTTCCCTTTCAGTTCGTTTGTCATAGCGAGGTACGCATTCTGGCTGTCTGTAATCAGATACACCACCTTTATTTCGGGATGTTGGCTTATGTCTTCCTTGAAACGTACAAAGAAAGCCTCATCCGTCAATATTGCCATGCGGTTGTCTGGCAAAATGGCATAATCGTCTGTGATACTCTCTGGACATTTGCCTATTGCCCCTGCTTTCATCCACAGCAACGGCAACAATTCTTGCAACTGGCGTCCTCTCGCCACAGAACGCTTGTCCAAAAAACCAAGCTTGAAGAAGGCAGCATTAGCCTTGAATCCATCGCTCATTGGCATTTTCACCGGAATGGTTTCCTCTATCTGTCCCATCACCTCGCTTACCTCAGCCTTTATTCGCTTGAAGTCGGCATCCTTTTCTGCCACGATGTAGAAGTGGGTGATGTGGCTGTTTCCGTCTAATGCTCCCATCCATGCCTCCGCCTCATTTACGTCAAACAAAATGCTGGCATTATAGCTGTCATCTTCTGACATGAGGAACGGCACGTCGTCGCTCATCGTTGGCAACTTCACATCTTTCTGCTTGTTGATAAGCGTCACCAAGGCCTTCTTCTGCTTCTTTGTGGCATCGGCTGACAAGAAGTTGATTTGCGTGAACTTCCTGTCGGTCAGTTTCGTTTCTGTCTGCGATGTTATGTAGTCACCCACGATGGGCTTTCCGTTCACATCCTCGCCAAGTATGCTACACTTCGTTCGTGGCCAGTTCACATAGCGGGCAATGCCCCACTTTTCCCATTCTTCATCGCCGGGTCGAATACCTTGCGGTCTCAGTTCCTTTTCTTTCGGTTCACCAATCTCATTGTTGGTCACCATAATGCAACGGCGGTGTCCGCCATCTTCCTTGTTCAAAAGGTTTACGGCATGGAGGGTCGTACCACTTCCGGCAAAGAAATCGAGAATGAGGGCGTCGGGTTTGTTGGCGACAAAGAAGCGGATAGTGTCATGAACTGCGTAGAGAGATTTGGGATATTGGAATCTTTCTCCAATAAATGAAGATAATAGGCTTGTACCATAGGTTTCGGCATTATGCGTGTACATATTCCATACTCTCTTTGGAGGGGTAGTTCCAATTACTGAATAGAAGGCATTTATTGAGCCGTCAAACTTATAACCAAGAGTAGTTGCCACATGATTTTCTATATCCCTAATGGTACCTTCTGCTAAATAATAGACTGTTCCAGATTCTTTCTTCTTATTCCAATTGACTTTTATATAACCTTTTCTCCAATTCACCTTAGCTTGATCTGCTACAAGGCTCCAAAGTCTTTCATCGCCATCTTTATTTAATGGCCATATGGCTATACATCCATTTGGAACAGGAATTGTATTACGATCCACACCTCGTTCCACCACGCCGCCTATAGAATGAATAATTCCTCTACTTTTATCAACAAAAATCGGGTAAAACTGATTTGGTCTTGACTCTCTCTTAGCTTGAGGGGCTCTACGTCTGAATCCTAACCATTCAATTCCACGATTAGATTCTTTTTTTATTTCAGCATCTAACATATTTAGCTCAAATTGAGTTAAATTAGAGTCTCCAAGTTCTACAATATAAACATATTCCTCTACTCGTGAAAATTGTCCCGTTCTTACGACTCCTTTGGCACTTATAACACTTGTAATCATCTGAATCCTCGCCTCCGGGAACATCTGTTCCAACAGACAACCAAGGTGATGATATTCCAGTTCATCAATCGTAACAATAAGCACAGAGTCATTCGGGTTAAGCAGTTTCTTGGCTATCTTCAACCGTGCCTCCATCATCGACAACCACTTGGAGTGACGATACGCATCCGTACCGTCAACATAGTCGCAGTTGTATTTCCAATCGTGCGAGTCAGGCTTGTTGTAAGGAGGGTCTATATAGATGCAGTCCACCATACCCGGATAAAGATAAGTAAGAGTCTGTAAGGCATGATAATTATCTGCCTCTATCAGCGTATGCCACAAGTCGCTGTCGGGTGCATTCTCCACACTGTCCATGGGCTTCAGATAAGGATATATCACATTGCCACGCTGTGCCACAGCCACCAAGTCGTCAAGCGGAAAAATCTTGTCCGCAAAAGAAACAAGATTTCGGCACACGGCATTGTCTTTCTCAATGTCTTGCACCTCATACACGTCATTAGGAGTATTGCCACGCAAAGCCACCTTCGTGCCACGACGAATCGTCACCTCTGGCATAAGTACATTATCAGGTAAATGGTTCTCGTAAACCAGTCCAAACCTTTTCTTCTTAGTCAGTCGAGCCACCTCTTCTCTGATTTGCTCTTGCAATTCAGTATTAGGTATTCGCTCTATATATTGGTCTATTGCAGCCATTCTATAATCTATATTTATTGTTTATGTATTTACTTTTCATACCCCTCATAATAGTAGCTCTGCTCTATTCCCTTGAATATCACCTCACGGTTGTCCGTATCGGAAGTGAGGTTCTGTGAGAGCAGGTAGCGCAGTTCGAGGTCGTTGATAGGTGAGCGTTCCATTGCCGAGAGATATTGGTCTTTGTCAACATACTGCCAATTGACCACTTTGCCAAGAGTGCGTTTGAACATCATGTCGAGCCAGATGCGTGTGGAGCGACCGTTACCTTCCATGAAAGGATGACACACATTCATCTCGACATATTTTTCAATGATAAGCTCAAAGGAATCTTCAGGCATTTTCTCTACGGCAGCGAGGGCTGCATCAAGATAAAGACTATTGGCAAAGCGGAAACCGCCTTTGGCTATATTCTTATCGCGGATGACACCAGCAAACGGGTATAGCCCATCAAACAGATAATGATGTATCTGCTGAAGACCTACTGTAGTTCCAACTGGAATTTTATCTATATCGCCCGACTCATAGAGGCGGTATGCGTTATCTAAAGACTTTTCGTCTATTTCCTTTGTTGTCATAATCTTCTAATTGTATTCGTCTTACTGGTTTGATGAGATATTAAGAAGTTTTTCCGCTTCTATCTCAATGTGGCTTTTCTTTGTCTGCACGATGAGCGAGCGCACATCAACATCGAGTGCCTCTGCCACTTGAACAAGCGTTTCAAGGCTTGGTTGCGAATGGTTGGTACACCACTTGCTCACGGTGGCTGGGTCTTTACCCAATTCGTCTGCCAGCCACTTGGCTGTCCTTTTGTTTTCAACCAATACTATCTTGATGCGATTGATATCTTTCTTTGCCATATCCTTTCATGTGTTTCTTGGTCTACAAAGGTAAAAATTATCTTGGATAATCAAGAAAGATTACGGAAATAATCATCCATGTTATTGCGTTTTACATCTATTTTTAAACAAAATAGCACCAATTCAAGGCTCTACAATCAAAATCCAACTACTTTCTGCTCGATTTTCATTGATTATAACTACCTTTGCCATATCAGAGCTACCGCAAAATGCACAAAGAATAAGCGTGGTACGAGGGAATATGCGCAACAGCTGATTATTAAGGAATTGAACTTCCCGATGATGTTCGGCTAAATGTCGAAGTCTGATTCGTACCGATTAAAGTGCAATGCGCTTGATTATCAAGGATGTGAGGATAGTGCATCGGGAAATAGAAAGGAAATAACAACAGCCTCTCCCCCTAATCCCCTCCATGGTCGGGGAGGGGGATAGAGGAGAGGCTATAAAACGACTATTATACGTTATGATTATTCCAATTGTAGTATTAGCCGTTTCGGCTGTGTTTTTTGCTATCGGTCGGGTGCGTGCCGATGTGGTAGCACTTTGTGCTTTGTTAGCGTTGGTACTTACGAACGTGTTGACGCCTGCAGAGGCATTGGCAGGCTTTGCAAGTCCTGTGGTAGTGATGATGGCGGGGGTGTTCGTCGTAGGTGGTGCCGTGTTGCAGACGGGGTTGGCCAAGATGATGAGCGGTCGCATTATGGCGCTGGCGGGGCAAAGCAGTGGATCTATTTATTTGTTGGTCATGTTGGTGACGGCCGTTATCGGAGCCTTCGTGAGTAATACGGGTACGGTGGCGCTGATGCTGCCTATTGTAGTGAGTATTGCAGCGAGTGCGAGGACGAACGTTCGCACGTTGCTTATGCCTTTGGCTTTTGCCAGTAGTATGGGAGGTATGCTGACATTGATAGGTACACCGCCCAATTTGGTGATAGATGAAGCGTTGATCGAGGCTGGACATGAAGGACTGTCGTTCTTCTCGTTTTTACCCGTTGGCGTGGTGTGCATTATAGTCGGTGTGCTTGTTTTGTGGCCGTTGAGTAAGTATTTCTTATCGAAACGAGATGAAGCGGAGGAGACGAGTCGTGGCCGTAAGAGTCTAAATGATCTCGTAGGAGAGTATGGTCTTGACATAGAACTGACGCGTTGTCAGTTGGATACAACATCGCGCTTGGTGGGTATGAAAATGGCCGATGTCGACTTATACAATCAGTACGGCTTGACTATCTTAGAACGTCGACAAGAACGTATGGCGCAAACGCGATTGATGAAGAACGTAAGCCAGACTACGGTTGATGCCAATACGGTGTTTGAGACTGGTGATGTGCTTTACCTGTCGGGCGGTCGTGACCGCTTAAAAACATTTTTCGCTGACTATCAACTGAATGAATTGAAGGTTGCTGACAAAGACGAGAGTAGTGAGACGCAGTTAGAATTCTATGATATCGGTTTGGCGGAGTTGGTAATGTTGCAAGGGTCACGTTTAGTGGGGCGCAGGATTCGGAGCACCGCTTTGCGTGCGAAGTATCATATTAATGTGTTGGCCATTCGTCGGAAGGGTAAGTACATTCGCGAGGGATTGGCCGACGAGGTGCTTTCGGTGGGTGACGTGTTGTTGGTGCAAGGCAATTGGAGTGACATAGCACGCCTTGAGCGTGAGGAGGACGACTGGGTCGTATTGGGACAACCACTTGCTGAAGCTGCACAGGTGACCCTTACTTATCGTGCTCCCTTGGCTGGGGCTATCTTATTGCTCATGGTGGCTATGATGGTGTTCGATTTTATACCCGTTGCGCCAGTTACGGCAGTATTGTTGGCAGCGGTGTTAATGGTGTTGTGTGGTTGTTTCCGAAATGTTGAGGCGGCTTATAAGACCATAAATTGGGAGAGTTTGGTGCTGATAGCTGCTATGATGCCCATGTCGGTAGCTTTAGAGAAGACCGGAGCCTCGGCTTTACTCTCGCATACCTTAGTAGACGGTTTGGGAGCGGTCGGCCCTGTGGCTTTGTTGGCAGGTATTTATTTCACCACATCGCTGCTCACGCTATTTATTAGCAATACGGCTACGGCCGTTCTCATGGCACCTATCGCTTTGTCGTCGGCGGCAGAGATGGGGATAAGTCCTTATGCTTTCTTGTTTGCCGTAACGTTAGGGGCAAGTATGTGTTTTGCCTCTCCATTCTCTACGCCCCCTAATGCCTTGGTGATGCAAGCGGGGCGGTACTCATTTATGGATTATATAAAGGTAGGTATTCCGCTTCAAGTAATAATGGGACTTGTTATGCTGATAGTTCTGCCTTTGCTCTTCCCGTTCTGAAAAAGGTGCGGTGAGCGTGTAAGCAACGCGTGAATATAGAATCAAAAGTAATGTCAGCAGGGGTGATGCTATTTATAGAGATTTGAAAGGGCAATACTATAAAAGTTGTCATTTGTGGAAAAAAACGGCTTAGGTGTTGGATAGGTTGTGATTGGGTGGTCCTGCGTAATGCGTGCTGGAAAGCGCGCGTTACGTAGGCGCATTTCGCAAGTTAGGCTGCGGCTCGGAAGTGTAAAAAAGAAAATTTTTTGATTTTCTTTTTGCACTTCTCTCGCCTTGCACTAACTTTGTCCCCCGAAACAAACTAGCACATACTTATAATATATTATGAGCAAGAATATTCGCTTAGAAGTAAGCAAGGCTACACAGTTTGTAGCTAATGGTGCTGTTGAAGCACTCGAATCACGTGTAAAGGCTGCACAGAAAGCACTCGAAGAGGGTACTTGCGCAGGTAATGACTTCCTTGGCTGGATGCACTTGGCATCAAGCATCACCCCCGAACATTTGGCAGACTTGAAGGCTACGGCTGCTGTGTTGCGCGAAAACTGCGACACAATCGTTGTGGCTGGTATCGGTGGTAGCTACCTCGGTGCGCGTGCTGTGATTGAAGCTTTGGGTAATAGCTTTGAATGGTTGACAAATGATGGTAAGAACCCCGTTATGCTCTTTGCAGGTAATAACATTGGTGAGGACTATCTATATGAATTGACTGAATACTTGAAAGGCCGCAAGTTTGGCGTTATCAATATATCAAAGAGTGGTACGACTACTGAGACGGCTTTGGCTTTCCGTTTGCTTCGCAAGCAGTGCGAGGAACAACGCGGCATCGAAATGGCTCGTAAGGTAATCGTAGCCGTAACAGATGCGAAGAAGGGCGCTGCTCGTGTAACAGCTGATAAGGAAGGCTACAAGAGCTTTATTATTCCCGACAACGTGGGTGGTCGTTTCTCTGTCCTTACTCCCGTAGGTTTGTTGCCTATCGCTTGTGCAGGCTTCGACATTGAGGCTTTGGTAAAGGGTGCAGCAGATATGGAGAAATTGACTGCACCAGAAGTGCCTTTTGCAGAAAATCCTGCTGAACAATATGCTGCTGTGCGTAACGCTCTTTATGCTGAGGGCAAGAAGACGGAGATATTGGTTAACTTCCAACCTAAACTTCACTATATGAACGAGTGGTGGAAGCAGTTGTATGGCGAGAGCGAGGGTAAGGAAGGCAAGGGTATCTTCCCCGCAGCAGTTGACTTTACGACAGACTTGCACTCTATGGGACAGTGGATTCAAGAGGGCGAACGTACAATCTTCGAAACAGTTGTTTCGGTTGAGACTCCTGAACACAAGGTACTCTTCCCTCACGATGATGAGAACCTCGATGGCTTGAACTTCCTTGAAGGTAAGCGCGTTGACGAGGTGAACAAAATGGCAGAATTGGGTACTCAGTTGGCTCACGTTGACGGTGGCGTGCCTAACATGCGTTTGGTCGTAGAACGCTTAGATGAATATCATTTGGGTCAGATGATTTACTTCTTTGAACGTGCTTGCGGTATCAGCGGCTTGTTGCTTGAAGTAAATCCTTTCAACCAACCTGGCGTTGAAGCTTATAAGAAGAATATGTTTGCTTTGCTTGGTAAGCCTGGTTACGAAAAGGAAACTGAGGCTATTCAAGCTAAGTTGAAGTAATTGATTTGAACTTGTAACGAGTCGAAAAGTAGATGAGTTGACAAGTTGGCAAGTTGACGAGTTAACGGGTAAGTTAGTATATATATAAGGAGTAACTTACCTGTTAACTCGTCAACTTGTTAACTTGTAACCTCGTTAACTTGTTATATTATGTATTGTATATGACATTCAAGCAGCAAATAGATGCTTATCGGCAAAAGACGGGTAAGGGCAAGGCTACGCTAAAGGCGGTGTTGTTCGATATGGACGGTGTGCTGTTCGACTCCATGCCTCACCATGCCACATCGTGGGCAAAGGTTTGCACAGAGTTTGGCTTGCCAATGGATCCTGTCGAGGTATATATGAACGAGGGCCGTACTGGAGCTTCAACGATTAACTTGCTGACACATCGTTATTGGAATCGTGAGGCAACGCCAGAGGAGGTCGAGCAAATATATCAAGAGAAGTGCCGCCTCTTTAATGCTTGTCCTGAGGCTCCTAAGATGCCAGGCGCAGAGGAAGTGTTGCAGGCAGTAAAAGCAGCAGGACTGACGATTGTAGTTGTGACGGGGAGCGGACAGAAGTCGTTGCTCAATCGCTTAAATCATAATTTCCCAGGATATTTCACGCCAGAGCTAATCGTGTCGAGTAAAGATGTAAAGCATGGCAAACCTCACCCTGAACCCTACCTTATGGGATTGGAGAAGGCTGGGGTAAAGCCTGAAGAGGCAATGGTAGTCGAAAATGCGCCATTAGGCGTGCGGGCAGCCGTAGCAGCAGGCATATTTACGATTGCAGTTAATACAGGTCCCTTGCCCGAAGACGCATTAACCAGCGAAGGAGCAAACACATTATTTGCTTCAATGACGGCTTTAGCTCATCATTTTAATCAACTCACAACGACATGGCAGGAATAGAGGAAGCAATATACAATCGTTCGGAACGCTTATTGGGTGCTGACGCAATGGAAGTGTTGGCAACGAAGCGCGTGATTATATTTGGTGTTGGCGGTGTGGGTAGTTGGTGTGCCGAGAGCCTGGTGCGTTCGGGGATTAAACACCTTACTATCGTTGACTCCGACCGCGTTTGCATTACGAATGTAAACCGACAAATTATGGCCACGATGAAAACGGTGGGTATGGTAAAGGTAGAAGCATTGAAGGAACGCCTGTTAAGTATTAACCCAAAGGCCGATATTACTGCTTTACAGAAGATTTACACTGAAAGCACAGCTGATGAGTTTCACATTGAGAATTATGATTACATTATCGATGCCATAGATTCTTTGCAAGACAAAGCACTCCTTATATTAAGGGCATGCAGAACAAAGGCAAAGTTCTTCTCGTCAATGGGGGCTGCCTTAAAGTTAGACCCGACAAAGGTTGAGGTGGCTGAGTTTTGGAAGGTGAAAGGTTGCCCTTTAGGCGCAGCTTTGCGTCGCCGCTTTAAGCGTGACAAGACTTTCCCTTCGCGTAAGTTTAAGTGCGTTTATAGTGAGGAATTGTTGCCCAACTTAGGTCAAAGTCATGCTTGTGGCACGGCAGCTTGTTTGTGTCCGAAGGCAGAGAATGGTCCTGGCGACCTCGAGTTACTGAATCATGAGTGGTGCAGCTCTAAGGCACAGATTAATGGTAGTCTCTCGCATATTACAGCTATTTTCGGCTTTACCATTGCAGGACTTATTATGCAGGATGCGTTACGTAAATAAGATGTTGATATAATAATTGCGGCCTCACCCTATTATAAGGTGAGGCCGCAATTATTCGTAATGGGAATTAATAGTACAACAAGCAGTCGTTTTGCATACGCGACTCAACCCGTTGCCAGTTAATGAGAAACCAAAAGTTATTAATGTAGTCGGCGCGTCTGTTCTGATAATCTAAGTAATAAGCGTGTTCCCATACGTCAATGCATAACAATGGGCGCATGTTGTGAACAAGCGGATTGTCGGCATTGGGCGAAGAAAGAAGTTGTAGAACATTGTTGTTGTCGCGTGCCAACCATACCCAGCCTGAACCGAATAGGTTGATAGCGGCTTGAGTAAAAGCTTCTTTGAAATCCTCAACGCTGCCAAAACGTGCAGCTAACTCTTGGCTTAGTGCAGCACTCATATTGGTGGGTTGCGGCGTAAGTTGCTTGAAGAAGAGGATGTGGTTGTAGGCTTGTGCTGCATTGTTGAACAATGGACCTACGGGTTGCTGCTTGATAATGTCCTTCAATGGAAGGTCGGCCAACTCGGTGTCTTGCGTCAGTTGGTTTACTTTATCGAGGTAAGCCTGTAAGTGTTTGCCATAGTGAAAGTTAAGTGTCTCGAGGCTCATACGTGGTGCCAATTCGTGCAACGCGTAGGGAAGGGTAGGGAGTTTGTGTTTCATAGGGCTTTACGTTTTGTGAACTCGTACAAGTTCTAGTGAATAGTCATTGATGTTGTAAATGTCCGAATTTAATCAATGCGATGCCACTAAAAGCCTACACTTTTGTGTTTTATTATAGTTTGTAAAAACTTTTTGGTTGCTCCTTATAGTAAAAGCGTTTTGTATTACATATACGTTGTTTAAAAAAAAATTACTACTTTTGCGCACATAACAAAACAATAATAAGGAAAGCTATGCTTACTATTAAACAAATTACAGACGATAAGGAAGCCGTTATCCGCGGCTTGGAGAAGAAGCATTTTAAAGGCGCACGCGAAGCAATCGATGGTGTGTTGGCCTTCGACAATAAGCGCAAAGAGGCACAAGTAGAGTTAGATGCCTTGAACGCAAAGGTTAAGACCCTTTCAAAGAGCATCGGTGGCTTGATGAAAGAGGGTAAGAAAGAAGAAGCTGAGGCTGCAAAGGCTGAGGTGGCAACCATTAAGGTAAGAAGTAAGGAATTGGAAGATGTAATGAAGCAAGCTGAGGAAGATAAGCGCGCTTTGCTCTATACGATTCCTAACGTGCCTTACGACATCGTTCCCGAAGGAACTTGTGCTGATGATAACTTGGTCGTAAAGACAGGTGGTCACGACACGGTATTGCCTAAGGACGCACTGCCTCACTGGGAGTTGGCGAAGAAGTACAATTTAATTGACTTTGACTTAGGTGTAAAGATTTCAGGCGCAGGCTTCCCTGTATATATAGGTATGGGGGCTCGTTTGCAACGCGCTTTGATTAACTTCTTCCTTGACCAAGCTCGCGAAGCTGGTTACACCGAAATTATGCCTCCTACAGTAGTGAATGCAGCGTCAGGCTTCGGTACTGGTCAGTTGCCCGACAAGGAAGGGCAGATGTATCACTGCGAAGTGGATGACCTCTATTTGATTCCTACTGCCGAGGTTCCTGTAACGAACATCTATCGTGATGTCATTCTTAACGAAGACCAACTTCCTATTAAGAACTGTGCTTACACCGAGTGCTTCCGCCGCGAAGCAGGTAGCTATGGTAAGGACGTTCGTGGTTTGAACCGTTTGCATGAGTTCTCAAAGATAGAGATTGTGCGCATTGATAAGCCCGAACATTCAGAGCAATCACACCAAGAGATGTTGGCGCACGTTGAAGGCTTGTTGCAGAATTTAGAGTTGCCTTACCGCATTCTTCGCCTTTGTGGTGGTGATATGAGCTTTACTTCATCTATTTGCTACGACTTCGAGGTGTATAGCGAAGCACAGAAGCGTTGGTTAGAGGTAAGTTCTGTTTCAAACTTCGACACTTATCAGGCCAACCGCTTGCAGTGCCGTTATCGTGGTGCTGATAAGAAGATCCACTTGTGCCACACACTGAATGGCTCAGCCTTGGCTTTGCCTCGTATTGTAGCAGCTTTGCTTGAAGACTTCCAGACTCCTGAGGGTATTCGTATTCCAAAGGCTTTGCAGCCTTACATGGGTTGTGATATGATTAAATAATGTGCTAATAGCCCAAAGTGCTAATATGTTAATGTGTGCGTTACACATTAACATGTTAACACAAAAGGCATATTAGCGCATTTGCAACTGATTGCAATGCGCATACTATCAATTGACTACGGAAAGAAGCGAACGGGAATAGCAGTGACCGATCCTGCACAAATCATAGCGAACGGATTGACAACGGTCGATACGGGTAACTTGATAACTTTTTTAAAGGACTATGTGTCGCGCGAAGAGGTGGAACGGTTTGTAGTTGGGTTGCCAACGCAGCCTAATGGTCAGCCTTCAGAAAATCAAAAGCGCGTGTTGACCTTTGTAGAAAAACTGCAAAAAGTGTTTCCACAGATTCCTGTCGAACTATATGATGAACGTTTTACCTCGGTGTTGGCTCATCGTGCCATATTAGATAGCGGAATAAGTAAGAAGCGTCGTCAAGTGGACAAAGGATTGGTTGACGAGATTAGTGCGTGCATTATTCTGCAAAACTATATGGAGGGACGTTTCTGATAAGTATCCTTTTTACATCTATTATTTACGCAACATTTTAAAATGATTTTACCAATCTATACTTACGGTATGCCAGTGCTTCGTAAGGAATCGGTCGACATTACGCCTGACTATCCAGACTTGAAGCAACTCATAGCCGACATGTTCGAGACTATGTACCACAGTGATGGTGTCGGACTTGCAGCCCCACAAATTGGCAAAGCCATTCGCGTGGTGGTTATTACGCTTGACGCTTTAAAGGACGATTATCCCGAGTATGCTGGCTTTAATAAGGCTTACATCAATCCACACATATTGGAGTTTGATGATAGCGAAACAAAGTCAATGGACGAGGGCTGCCTGAGTTTGCCAGGAATTAACGAACCCGTTCGTCGTCCGACACGTATTCATGTAAAATATTTAGACGAAGACTTTGTAGAACACGATGAATGGGTGGAAGGCTTCTTAGCACGTGTGATGCAACACGAGTTTGACCACTTAGACGCTCACTTATTCATAGATCGTATCTCACCGCTCCGCAAACAAATGATTCGCGGTAAGCTCAATCAAATGCTTAAAGGTAAATTCCGTTGCGCTTATAAGGTAAAGTGTCCTAAATAAAAGTAGCAACTTTATTGTGACAAGAAAACATAGCGTTACTATGAAGTTCTCTCTGTCAAAACATTTCACTACGGCAAGTGCATTCAGAACGCAGCGTTCGTTGAATGCGCTTGCCGTATTGTTATTTGTTGTGGCGTTGTTCCCCTTGCGTATTCATGCTCAAATCGATGCCGAAATGGTGACGAATATGGGACGCAATGCGTTGAGTGTTGATGATTATTTGACAGCTATTCATTACTTTAACCAAGCGATTGAGAGCAAGCCCTTTTTGTCATCGCCTTATTATTATAGAGCCTACGCTAAGTTTACGCTTGAGGATTATAGTGGGGCAGAGGCTGACTGTAATAAAAGTATTTCGCTCAACCCCTTCATTGTTGAAGTGTATCAATTGCGTGGCCTTTGTCGTATCCATGCTGACAACTTTCAAGGGGCGATAGCCGACTATTCGCGTGTCATAACCGATGTGCCCACCGATCAAGGGGCACGTTATAATCGCGCTTTGTGCTACTTGCAACTCAATCAGTATCAGCAGGCCGATGCCGACCTTGATTATATGCTTACAAAGTGGCCTACCTACTTCCGCACCTATATGGTGAAGGCGCAAAGCCTTTTGGAACAGAAGGATACGTTGCAAGCGATGAAGTGGATAGACTCCCTATTGGCGAAAAATCCGAATGAGGGCAATGCATGGAGCTTTAAAGGCCGTTATGAATTGGCAAAGGAGAAGTATTCCTTGGCTGACTCCTGTTTAACGCAAGCCATACGTTTAACACCATCAGACTTTGAACTCTATGTAGCACGTGCGCAAGCGCGACACGCTTTGGGCAAGTTTGGTTTAGCTATAGCCGATTACGACCGCACCATAGAGTTGCAGCCACAACATTTCGTGGCGCATTACAATCGTGGATTGTTGCGCTCGTTTGTAGGCGATTTAAATCGAGCTATTCAAGACTTTGACTTTGTACTGCGCGTTGAACCAAACAATACGCTGGCCATTTATAATAGAGCGCAGTTACGTGCGCAAGTAGGCAATTATCGTGGTGCAATAACAGATTACACGAGTCTAATCAAAGCCTACCCTAACTTTATGTACGGCTACTTGCAGCGTGCCTCCTTGCGTCGCAAGTTAGGCGATGTGAGAGGAGCGCAAAATGACGAGACGGTGGTGGCGAAGCGTAATTTAGACCTCGCTATGGGACACGCGCGTCCATTGAGTAAAAAGAAAGTTCGCTTACGCTCCGACCATGCTTTAGATAAGTACAAACAATTAGTGCAAGAAGACCCCGACACCGTCCGCAATGTGTTTGGTCGCTTCTTTGGCAAAGTGCAAAACGAACACATTGCTGAAGAACTACTCAGTATGTATGCACCAGCCTTCCATAATTTATATGTGCAAGGATACCATTCGGTAGGTTTTATGCCCGAAATGAATCAGTTCAAGAAGGCTGACACATCGTATCGTGTCTATGGACTTACGGCTGAAGCAGAAGCAAATGGTGTGCAGAACGCGCAAAACGATGAGCGACAACTTGAACGCATAGAAAACAAGTGCTCTCCACTGCAGCGAGCTTTGTTTCGTTCGTCAATTTCGCTCGAAAAGTACGATTATGCCTCGGCTTTAAATGAGGCAAATAAGGCTTTACGCATCGACTCGACTTCAGTGGTAGCGCGAATGCAACGGTGCAATGTGTTGGTGTATAGTGCAAATGCTTCAACTATTGAGACACAACAACGCAAGGCACATTTGGCTTTAGCGCAAGCTGATTTACGATACGCATTATCGCGCTCACCGCAGAATGCCTATTTGCATTATAATATAGGCTGCTTGTTGGCTCTACAAAATGCAAACGCTGAAGCAATTGCGGCTTTTACACAAGCCATAGCGTCAGATAGTCGATTGGCCGAGGCGTATTACAATCGATCCATACTCTACAAGCGAGAAGGGCAGATAGAAAAAGCTAAGACAGACTTAAGCAAGGCTGGACAATTAGGCTTGTATAAGGCCTATGCTTTATTGAAGACGATTACTAAGAATTAAGAAAATCCTTAAAATAGATATCATGCATAAGAAAGTCGTATTATTAAGTTTAGTCACTGCAGGCGTATTGGCTTGTAGTGCTCAAAAGGCCAAAACGCCTTATTGGTTAGACCCTGCTATGAATAGAGTGGGGACGGTAGCGCCTCATTCAGATTATTTTGCTTTTGAAACAGTAAAGGCTGCACAAGAGGGCGATAAGACGAAGTCGTCGCGTTACCTCTCGCTTGAGGGTAAGTGGAAATTCTCCTTTGCAAAGAACCACAACGAAGCCCCGCAAAACTTCTTTGTCAGGGGTTACGACGACTCTTCGTGGGAAGACTTCCCAGTACCTGGACTGTTCGAACTCAATGGTCATGGCGATGCCGTTTATCGTAATGTAGGTTACGCTTGGGACACACAGTTTGAGTCAAATCCGCCGTTCGTAGAAGAGAAAAACAATTATACAGGTTCGTATCGTAAGCAAGTCGTTGTACCCGCTTCGTGGAAGGGCGAGAAGGTTTATCTACACGTAGGTTCGGCCACTTCGAACTTGAGCGTTTGGGTAAACGGCAAGTTCGTTGGCTATAGTGAAGACTCAAAGTCTGCTGCCGAGTTCGATGTAACGCCTTACCTTACTCCGGGGAAGGAAAACTTGATTGCCATGCAAGTGATGCGTTGGTGTGACGGTTCTTACTTTGAATCACAAGACTTTTGGCGCCTCACGGGTATTGCGCGCGAGGTATATCTTTATGCACGTCCGCAAAGCCACATCAGTGATGTGTTCATTACTCCCGATTTAACGAATAACTACACCGACGGTACGCTTCGCGTTCAATTGCAAGGTACTCAGTGTAAAGGAAAGTCGGCTACGCTTACCTTACTCGATGCAAATGATAAAGTGGTAAAAACACAAACCGTCCCGATGGCAGTCAAGGCCGATGTAGAGTGGAGCATTAGTAATCCGTTGAAGTGGACGGCAGAGACTCCTAATCTTTACCGCTTGCGCATTGACTTACTCGATGGTAATAAGGTGTTGGAGAGTATTGAGCAGAATGTAGGTTTCCGTAAGATTGAAATTCGCAATGCTCAATTCCTTGTCAATGGCCAACCCGTACTTATTAAAGGTGCCGACCGTCACGAAATGGACCCTGACGGAGGTTACGTAATTAGCATGGATCGTATGTTGCAAGACATACGCATTATGAAGGAGTATAACATCAATGCTGTTCGTACCAGTCACTATCCTAACGACCCACGTTGGTACGACCTTTGCGACAAGTATGGTATCTACGTCGTAGCAGAGGCCAATATCGAAACGCATGGTATGGGCTATGGTGAAAAGACTTTAGCTAAAGTGTCGCGTTACGAACAGACGCACCTTGAACGTAATATCAACAATACGTATGTGCTGAAGAACCACCCCTCAATTGTTACTTGGAGTTTGGGCAATGAGAGCGGCTACGGTATCAACTTCGAGAAGGCCTATGATATGGTAAAGGCCTACGACACGTCACGTCCTGTGCAGTACGAACGAGCTATCTTAGAGCGTGGTACAGATATCTATGCCGAGATGTACTTGCCCTATCAGTATTGCGAAAACTATGCTAAGCGTACAGACATTACAAAACCGCTCATACTTTGTGAGTATGCACATGCAATGGGCAACTCCGAGGGTGGCTTTGGTGAGTATTGGGACTTGGTGCGTAAGTATCCTCATTTCCAAGGCGGCTTTATCTGGGATTTTGTAGATCAAGGTTTACGCGGTAAGAATAAGCAAGGCAAACAAATCTATACTTATGGTGGCGACTACGGACGCTATCCTGCTACTGACCACAACTTTAATTGCAATGGTTTGTTCAATCCCGATCGCGAAGCCCACCCACATGCTGACGAAGTACGCTATTACTATCAGAACGTGTGGACAACGCTCAAGGATAGCACACAAGGTGTGGTAGAAGTGTATAACGAAAACTTCTTCCGCACGCTTGACAACTTATCGCTCAATTGGACGTTGCTCTGCAATGGTCAACAAGTGGCAGCAGGCACCGTGGCTGACATTCACGTTGCACCGCAGTCTCGTTCTATAGTACAGTTGGAGGGCTTTAAACTGCCGCAGCAAAAGGGAGAATACGTGCTTCAATTTGACTATCGTTTGAAGAAAAACGAACCTTTATTAAAGGCAGGTTATGTAGTAGCTCGCCAAGAAATGGTGCTCTCACCCTACATCTATCCTACACTCGCGAGCGTGAAGAGCGTAGTGCCCATTCGCGCTGCAGTGGTAGGACAAAAGGTTGCAACACCAAAGGTGACGAAGGAAGAACAATTGGCATGTCTTACACTTTCTGCAGGTGCTACTTCTGTTACCTTTAATAAGAAAACAGGTCTCATTGACTATCTTGACGTTGACGGCCATGCAATGTTTGAAGAAGGTTATTCACTTCGTCCCGACTTCTGGCGTGCTCCGACGGATAATGACTACGGAGCAAGCATTCAAAAGGCATTGCAAGCATGGCGCAATCCACAGTTGAACTTGACCAGTTTCACTGAGAAAGAGCAGGGCATTAATCGTCAAGTTGTTGCTACTTATGATATGCCCGAAGTTAAAGCAAAGCTCACGCTTACTTATACGCTCAACGTACAAGGACAACTTGTTGTTGAACAACAATTAACGGTTAACAAAGGTGCAAAGGCCAAGCCCGTACTGCCTCGTTTCGGTATGACAATGGTAATGCCACAAGACTATCAAACCATTCATTACTATGGCCGTGGCCCTATCGAAAACTACGTCGATCGTCACACTTCAACCTTCTTAGGTGAATACACGCAAAGCGTAGCAGAGCAGTTCTCGCCCTACATTCGTCCTCAAGAGACGGGTAACAAAACCGACATTCGTTGGTGGAGCATTAGCAATGCAGCGTCAGATGGTTTAACCTTTACAGCTCCAGAGCCGTTAGAAATGACAGCGCTCAACTATCTCACTTCTGACCTCGACGGGGGGCCTGTAAAGGAAGAGCACCAAATGCACGCGGGCGATCTTACGCCACGTCCTTTCACCGTGTTGCACATTGCACAGCGTCAGATGGGCTTAGGCTGCATTGACTCTTGGGGTGCTTGGCCATTGCAGAAGTATCAAATTCCCTATGCAGACCATAGCTTCTCATTTGTGATTACTCCTGTAGCACGTTAAGTTAGTCAGTACTTAGAGTTTTAAGGTTACAAAGTACAAGTAGCCTTAAAGCTCTAACTTTTAAATATCTATACAGAAAAGATAACAAACAAATGAACCTATTCAAAACAATAGCCCTTTCGCTATTGTGCATGCAAGGCGTAACGGCTCATGCACAAACGCCCCGCAGTCAATTAGCACCAACGCCCCCAATGGGTTGGATGACGTGGAACCTATTTAAGGGCGACATCAACGAAACACTCATTCGCCAAACCACAGATGCTATGGTAGAAGAAGGCTTCGCCGCTGCTGGTTATAAGTATATCTTTATAGACGACTTGTGGCAAGGCGGCCGCGATGCACAGAATAATATCATACCCGATCCGAAGAAGTTCCCATCGGGCATAAAGGCATTGGCCGACTATGTACATGCCAAAGGACTGAAACTCGGTATCTATTCTGATGCAGCGCAGTTAACGTGTGCGGGAGCAACCGCCAGTTTAGGCTTTGAGTATCAAGACGCGCGCACTTTTGCCTCATGGGGCATTGACTACTTAAAGTATGATTATTGCAATGCACCTGAAGATAGTGCCACGGCACGTGCTCGCTACCATACCATGGCTGATGCACTTCAAAAGTCAGGGCGCGATATCGTATTAGGCGTATGCGAGTGGGGACAACGTCAAGCAGAAGAATGGTGTGGACAAGTAGGCGGACAGTTGTGGCGCACAAGTTACGATGTGCGCGATATGTGGAAAGATACGCTCGGCCAAGGTGGCATGGGCATTCTCGATATCATCAACATTACAGCGCCACTCGCACCGAAAGTTTCGGCAAGTCAATGGCCCGACATGGACATGCTTGTCGTAGGACTCAATGGTAAAGGTGGCCCCTCAAGCGATTTGGGCGGACATGGTTGCAGCGACATAGAGTATCAAACGCAAATGAGTATGTGGTGCATGCTTTCATCACCTTTGGCTATGAGTAACGACTTGCGCAAGCTAACGCCTGAGGCGCGTCGCATCTTGCTGAACGAAGAGGTGATTGCCATTAATCAAGACTCACTCGGTAGTGCTGCCGAGCGTAAGGTCAATATGGATACTTATCAGTTGTACGTTCGTCCGCTTTCGGGCAATCGTCATGCCGTGGCATTGCTCAATACTTCTGATGCACCGCTTACGCTTACAGCAAACTTTGCGTCATTGGGTTTGAACAAACGCTATACCATTCGCAATGTTTGGCAACACAAGACAGTTGCCACTAAAGCACGCATGTGGAAAGGTAAGGTTCAGCCCCATGAGACCGTTGTGTTGGTCTTGACAGAAGGCTGATGAACTATCGAAAGAATTAAAAGAAGGTGTGTCAAAATGCATTAATTGATATTTCGATTTATTGCTGTCCGGTAAAACTTTTTCAAACAAAATAAATTAGGGCTGACACTTCTCACGAGGTATCA
>OMDA01000469.1_pt1 | contig 20973 bp, 20 predicted proteins | sample 1645141 | NCBI WGS metagenome assembly OMDA01 (sample SAMEA103958151, study PRJEB25191) | human gut metagenome | reverse complement strand
CTATAAGCAACCTGCTGCTGCCGCGGGTTACAAACCCGCCCCCCAATTAGGCAGACAAATTGCAGTTTATCTCTTCTTCACCCCCCAGACATTCCCTTCACACAAGTGGCGGCGGGGCACCCCTAAGCGTCGCATCTCCTTGGTGATACGCTTGATAGTGATGCCTTGCAATGAACGGGGAGCTTGCGTCTTTAGTTCATCAAAAAGTTCACTGGCTGATAACCACGTAATCGTTTGGTCCTTTTTAAGATTACAAGTAGCGTCGGGAGCCATGTAAAAGCGTGAAAAGACATCATTCACAGCCGAGAATTTGTAGTAAGCCTTATTATGCAATTCAATTTCGCGCTCCTCGTCTTTGGTAAAGAAGAGCGGTTTGCCCTTAGCTATCTCAGCCAATAATTGCGCGTAGAGTTGGTCATGGTCAACCGTCACCTCACCCATGACAAACTCAACAGGTTGGCAGAAGAAACGGCGTGAACCCGTGGGGTCGGTCAGCAACTCCGTGTAGTTGCTCGTACCAATAAACGAAGCCATGCGCGTAACCATTATTTGACTTCTACCACGCGGCAGACGCATCTTAACGTCCGTCATCTGCATGAGGTTTTTCAAAATGCCCATCTGACGTTCGTTATAACGATCAAACTCGTCCATATTAATCAGCGCAAAGCGTCCCAGTTTCTTTTCAGCGCCACTATCGGCCGTTAGGTCAAACTTATCTGTGTAATAACGACGCAATACGGGCGGCAACAGCGTGCGACAGAACGTACTTTTACCCATACCTTGTCGGTCGCTAAGGAGCAAAGGTGCAATCTGATTCTGAAACACATGGCAATTCTCCTCCGTGTTTTGCCAACCAGCCACCATAGCACGCATCCAGCGGCTGAATACTTTCACCCACAATACATCGTGACTCACCATGTGCGCCACCTCCGTCAATCGGTTGCGTCCGTCCCAGCGAGGCAAGTGATCAAGGTAATGTTGCAAAGGGTGATAAGCGGGCACCGCTTCAGAGTTCAAGTAACCGTCCACCCAACTGCGATAGCACTGTGGCAGTGAGCTCTGTACGTGCATAATCAGCGAGTTGCGACTACGCTCCGTCATCAGCTTAAAGTCATCATCTGCTGCACTCTCTTTGGGCTGCAACTCTACATTATTTTCCAATTCATTAAAGCGAATATTCCATTTATCATGAATAACTTCTTGCATCTGTTCCACCAATGAAGTTTCGCTTTTTTCTTTTTTAGACGTAGCGGTTTGGTGGGAAGTTACCACTTGTTGTGCTGTTTGCACACTCTCTTTAAGAGCTTCTTCTCTTACACCCACTTCGTTTTCTATCTCTTCGGTAAGCAATCGTTTCACCCAGGCTTTTACAATACGCACAATATCATTGTCACAGAGTTGGGTAAAAAGTCGTTTAGCAAGGTCGAAAAGTTGTCGAATTATATTTTTAATCATGGCATTTGTTTTTTGAGTTTGTGCAAAAGTACAACCCCCTAAAGTGGGATACAAAAAGAGTGTACATTTTGTACACTTTTTCTTCATTGCCCAGAAATCCTCTATGCCCACGTTACGTGTTTTTAAGGCCAATGGCTTTTCACCTTTCATGTTTCAGAAACTAAATATAAACGATTGATTATCAATAACTTCATCGAATGAAACTTAAAACACAATGTTTCACTTTTCATTTCATTCCTTCATTCAGCATCTCTTGCATTGTGTTCTGAAATCTCTTGCACAGTGTTTTTGATTTTCTTGCATTGAGGTTTTGATTTTCTTGCATGATGTTTTCTTCTCTCAGCGTTATACCTCAAAAATGAAACATTGAAAGCAAAAATGAAACATAGATTGTATATGTTTCAGTCCCTAAAATCGTTCAAAATCAAAGCATTATGCACAAAAAGTGAAACATTGAAACGTTTGTGTCCAATAGAATTGATAAATTGCAGTTTATTTTTGCCATGAAAACATTTATACCCTGCTGAGACGAGATTTAACATTTAGGAGGTTGGCCATATCAGAAAAATTACCGAATTTAATTTCCATAACAATAAGTTTTAGTATAGTCTGAAACTCAACTGATTAACACCTACTAAGTTACAAAATGTTCTTGACTTATTGTCCTTCCCACCCATTATTTCGGGGTGGGAAACTTTAGTTATACATCTCATAAAATACGATAATACTCCATTGGGCATCGAAGTAGTTCTGCGTTGTCTATCGAGGTTATACTTCATGATCACATGAAGTATATTAACCTAACTATATACAAAATTGGATCGAAAGCAGTATTTGTTTATACAAAATTTCTGAGATATTAAAGCGGTTAGGTTAAATAGTATTAAATTTGTATTGCGGTGTTGGCATTTTCTGTCATTTCTTGTCTTTTCTCAATAAATTTTCATATTTTTGCGATCGGACTGCATAGCCAATCTGTTGTTGACACAGCAAGATGAGTTCTTGTAAAGCAACAAAGTTGGTAGCCTACGCCGTGCTGAGTGTAGCGAAGAGCTTACCCAGCAAATCACTATACGAAGCGGGCATTGGGTGGGATGGCAGTTCAGACATAGAAGGCGTTTATCGACGCTGTGTTTAAGACTTCCTGTAATCTAGCAAATTCACAGTAATCATAGTCTTGAACGTAGTCAACGGTAGATGTCCCGGGTGTGATTATTTCAATCCCGTGGAGACCTTGTAAGCATAGATTGTACCCTTTCGGGCGCAATCAAATGTATTATATAGGTCTCTTTATACGGACATGATTTTCATATCGGCGTGGGCTCTGACGTTGTCTGTTCAACTATGATAGGCAATTGCTAGAGCCTCAGGAAGTGGAATGGACAACAGGACGATTCCACGCTTTTTTGTGTCGAAATTTAACGGATTTCTGTTTAGAAAAAAGTTAGCACCGATATGAAAGTCGATGAATGGACATCAGAAGATGTACACACCTTAGGAGGTGGTGAATTCCCTCCCTGTGTTGGACTTACCTCCAACGCCCTCCCCGAAGCTCAAAGCACTATTTCCGCAGAGAGTTCACAAACAGGGGTGTCCACCAGAAGTGCCCATATAGCAACTGACGGAACAGCGAGCGAAGAGCGAAAGCTTGCTTGCGCTCTTCCGAGTCGTGACGGAAGAAGGGGCAACGCCCCAACTAAGCCTAAAGCACAAAAAGAGGAAGATAGCCCTCATTGGTATGCCTTACGTACCACATACGGTAGAGAGAAAAAGGCATACGACTACATGGCAGCCAAAGGCATCACGGCTTTCTATCCTACTACAGATACTGTAAAATTTATAAAAGGTAAGCGCAAAGTTGTTACCGAGTCACGTTTACCAAATATCTTCTTCGCCTACGGTACCGAAGAACAACTCAAATCTTTCGTTTACGACAACGTAAACCTCCCATTTCTCCGCTTTTATTATCGCCACGTCCACGTTGGGCGCAGAATAGAGAAGATTCCTATGATAGTTCCAGACTATCAGATGGAAAGTCTCAAAATCATCTGTGCAGCCGATGCGGACAATACCATCGTATCATTAGCTGAAGTGCCAAAGTTCGAGAAAGGACAATTGGTTAGGGTTATTGATGGTGCGTTTAAGGGAGTGGTAGGGAGAGTTGCACGATGGCAGGGGCAACAAAGGGTTGGAGTTTGTATAGAGGAGATTGGAACAATAGCGACAGCTTATATTCCTAATGCTTTTATTGAAATCGTAAAAAAATAATTCTGTTAGAGGTTACTATTTATATATCCCTTCCATAAATAAACAATAATTTTAGAAGTTGCGCCCGACACGGATTAGGGACTATAAAATGAAATTATTATTAAAAATCTCATTAGTTTTCATTGGTGTTATCGGAGTGATTGCTCTGGCTTCTTGTGAAAAAGACGAGGTAAAATCTCTTGTTATTGGAAAGATTGTAGCAACTCCATCATCTGTCAAAAATGGTGACGAGATTACTTTAGAAATAGGAGGCAATGTCTCAGCTTCTGGAGAAACGATAATAAATGGGAAAGATTATCACCCTATTATACACTATTTAATCGATGGGAAAGCAGTTGTAAAATCTTCAGAAACGACTTTGCCGTTTAATGCAAAATACATAATAAAAGATTTGACCATTGGTGAACATACACTATCTGTTGATATTACAAGTTCTCGAAAAGGTGCAATCTTTGAGAATAAGGTTAGTACAACAACAATAACTATTTTAGAATAATATTTAAACTATTAAAGATATGAAAAGATTTAAAATGCTTATTAGCGTACTATTTGTGGTTTTTGTATGTATGAGTTGTACAGCTCGTTCTACACATAAAAACTTTTGCTATACAATAGAAAAAGACTCATGTCTCTATGCTAAAATTGTAAATGATAGCATTGCTCAAATTATAAGTGAAGCAAGAACTGCAGTATGCGTATTGAAAAATCCCAACCCGATAGACTCAATGAGAACTGACACAATAATAAATATACAACGTAAGACAGTTCTTCCTATTTTACAATATTTATTTTTCGATCCAAACAATTTCAAATCAAATCAAATTGTATATGGGAATTTTGCATCTTCGGCTTGTATAACTTTCAAGGCTTCTTCAAAAAAGAAGGTGCATCTAGAGTTGGACTTTGGATTAAAAAAATGGAGGTTGCTAAATAGTCATCAAGATGTAGTTGCAATAGGAGATATGAAAGAGAATAATCTTCAATTTCTACGATTTGTCAGGCTATTATTTCCAGAGGATATAACATTGAATTTATTATATAACAATTTAAACTCTATATAAAATGAAAAAAATTATATCTTTAATATGTTCGATTTTGATAAGTTGTGCTATGCAAGCACAAACTATTCATTGGATAACATTTATTGATACAACAGACCCTAATGTTGGACAAATAGATGTATATGGACGACAAATGTTGTATAGTTACTTTATAAATGAAGTGAATGCAGCACTTGCTCCCAAAGGATACAAAACAGACATTCAAGATTTTAATGGCTATCAAGTATCCCCGGAAAATTGTAAAGCAGCAATCAATATGCTGAGAATAAGTGATCCTGATGACATCATAGTATTTTATTATATAGGACATGGAGGCAGACCTACCACAGACTCAGACTATATGCGTACACACCCTTATCCACAAATGTGTTTAGCTCAACATGATGAAAATAAGTTTATACCATTGGAATGGGTTGACAAACAGTTAAAGTCTAAAGGTGCTCGTTTGTCTGTGACTATAGGTATGTGCTGTAATAATTTAGACAACAGAATCAGCATTAAAGACGAACCAAACTTTAGTCCAAACTATGGAGTTACATATATGAGCGAGAATAAACTTTCAAAAATTCAAGAATTATTTTTGAATACAAAAGGAAGTGTTATTGCTACATCTGCATCACCTTCACAAACATCAGGTTGCTTTGAAATATATCAGAGCATGATTCCTAATCCTGCTCAATATCGTGATAGATATTCTTATGCTATATGCTCATTCTTTCAAACACAATTAGACAATTATACCAAAACGTTGACTTGGGATAATTTCCTTTCTGCAATTAGTTGGTTTGTCGATAAATATAGTAAGGGTGAACAAACTCCTATACACGACATAAGCATTGCCCAAGAGCCTGTTAAGGAAAAGCAACCAGAAATACCAACAGACACAGAGATTCAAAAAACTAAGGAAAAGCAAACAGCAAATGCAACAAAGAAGCAAGGTGATGACAATAGTCAAAGCAATTGGATTAATGAACTCAGCAACCATTTAAGTACTCTTATAAATACCAATATTCCGTTATCAAAGAGACAAGAACTTGAACAAAAGCTCAACAATCTATTTGCTTATGATGCTAAAATTAAATTCTTGGGACAGGATTCGGAAAAAGTCATTGATCGTTCAAACGCTTCAGACTGGTTAGGAATACTTGCCACAAATCCCAAAGGACGGATCATAAAAATTATAGTGTCGGAAGGAACATTCGGTACAGATAATAAAATATCGTCTCTTAAAGTTAAAGAAGTTTACAGAAAATAATAATAATAGAGGGTGCGTTCTGGACTTATGACACACCCTCATAATTCGCAAGAAAAATGAAAATACATAAAAAAATCCTCTTAATTTTGTCTATGACAATTATTTCCATTTCTGTTGCAAATGCTCAAATAACAGATTTGGATAAGAAAAATTTTGAACGTCGTGTTAGAGAAAGAGTAGCCCTAATGAATGACTACATATCTTATATGGTAGATAAAAAGAAAGGCATAAATACTAGAAAATATTATAAAACTAAGGCTTTGCCTCTGTTTATACAAAAAGGAGAAGCGTATGAAGAAGATGGTGTTAAAAAGGATGGAGTAATAATGGAAACTACTTCTACAAGAAGACACACGACAAATAAACTCCTTATAAAAGATTATTTCGAGAACTTGATAAATTTGCGATATTCAAATGTAAAAGTTACTTCCACTCAAATTGCAGATATGAAAGTTTCTGCTTTAAAAAGAGTAGAAGATGATTTATATGTTTGTACTTGCCAATACGTTCAGTATTTTTATGGTTATAATGCAGATGGTATGTTGCTGTATGGGGACAAAACTACCAAGCGCATAAAATGCTATGTAAAGGTTGAACAGGTAGAAGATGGTATTGAATATATGATCATGCTTGGTGATGTAAAAGCAATGAGTACAGAAAGATTATAATATACTTCTATGATTAATAAAAGGTATGAATAGTTCAATTAAAATATTTATAGTATTACTTTCCGTTCTATTTGGAACAAAAGTTTATTCTCAAATAGTATTTGAGCCTGATCCATATCTTCAAAAGTCTCGAATTGGACTTGTTGATGAATTCATGAAACGCTTCAATGGTGAAACATTACATCCGAACATTTCTAAGAAGGCAAAAGATAGCCATAAAAAAAATTTGCAACTATTATTTAATTTGGCGCAGTATAAATCTAAACAAGACCCTTCTTTCATAAAAGCAACAGATATGGTAGAGACCATCATTAAGGATTCTGTTACAATACATTTCAATGATAAGGAATGGGCTGCAATTGCTCATTGTAGCGGAATCATAGATGGAAAAAAAACAACCTTTACCGTGTATCTAACAGTACAGCAGAGAAAAGCTGATATGTACAAATGGGTCATTTCAAAGGTTGAGGGGAAATGTTTTGAAATATCTCCACGAGACACAAGTGATAAGATAATGCTATCTCCTGATGACCACGAAACCAACTTTATATCTTTGTCACGCATGACACAGGAGCAACCATATAATATCAAAATGTTTATGTCCAAAGAACATGAATATGATGAAACTTCTGTATTTATGTATTTGGTAAGAACAAAAAGACTAAAAATAAATTATGTAGAAAATCTAGAGTTCATGTTTATGCAAATACCTGGGTATGCGTTTCATATACAATACTACGAGCGTGAATCAGGAAACTCAGGCTGGTTAATATCTAAGTTTTACCATTTTACAGATGTTGAAAAGAATAATTTATTGGAATCATTACATGGTCAAAAATCCAATAAACACTTTAGTTATGCGCATACATATACCAACAATAATTTAGAAAAAGCAGACACTACTGCCGATATAAGTAAACGCCGACTGAATGAACAGATATTACTTATGAATGATTACTTATCTTACATAAAAGATAAATCCCGACCTAAAGAACAACGTTTATACTATCAAGTTAAATGTCATGAACTATTTGCACCAAATACTATTGTCACGATAACTGACTCAGTGGAATCTAAAACTTTGAGTCTAAATGAGTTTACTTCAAATTTGTTGCATAATAAATATAATAAATTTGATATAGATTCTCTATGTGTTCCAGCTTGTACAACCAGAAAACTAAATATAGAAGATGGCTTGGTACAAATAGATTTACCATCCGTAATTGTTGATTTGAAAGGGATACCATTGTCTGAATCAAAAATAGAAACGGGCAACACTCTTTTTGTTAGAAAAGTTATAACAGAAGATGGTCTTGAATGGATTCCTGTTTTGGGAAATTTTTATGTCACATTAAAATAATAATATCTATGGTCAAGAAGTTTATTCAAGGCAGTGTGGATATTACGCAAATAAAAAATAATAAGATGTATGGAACTCTAATAGGAAAAAATGGAAAACCTTTGCCTGGATTTGATTGGCAATATAAACAAGTTAATAGGCTTTCCGAAAATTTTGCCTTGTTTTATACGCATAATGGTAAAGTTGGTTTCTTAAATAAGAATGGAAATATAGTTATACAACCATTGTACGAAAGTGCTTTAGATTTCACAAATGGTTATGCGTCTGTTGCGAGATACATTAATGGAAAACTAAAATGGGGATGCATAAATAAAGATGGAATACAAACAGTTCCTTTCATTTATGATGATGCTTTTCATTTTGAAAATGGCATAGCCTTAGTAGAACTTGAAGGAAAAATAGGGTTGATAGACACATATGGAAATAGTAGTTTTTCTACAAGATAATAATATTAAGATTTTATGAATGCTAAATTTTACAATGTTGTTTTTATTGTACTATTCTCGTTTTCTTCAATTAGTAGCCATGCTGATAACTTACAAGCTATTGCCGCACTGAAACAATTTAGTGAAATCCTCTCCGATTATAACGTTTCAAGGGATTTGGGAGAATGTGGTCCAAAATTTGAACAGATTTTTGGTGGAAACATCAAATGTCGAGTTGAAGATGACTTAATGCGATGGATGGTTGAAAAGAATCCTATGCTTCCTCAATCAGATGGTACTTATATTCTTGATACATATCTTAATGAAATCACTAAAAATATTGATGATGGGATAAGTATTTCCATAGAGAATATTGCATATGATGCTTCCGCTAAGAATAACGTAATTGGTGGTACTGCAGATTGTGTAAAGTACGACGTATGTATAAGAAGTGGTTATTCCATCAACACAAGATATTCGAATTTAGCATTTGTTAGGAATGGTCATATAACAGGAATTTATCAATATTCTGGAGCGAGGAATTATGATAGAGCCGTGAAGATGCTTTTACCAGGAGTTAAAAGCATGGATGAAGTTTATGCACACCAACGTGTTGATTTGTTAAAAGCTAAAGATGCGTTTCAAATATTTCGAAGCATCGCAGCCAATAGTTATGGGGCAATTGCAACTGAAAGCATGAGCTTTGTCGTTGCAATGGAACTGGCTGGCATTGGTGGCGGTGAGTTATGTAAAGAAGCTTTAAGAAGAGACTTAGCAAATTATTTCTGTATGCATACGACCTGTCCCAAAATAGAGAAGGTTTCTAAGGGGTATTGGCAGATAACTGGGCTTCAAAATTATGGGAATTTTACTGGCTCTGGTGAAAATACAGAAAATATGAAATTTTACAAAAATCATCCATATATTAACGGCAAAGGAAGTACATATTTTCATTTTATATCTCCTTTTTATAGAAGTATGGGTATAACAGAAATTCCATTTGTAGTAAAAAAAGGAAAACTATTTGGTTTCATGTCACAAAAAGGAGAACAAACAATACCTTGTCAATATTCTTTTGCATATCCATTCGATCAACGATACAAAATTGCAATTGTCCAAAAAACAAATGGGAAATGGGGAGGCATTGACACACAAGGAAATACTGTAATACCATTTGAATATGATGTTGCTAATGATGTTTTTGTAAATGGAAAAAATGCTGTCATAAAGGATAGGAGTTTGGTCTTTATTGATACAAAGGGCAACAAACTGAGACAACTAAGTGGATATATTTACCTAATACCAAAACTTGCCGAGAATCAAATAATTGCATACAATGCAATTGATAAACAATATGACGCTTTTGATTTTAATGGAAATTTAATTTGTAAAGACTGTTTTCCTGAAGAATATACAAAAGTAGGACACGTCAATATTAAATCTTGGCCCAAAAACAAATACATATACTTATGGTATTACAATTTTAGATTTAATGGACATAATTATGATGTACAAGATGACGTTAATAATACGGATGAGGTTTTAAAATTAAGAATTGATAGACGCTATGAGGAGAAAAAACAATAAGATATTTACAAACTTTCTAACGAGTCTAAGAATATTTATTGTTATCATATATTTATTCTCATTTCAACAAACTGTTTGTGCTCAAATCAAAAGGGCTTTGATTATTGGATTAGGAAGATATGAAGACAGGTCATGGGGAAAAATTAATGGAGACAGAGACGTGCCTCTTGTTACAAGTATGCTAAAAAAAGCAAGATTTAATACAATACTTACATTAGTTAATAGCCAAGCAACGAAGAGTAAAATAGTTTCTGCTTTCAACAATTTAGCTTTGCAAAGTAAAGAGTTGGATATTATTTACATTCACTTTTCTGGTCATGGACAGCAAATGGTCGATGTAAATGGTGATGAAGAAGATGGCAAAGATGAATCCTGGATTCCCTACGATGCTTATAAAAGGCCCTGTAATAAAGATCATGGGGAAAAACATCTCTCTGATGATGAAATATGTGTATTACTTACAAAGATTAAACATAAAATAGGCATTTCTGGAAAACTAATAGTCGTTGTAGATGCTTGTCATAGTGGGACTTCTACTTGGAGTGATAAGCAAGAAGCGGATATTATACGAGGAACTAATGAGATATTCTTAACATCAACGATATGTTATACAAGTAAGCGTCCTAAATTTATATGGAAAAATTGGGTTACAATAAGTGCTTGTAAGGATTTTCAAAATAATTACGAACTTAGAGGTAAGAATATAGGAAAACTATCATATGCTTTATATGAATTGATAAAATCAAATAGCTCATTTACTGATAAACAATTTGAGAGCCTCTTAAAGCACTATTTTAAACAAACAACTCCCTCACACCAACAGACTCCTATAATAAGCGGAATAGCAAACGGATCAGATATTTCAACAGTATTAAAATAGATTCAATATAAAGACTATATTACCTGTAGGTTATATGGAAGAAGAAAAGCTGAGACATTTGGATGAAGCCATAAGGCATTCTATGGAGGTGGAATGTGACATCCGTAATACTCGAACAAATTGGTTCTTGGTGTTTCAAGCAGCTTTGGGAGGAGGGCTTATTCAATTACTTCTTAGCAATGCTACTTATTATTGTAAGTTGGGTGGAATCACTACGCTGTCTATTATAGGTATAGCTATATCTGCAAGTTTTATTCATGCTGCGTGGAGAAGTGATAGAGCTATAAGTATGCTTTTTGCATATTGGAATCAAATAAGAAGTGAAAATGGGATGAATGTTGCTGATTATTATCCAATATCCCCAATCAATGAGCACATAATAAGCAGTTACTATTCTCATTCATATGAAGAGGATTTTGAAACTTCCGTATGGGAACACAGGCTTGCACAAAGGATGAATTTGAGGAAACACAGAAGATGTAATATGTTTATGAATAAACATGATTGGTTAATGCCATATAAATTTCTCCCCAAAATATTCTTTGTTTGCTGGATTATTTTATTGGTGTTAGTTTGGATATTTAGTAAGGATGTTCTGCCTGTTGATAATATAGGGAACTGGCTGAACATTATAAACTTTCAATAGTTCAAAAACATGCTTGATTTTATTCTAAAATATCTCCACGTCCAAAGGAGTAAGCAACAAATCGTTTATCAAATAATGATAGACCGCTTTGCTAACGACTTCAAAAGCCTTAAGAATGATGACAACATTATTCCTCCTCCATTCCGAGGTGGTAATATTAAGGGAATTGTAAATCGTCTCGATTTTATTGCTGGTTTGGGCGTTAATAGCATTTTACTTTCTCCATTTTTTAAGTCAAAATCATATCATGGTTATCATAGTACAACAGACAGGAATGAAATAGAACCTCAATTTGGGAATAAAGATGACATATTATGTTTGGTTAAACAAATAAAAGAACACAAAATGACCTGTGGAGCGGATTTCGTTCCTAATCATTGCCACATAACAAATCCCATATATGTAGAACATAATGATTGGTTTGAATTTCCCAACAAAGAATATAAGTACTATGCTAATATAAAGGACTTACCTGTTTTGAATTTAGACCATCCAGAAGCACGCGAGTTTATGATAAAACAGGCCTTACAGCTATGTGAATGGGGATTTGATTATATACGAATAGACCATGCAACAGGACCAAGCTATTCTTTCTTACACAAATTAAAAGTACAAATAAAACGGAAATATAAGGATGTGCGTTTGATAGGAGAAGTTGTAGGTGAGATGGATTTCAAACCATTGGTTTGCAAAAGATATACTGACAACTTAAACGATAAATGGTCGGAACAAGAGGCTCGTCAATACGAATATGTAGGTATATTAGATGGTGTCTTAGATTACGAATATTACGACATAATTAAAGATGCGCTACTTCATGATATGCCGATTAAAAACAACAAGGCGTTAAAACGACGAGTAGAAAAGCATTTTTCTCGCTATCCTAAAGATTTTGAATTATGGCTTTTTCTTGACAACCATGATGTAGATAGAATATTATATTATTGTAAAAATGTAGATAAAGTTAAAGAAGTTTTAGACTTTACATATAGTTGGAAGAGACCAGTAGTTATTTATTACGGAACAGAGCAAGGTATGAGTAACAAGACAGCTATTCATCAAGTAGCATATGATGACGAGTCTGTAAGGCAATGTATGGATTGGAATAACATAAATAAAAATGTTTTTAAGACAATATATCCATGTAGAATTAATGAATAACTCAATTTTGCCAGTTATACTTTGTAATGTGACGTATATATGCCTATGCACATTAGATGAAAACCAGAATCATCACATACATTCTCCTATTGCTCTCTTTGTCTGTTTCCGCACAGACAAAGAGAGCTTTGGTTATAGGATTAGGCGAACAGCAAGATAAGGCTTGGAATAAAATCAATGGTGACAAGGATGTGCCGCTTGTGCAAGGAATGCTGAAAAGTGCAGGATTCAAGTCGGTAACCCAATTATTTATTAAATAGCTAAAAATAGAACAGAAAAACAAGTAAAAGTTAGTTTGCTGTTCAAAATTTAGCCATCTTTGCATAAAATAAGCTGCGGATCGGCAATTGAAACAAGTTTCATTGCTCTCGCACTTGCATTATTTTTGCAATATGATATTGGATTTAGAACATATAGGTAACATACCAGTCAGTACTTCGGTAATAGCTTCGTTGTTTACAAATATTGAAGCTGGGAATCAGAAAGTGCGTAATCTTGAGGCGAATCATAAGATTATCCGCCTCAAGAAGGGGCTTTATGTGGTCTCTCCAAATGTGTCTCGTGTTGCTCTTTCTACAGAACTGATAGCCAATCATCTTTATGCTCCTTCATACGTATCAATGCAGACGGCTTTACGCTATTATAGTTTAATCCCGGAAGCTGTATATACTACCCTGTCGATGACACTAAAGCATTCTCGTTGTTTTGATACTCCAGTAGGACGCTTTGAGTATAAGAACATGTCAAGAGAAGCTTTTCCCATAGGAATCACAAGCATCAATAGGCAGAGTTACGCCTTTCTGATGGCAACCCCGGAAAAGGCACTTTGCGATTTGATTGCTAATTCTCCCAAGGTTAACTTACGCTATCTGAAAGATGTTGAGGTCTATTTGGAAGAGGACATCCGAATGGAAATGGATGATTTTAAGAATATGGACATAAGCATATTTGAGCAATACGTTCAGGTTGGCAAAAAGTCTAAATCCATAGAAACTCTAATTAAATATTTAAGAAAATGAGCACAAACGAAATATTCAATCAAATGCTTTCGAGCTATGACATAACGACCGAGCTGCAAAAGCGCAATGCTTTTTTTGAGGTCAATCAGCAGGTTATTCTTGCAGGTCTTTACAATGGTGGCTTTTTTAATGAGGCTGCTTTCTATGGTGGAACATGCTTGCGCATATTCCATGGATTGCAGCGTTTCTCAGAGGATATGGATTTTTCCTTGCTTGCTCCAAATGAGAACTTTGACTTTACCCAATACTTTCAGCCTATCATTGACCAATTCGCTTTGGTGGGCAGAGAGGTTGAAATCAGAAAAAAGGACAAGAAGAATTTTGGCAAGGTGGAGTCTGCCTTTCTGAAAGACAACACTGATGTATATGATATTACATTTCAAACGGAGAAATCAGTTAAGATAAAGATAGAAGTTGACACCCAACCTCCATTGAAATTCAAAACGGAGCAGAAGTTGCTTCTGCTCCCCCAGTCATTCATGACACGCTGTTTCACCTTGCCAACTCTCTTTGCTGGAAAGATGCACGCCTTGGTATATCGTGCTTGGAAGAACAGGGTAAAGGGACGTGACTGGTATGACTTCGAATGGTATGTTCGCCATAATGTTCCTCTTGATTTTACCCACTTATGCGAAAGAGCCTTGCAATTTAATAAAGAAGAGCTTGACAAGGAAACTTTCCTGCAAAAACTGAACGAACGGCTTGCTACAGCAGACATTAATCAAGTAAAGGCTGATGTCTTGCCTTTTATGAGAAATCCAAAAGAGTTGGATATTTGGTCGAATGACTATTTTTTGCAATTAGCCAAGATGATTAGATTCGAATGAAAATAAGAATCATTATATACTTTCTCCTGTTGATCTCTTTGCCTGTGCAGTTACATGCCCAGACAAGGAGAGCTTTGGTTATAGGATTAGGCGAACAGCAGGATAAGGCTTGGAATAAAATCAATGGCGACAAGGATGTTCCGTTTGTTCAAGCGATGCTGAAAAACGCAGGTTTCAAATCTGTCACGACATTAGTAAATCGACAGGCTACCAAGGTTGGCATTGTTAGGGCATTCAAGAGAATGACGGCATCATGCAAACATGGTGATGTGGTATATATCCATTATTCTGGACATGGACAGCAGATGACGGATGTGCATAATGATGAGAGAGACGGACTGGACGAATGTTGGATTCCGTATGATGCTTGTCGGAAAGCAAGTGCTACGTATCATGGTGAAAGACATCTGACGGACGATGAACTGAATGTCTACCTCAATGCCATACGTAATAAGATAGGTGCAAAAGGCAAACTACTTGTGGTAATAGATGCTTGCCATAGCGGCGACGGCACTCGTGGAGAAGATGATGAAATAGTACGAGGTGTGGAAGACACGTTGGTGGTTGACAGCCAAAATGTTCGCGGCTTATATGAAACCTTTGAAGCAATTAAATCGTTCTTCATGGGTAACAATGACACAGAAAATGTCATTAATACTAAGGCAAAGCCATTGGCGGAACGATGGATCACCATCAGTGCTTGCAGAAGCGACCAAGTGAATGTCGAGATGAAAAGTCCTGCTGTTGGTAAACTGACATACGCATTGTGGAAAGAACTGAAGAATAGTGATAAAGTAAACAACGACGAGTTTATAAGACGAATCAGAAAGTTCGTCAACCGCAATACCGGTAGCAGACCACAACAGCCTGAAATGACTGGTGAAGACATCAAGAAATACAATATAACAGACATACTGAGTAGATAAAATGGCAAAGACAATACAAATGCGTACACCACAACAAGAGAAAGAAGCTCGGCTTGTTTCTGGAATGTACGATAAGAATAGAAAAATACAGTCGGAACTGTATGCTTATTGCTCGAAGTACTTTTGGGCAAACTACCGTGGCGTGTTCTTCGCTGATGAGGAATCTGCCACGGAAATTTTCCAAAACACATTCATTGCGATGTGGGAGAATATCGAGCGCAGGAAGATTTACGTGAGCGACGGCAGAGTGATGGGCAAAAATAACGAGCCATTGAGCGGCAGCATCCTCACCTATTTCATGGGGATTGCTCGCTTCAAGTATTTGGAATGGGTAAGAGAACATCCAACCTATGCTGACCCAGGAATAGAAATGGGACGAAAGATAAAGGAAGAAGGATTTGATGCGCAGCAATGCATCAATATGCTATATGATTCGGAGGACAACAAGATGCTTGACATCATTGCTGATGTCATATCACATATGTCGGAGCGGTGCTGCGAAATATTGAGCAAGTTCTACTATGAAGAAAAGGACTTGGACACAATCCTGTTGGAAATACCGACAATCGACTCAAAGAACGCGCTCAAAACGAAGAAGCATAAGTGCATGGAGTCATTGCGTACTTCGGCTCGAAACATTTATCACAACTATTTGAACTCATAAAAAGGCAGATGGATATGGACAATAATAATTTTCAAGACAGAATAGACGAACACTTGCTTCATGGTGAAACCATGTCGGAGGAAGACGAGGCACAGTTTCTGAAAGAGATAGAAGAGGATGAAGAGAAACGAGAACTGTATGAGTTTACGAAGAATGTTAAACAGGCAATGATAAGTCGTGGAGAAAAGCTGAAAGCCATGACAGAGTTTCAAAAGGAAATAAAACATGGTCGCAGAAAGTCTTGGCTTTGGATTTCAAGTATAGCAGCAATCTTGGTTGTCAGCTTCTTTGTCATCAATCCGCTGTTTGTAGAAAACTCCTCTAAGGACAATGTGCGTGGCAATGAAAACGATGTGTTTGATATGACGGTGCCAACGGACAGTATTAGTAAAGACTCTATATCAACAGATACGATATCATTGCATCATGAATAAAGCATTGCTATTGTCGTTAGTTCTATTCTGTTGTGGTTTACAGATGCAAGCGCAGATATTGACCGAGGCGGAAGTCACGGCTAAAATGAATGAAGCCTTTGCATTGAACGATGCCAAGAAGACCGCTGAAGCTCTGGATGCCTTTCTCCTTGTCGGAAGAAATACGGAACAGCAGCGAAACGAAGTTGAGCATCAAGTGTATGTATGCAGTCAGACGATGGCTTGCATGTGTTATGAAACCTTGAAACGCTACGAAGAGGCGTATCTTTTGGCTAAGAAATTGATGTCAAGCGGTCTTACAGAGAAAGAGAAGAAAGATGTTGTTCATCTGTATGCCATGAACGGATATATGTATGCCACCAGTTTTATGCACAGAGACAACAGGCAATTAGCTAAGGCTCGTACCATATTGGAGGAAATTATGCCATACGCTGATGGCAAGGTAAGAGAATATGCTCTGTCTAAGATACCATTGTCCTGGTACTTGGAAGGGGCTGAATATCATTTGTCACAACAGTATGACAAGGCTTTGGCATGCTATCAGAATGCTCTAAAAGGTTTTATAGAACTCAGGAAAACAGATGATGAGATTTCTGTCTTACGGCATATCGCTGAAATAAAAGGAACTCTTTATGATGTGACAGGTTCTGAGGAAGTCTACAAACAGGCTTTATACTTAGCAAAGCAGTATGGCAAGCCAGATGCTCAGATGGAAATTCTGAAAGAACTTTGGAATATAGGGAAAACAATAGGCAACGTCCAACAGGTACAGACTTATGCTGCGAGTATTGACTCGTTAGTAGATGCAACGTCTGACTTGCAAACGAAGTTCACTTACTATAATCAGAAAGGTAATGAAGCAAAAGACTTGGAACAATACGGTATAGCGGAGCAATGGTACTTGCGTGGAAAAAATATTGCAGAGCGTGCAGATGCAAAAGCCGAATCAGCCAACAAACATTTGAGCTATTCAAACTTGCGAAATCTGTATGCTACCATAGGACGGTATAACGATGCTCTGCTATATGCCAAGAAAGCAATAGAGGAATTTCAGTCACATACCCCAATGGGTGATGCCACTTACAATATGCCTTACATGGCTTTGGCGGATGTATATCGACAGATTGGTGACAAGGAAAACTGCTACAGAAATATTGATAAACTCTTTGAGACGGTTTCACGAATAACAGAACCAAAAGAACTCTATCACTTGTATACAACAAGAGGCAGATGCCATTTTGCTTTCAAAGACTATCAATCAGCCTTGAAAAATTATAAGAAAGCGGATGATTTACTTGCTACAAAATATCCGCAGACGGATGGTGACAGAGTAGCTTTGTTGGCACTTGTGGGAGGTGTGAAGTGTCAGTTGGGGAACTACACAGAATCAGAACAATACTATCAAAAGTACGCCGAATATACTAAAGCGTTATATGGTGAGAAAAGTCTGGAACATATCAATGCACAAATATATCTCGCCAATGCTGAAGGTTTTGCTGGGAATATAACGAAAGGTTGCAATGATTATGTGGCAGCAGTACTGCAGTTAAAGGCTTTGATGAAACAACGCATCCCATATATGAGTAGTACAGAGCGTGAAAGTTTGTGGAATCCTCTATCCTCATTGTTTACTATGATGACGCCATACGCTCTGAAGGCAAAGCAGACACAGACGGATTTTACAAAGAATTGCTATGACGCTCTTGTTATGTCGAAGTCTTTTCTATTGGAATCAGAACGCTCCATGTATGATGTCATTAAGAGGATGGGTACGCCTAAGGACATGCACAACTATACCACATTGGCAAGTATGAAGAATCAGGTGAAGGCTTGGGAAAAAGACTATAATGCAAACGCTGACAGCATCCTAAGTGTGTCAAGAAAAATAAGCCGTTTGGAAAATCTGTTGATGAATAGATGCAAAGGATATAGTGACGGAACAGACTTCATGGATATGGATTATAATGCTGTAAAACGGGCTTTGGAACAAAACGAGATGCTGATAGACTTCACTGACTATATTTCACAATCACAAGGAAGAAAGTATGCTGCCTATATTATAAATAAAGTGCAAGACTATCCTCTGTTGAAACCTCTGTTTGCAGAAAGACAGATAGATTCACTTGGCATCGTGAGACCTGATATGTACTATAGTGAAGATTATTCAGAAGATGTACTGAAATTGTTATGGGAGCCATTGAAAGAGAATGTATCAGAAGGCTCAACAATATATTATATCCCTTCGCAAGTACTTTTTCAAGTTTCCTTAGAATCGTTACCTTTGGCAGATGGTACACTGTTGGGTAATCATTATAACTTCGTACGGTTGTCTTCGGCTCGTGAATTGGTGAAGATGAAATCAAAAAGTAGTGATAATAAGGATAATATAGCAATTCTGTATGGTGGTCTGCAATATGACTTGGAAGCTTCTGCAATGGTTGAAGAAGCCAAGAAATATGATTTGTCTAACTTGCTTGCTTTGCGTGGTGAAATTGCTCGTGGTGATTCCGTATTCCATGATTTGCAAGGAACAAAAGAAGAAATCTTGAAGATAGAAGACTTGTTGAAAAGAAATAAATGGCAAGTCTCTTCGTATATGGGCAAAAACGGCACAGAAGAGTCTTTTCTAAATATGCACGGCAAATCGCCTAAATTGCTTCATCTTGCCACTCATGGATTTTATTACACTCCAAATAGAGCGGAGAATGTAGATTATCTCAAAGGCTATACAGATGCGATGTCTCTTTCAGGACTTGTTCTGTCTGGTGGTAATGCTGCATGGTTAGGCAAACCCTTACCTAAAGGTGTACTTGGTGGAATACTTTCAGCTAATGATATCGCACGTTTGGATTTGAGCAATACGGATATGGTAGTATTGTCAGCCTGTCAGACTGGACAAGGCAAGGCGACATCCGAAGGATTATATGGTTTGCAACGAGCCTTCAAAAAGGCTGGTGTCGGAACTATCATCATGTCTCTATGGAATGTGAGCGACAAGACTACTTCCGAGTTTATGATCACATTTTATGAACGCCTTGCTGACAAAAATAATGCTTGGAACAAACGTAAGGCATTTGAGGAAGCTAAGGAAATCATCAGACAGAGGCGTCCTGACCCATTCCATTGGGCTGCGTTTGTAATGTTGGACTGAACGTTAGACTGAATGTTGTAATGTTGAACTGATAGAAATGGTTACTTTTCTCCCTCCCTTATCATAAATAGTAGAACAAAACTATTGTGAATATGAAGCAGGAAGAAATTGTAAATGAGATTCGCCAAATGTGCGGTCAAACGATACTGATGCCTTCTTTAGGTTGGCATTTCAAGTACAACGGACAAGTGTATTTCTATGTTGTGGGTAAGGATGAAAGCATGGTACGCTTCTGCATTCCTTTTGTGGCAGGACTTCCCTTGTATGATAAGGAGTTGCTAAAGGATGCCGTGAATGAAACAAATAGAAATGTGAAGTTCATCAAGGCTCTTTTGTCTGAAGAAGATGATGCTAAAGTATCTTTGGATTACGACCACAAAATTACAGACATAGAATCTGCCAAGGACATCGTACCGCACATCATCAAGTCATTAGACTTTGCGGTTAGATTCTTGGAGAGAATAGTAAGGGCAAATCAATAACAATAACTGAAGAAGTTACGCCCGATACTGACAAGGGTTATATAAATGATGGAACTAAATCCTTTTAACGTATTAAATGTTTATGCCGATTGTTCTGCCAAAGAATTGGCTGCAAGTAAGGCAAGGCTTACAGCTTTCACCTCTGTTGGGAAAGTTGTAAAAGATTTGGTTGTGTCGGCAAGCAGAGAGCAACAACATAATGTAACCACAGCACAAATACAAGCAGCATATAATACATTGCAACAGCCAAGCAACAAGATAAGTTATGCGCTTCTTTGGTTTTTCAAACCAGAAGTAGTTGAACTTAGAGAATTGCTTGAATGTGGAACTGTTTCTGAGATTGCTTGTGGTTTTGAAAACTATTACGATAGACTTGGTGATAAATCTCCAAAGCCTTTGTGGTTATTGCAAGACTTGACGACAATCAATCTACTATCAGGAAATAGTGTAAAAGCATTAACATTCGCATACGAGATATTTCCTCGCACACAGGAATGGTTGGATAGCATAGGCTGTGAAACATTGCGGATGTCTTCGCAAGAATTAGATACGCTATTTGCAGCCTTATTGCAAGAAACAGGACATAGGATAGAAAAAAGTCAATTATATCCTTCCTTAATAGAACGTTATCTGAAAGAACTAAAAGGTAATAACCTGAGTTCGGGATAAGAAAGTCTTTGTAAAAGTTGGTAATCTCAATAATT
>OMDA01000453.1_pt1 | contig 21455 bp, 15 predicted proteins | sample 1645141 | NCBI WGS metagenome assembly OMDA01 (sample SAMEA103958151, study PRJEB25191) | human gut metagenome | reverse complement strand
TTTGTTGCTCAGGAACTTATAAATAAAGTTAAATTATAGTGTTGCGGAATTAAGGGTTATGTTGATACTGAAATCAAGCTTATAATAAGCCCTATATATGATTAAATTGACACGGTTTTTATTTTGATGCGTTTAACCCCGTTTTAATTCTACTTTCTCTACCGGTAAACATAATTGTAAAGGCTATGCTTCTTCACATTAATACCATGATTACGGGCATATTCATAATTCCATGAAACAGTTTCGTTTATGTTGTACCATGCTGAGATTGGAGTCTTAGCATTACTTATTGGGTTTGATGCAACTGTAGTTGTAGGTTTAGGTTTGCCGCATGGTTCGATGTATATGGTAGTGGATGTACTCCAGCATGAATTCATCATTGAATGGAAAGAGTTGTCTTTATAATATTTATCAATGAAACATGTGAGTTTACTTAAATAAGTGTCAGGGTGAGCGCAAGGCGCTCATGGGGGCTTCGCCCCTCTTATTCAGAAACACTAAAAACACAGAGACAAAGTTTGTAGAACATAACATGTTGTTACAAGTATGTATAGTTTATGATGTATTACATTAGATTCATATGATGTAGATTAATTGTATTGAATAGTTCATGTTTGTATTATTCATACATAGAATGAAGATGTTTATAGTATCATCTAATATAGCTTTGTAAAACATCGTTTTGACCTGTTTTTGACCTGTTGAACTGATCTGTTTTTGACTTATTATCTATGGTAGAATATTTTTCATTTTTCAATAAAAAAATATTAGGCTAATTGGCTGTTTTCTAAATTCAAACAGATAAATACAACAAAAACAAATTACGAATGAAAATAAAAGATATTTTAGAGGATTACTCTATCCATCCCAATATTCCTGTGAAACATTTGGCCAATGATATAGAAAATGTAATCGGTCAATTCAAAATCTCTTTAAAAGTAGGTATTTGCTCTCCCTCCCAATTAATTTATAGCTATTGCAATTATTTTGATGACATAAAGAAAAGTTTCATACGATGTGTATTAAATAAAGAAAAGTCAAAGTCTGGTATATTTGTGTCTCAATACAAGGGATATTCCATTGCATCAGCCATGAAAGACAAATTCGATTTTCATATATCAAAGATAAATCAACGAATGAGATATGGTTTAAGGAAACTGTATGAGCTAACTCTTGTAGAGGTTTAGCTTCTTATGTTGACGCATGGGAAGGTTTATGATTTTCAGATTAAGTATGCTATAATACATTTGTTATGTAAACACTTTACTTTCTATACCCAATGTGTCTATGATAATAGTTGGTCTGTTGACATTTTTCATAATGGACAAGACGATATAGAAACCGTTTACAACATGGTTCTCGATACAGAAGTATCTGCACTTCCTCAAATAGACAAAGAATTCATTATAGATCTACACTGCAAACAAACAGAGAGAATAACTCCGAAGAGTATTAACAAGCCACGTTGTGCAGAAGATCTGACTTGCTTGTATGATGAAGAGATTACACAGGCAGAGAAGAAAGAAATAATCGCCAGACATTACAAAACAAGCATATCTACAGCTCAACGCTGGATGAAGCGATATGGACTTCTGAAGGCGTCGAACAACAAGAAGCATGAAGATAGAGTTGCCAAAGAACAAGAGACTGAATAGAATATAAAGAAACTAATGTAGAATGACATTTACAAGATGATAAGTCCATACGCTTAGTCTATCATTGATGTGCTAAATTCAACCATAAAAGAACTTCATGAAACCATAGACAAGCGAGATGGAGAAATAGAAAGTCTCAAAGAAGAAATAAACAAACTGAAAAAGAATCAGTTGGGTGGCGTATTAAGTGGAGTGAATGACAACGATGATACTAATTGGATGAATGTAGACTTAAAGGCACAAGGAATGTTCGGATAATAAGATTATGTCTAAGAGTATGTTTATAACATCAATGTTTTTAATTTGTCAACTCTACTTGAAATAATTCGGTCTTATTTTTTGCGATACCAATAATAATTAGTAACTTTGGCACGCTAAATTGCATTTTATGTGCAATGACGGCATGTAGCCCTACGCCGAAGTCGCTTGAAAAAGTGACGGTTGGTAGAGGGCAAACATAAGAAAAGCGTTATTGGCGCTTGGTTTTCTGACATTGTGAAACTTCGAACACTTCATTATCTGTCACGAGACCATGCAATGGTGATGCTCATGGGTATGTTATATACGTACCTTTCATAGGTCAGCCTCCCAAGGGCTGACTCTGTGGGAGTGTGCATATACATATCGGCGTGGGGTCTCGTTGCTCGTTTCTGACAGATGGGTAAGTTCGAAGACCTCACAATGTGAAGCGAGCGACAAGGGGCTTCACGCTTTTTCGTGCATTAAATTGCGCATAACCTAAATTATAATCGTCTGAATTGGAGCCATAGGACATATTCTTGTAACTATGTATTCAAAAGAATTAGAAGAGCTTATTGACAGCGTACTTGCTGATGGTGTAGTAACAGACCAAGAACGTGCCGTACTTCGCAAGCGAGCACTTACTTGTGGTGAGGACCCAGATGAGGTCATGATTATTGTAGATGGTCGCCTTGCAAAGATGAAGAAGGCGGCAAGTCCTGCAATTCCAACTACCGAAAAGCGTGGAAACATCGTGAAGTGTCCTAATTGCGGAGCTCCGATTGAGGCTGGTGCAGTAAAGTGCAAGGAGTGTGGCTATGTCTTTACCAATGTAAAGGCAAATTCTTCCGCAGAAAAGTTAGCGAACAAACTTGAGGTTTTGGTACATGCCTCATACGAAGATGAGTCTGACAGAGGCGAAGCAATGGCTAATATTATTAGAAATTTTCCTGTTCCTACAGCAAAAGAGGATCTTTTAGAGTTCATTGCAGCATTGTCTCCAAAGACAAAAGTAACAACGTCAAATGAGAACGAAAGTGCTTATTATTTACCACCAGCATATGATGCGAAATTAAAGGAATGCATATTGAAAGCCCAGGCAAGTTTTCCTGATGATCCTCAGTTACAGTTGTTGGTTCAAAATGCGACCAAATTTTCATCTAGCAAATTTATAGCAAACCATAAATCATTGCTTATTATAGCAATCATTGCCATTCTCGGCCTTGGAGGTTGGGGACTTAATGAATATAAAGTCGGTCAAGCAGAATCTCTCTGTAAGGAACTTAGCTCTAAAATTGATGAATTGCCTATTCCAAATAAAGACAATTGCGAGGAAGCTGGAGCTGCTTTAATGAAAATTCATTGGACAGGAGGAGATGGCTATTTCTTTACAGGAGAGCGAACATATCGAGATAGATTCATAGAATACAAACAAGAATATGCCAAAAGAGTAGGTCAAGCATATAAACAGGCAGGGAAGGAAGTGCCTGAAGCATTCGAGTTCCCAGAAATGAATCTTCCTGAATAGCTTACCATTAGGATTTTAAAAGTAAATATTTATTATGAGATTTGAATATAGATTTGTTGATCCTAAGCAAAAAGAAGAAATCGGAGAGCAAAATGCCTCAGTAATTACAGAACTATTAGACACTGTCATTAATGAAACTGCATTAGAGGCCTCTATAGAACTTAATAGTTTTGATATACATATTGCGAATTACAATATGTTATCTTACTATGTAGATGTCATCTCTGAAAATACCAATAAATTCAAAACTGTTTTTATAAAGCTTTCATAACACATACCTATCAATGGGATTCTTTAGAAAAATACTTGGCGGTAACGATAGTCAGACTATCGTCCGCTGCGATGAGGCGGAGTTCCTCATCTGGAAATATCAAGGAGGTGCCGTAAAAAGCGGCACTTCCATCATTGTGAAAGATGGCGAGGTGGCTGTATTGGTAGGCTCTTCACAGACAACAATCGAAGGACCGGCTAACACGACAGCCAGCGAAGACCTCAGCGAAGTGTTTTTCATCAACCTTGCTGGCAGTAACGTAGTACGCTTTGCCGTTCCATACTTTGGCGTTAACGACCCACGTTATCCAGATCTCAATGTACCTGTGGCAGTACGTGGTTCTATCAATTTCAATATCGAAGACTACAAAGGATTCATTCGCCTGCATCGACTTGTAGGCTTTAACATTGAAGCATTTCAGAAGAAAATAAAGGATGCGGTAATAAAATATGTAAAGTCTGTGGTAAGCAACATCCCTACAGACCACAGCATCCCTGTCGTGCAGATGGAAAAGAAGATACTGGAGATCGGAGAGATTCTGAATCAGTATCTCAAACAGAGACTGGCTATAGATTTCGCTATCAACGTGCGTGCAGTAGACCTCAATGCCATCGAGTATGATGCAGATGACGAAAGCTACAAGCAACTCCGTGCATTAACCCAGGGACAAGCTGCAGAGATGTCTCAGACCCAGCATAAGATAAACATGGACCAGATGAAAGCTCAGTCACAGCTCAACATCGATGCCATGCGAGAGACCCAAAAGCAGGACTTGTACAACCGTGGTGCAAACCTCGATATGGATAGACAGATGCGTGCCCAGGACATCAAAGACCGAGGTGAAAAGATGCGCATCCAGCGCGATCTTGGCGAAAAGGCTTACAATGCTCAAATCGATGAGATGCAGAAAAGCGGTAGAATGGCAATGGGTGGCATGCCTAACATGGGGCAACCTGTAGGAGGCTTCAATCCTTCGGGCATCAATGGCATTAGCGGACCTAAACCTGCCGCACAAATCGGTCAACCTTCAGGCATCAACATAGGTGGTGGCATCAACTCAGGTACACCTACTCCTTCACCTGCCCCACAAGTTCCACCACAGATACCACAAGTAAGCATCTATGTAGCCATCGGTGGTCAGACTCAAGGACCATTCGACTACAATATGCTGAAAGAGATGGTGAGAACAGGAGGACTTACCGCACAAACTTTGGTGTGGAAGGAAGGTATCAACTGGACACCTGCAATTCAAGTTCCAGAGGTAGCATCCATCTTAAATGCTCCTCAAACACCACCTCCACCAACATCGGCCGTACCTCCTACCCCACCAACACCTCCAGGAGTACCACCAACGCTATAAACATACAAGGATATGAATAGCTATTTATCTGATTTAGAAAACATAATCATCAATGCTCAAAGCGGGGGACAATCATTGTCCTTCGCCTTGAAGCCTTGCGCTACCGAAAAAAGCGTCTTTGACAAAGAGGTCAACATAACACCATTGTGGCTTATCCGAAAACAAGAAGCAGAGAGAAAGGCTAAGGAAGAGACCGAACGCACAAGACTTCAACAGGAAGCCGAACGTAAAGCCAAAGAACTTGCAGAAGAAAGAACAAGACGAGGAACCGCAGAACCTGTAGACCTCGGCTTGTCTGTACTCTGGGCTTCCCACAACATAGGTGCTCGCAGCAGTGAGCAACCAGGTGTTTATGCTGCATGGACAAGCAAGAAAGAAGCTATCAATATGTGGGGGGAAGATTGGAGACTTCCTACCCAACAGGAAATGACCGAACTGATGCAGAATTGCCAATGGACATGGACAGTAATCAATGGTATGCCAGGATTCCACATAGTGGCAGCCAACGGCAACAACATATTTCTACCAGCTGGTGGTTCGTGTGTTGCTCAGCAATATGATTCTTATGGAATGGCTGGACGCTATTGGAGCGACACCTCGGATGCACAATATACCGACCGTGCCATGTATTTGGAGTTTAGCCAATATACAGGAAACCTGTATAGCATAGCCAAGACTATGCAGATGGTCATACGACCAGTAAAGAACAGATAACGAAAGACCTAATGGAGACATTAAATTACATACAAGCTTTGATGGGAGCTTATGCTCTTGACCTCTCGCGCATTGATACAGAAAATGAGACGGAATATAACGAGCGTGCCCAAGCCGTTAGAGAACGCACTGTTTCCTTATTTAATGCTATGCGTGATTCTGCCCCAGAACTTCTGCAATACAACTTTGCTGATAGTATGTCGGACGAAGAGGTAAGAAGAACCATCAATCGAATAGCATTAGATGCCAATAAACGATATACCGCCCCTATCATTCCAGACAATATCGCTGCCATCGATTATATCAATGGAGAACGATTTGTTACTCCAACTTATGTAAAGTGGCAGAACGACGGATATAGAAAGCAAAACTTTGTCATCAACTATAATGGTGAACTACAGTCTGTTGCTAAAAGACAACTGACCGCACTGATGCAGAATATGCTGCTATGCTTCGCTCCTGGAAAAATCAGATTCAACATCTTCGACCAGATGATGAGTGGCATGGCAGACTTTGTTACAGTTGGCTACGATGAAACAGTCTATAATGGTAATGTCATTATGGACGAAGCTGCCGCACGAGATTGCATCAAGCGTCTAAGAGAACGTATGCAGATGGTGATGGGCAAATATGGTGACATCGCAAGGTATAACGAAAAGCACCAAGAAATCGTCATGCCATACGAAGTTGTCGTATTGAACGACTATCCTGCACGCTATGAAAATGTGACTGCAGAACTACAACCTCTATTTGAGAATGGAGCAAAGGGTGGTATCTACTTTATTGTGATGCACAACTCTGATGCTCCGAAATTAAAAGAGGATACAATAGATATTCTCACCAGTGAAACTGTAACAAACATCAGTTTACAGACTCTCAGTGGAATTCGAAACAACCTGACGGTAAACCACACTCCTATCGCCGAGCATCCTGTACTGGCAGATGCATTTCGTGTTGATTTCAACAAACGTATCAACGAAAAGGGTACACGACAGGTGCTAAAGGCAGACTATACCTCTATATCTCATAGCGAATATACGGATGTAACATCAGAAATCAGCATAACCGTAGGACTCGACACAGAAGACAAACATCCTGTTACCTTGCGATTCAACTCTGGTGACTATATCCATGGATTCATTCTTGGACAGTCAGGTTCTGGTAAGTCTGTCTTACTGAACAACATCATCAGTGCCGCCATACTGAAATATGCACCAGAAGACTTGATGCTCTACTTGATGGACTTCAAGGGAGTAGAATTCAACCGCTATCGTGGTGTAAAGCATGTAAAGGCGTTACTGGTTGACAATTCTGACCCTCAGAAGTTCTACGAGAGTTGCAGGAAGAGAACAAAAGACGTGTAAAACTATGGCGAGACAATGCAGTCAACAACATCGATGGTTACAACAAGAAAAATCCGACATCCAGACTTCCACAGATTCTGTTTGTGGCAGATGAATGCCAAGTGATGTTTGCCAAGCCAACATCCAATTCCTATGGAATGGCTATCCAAAGAGAAATCTCCGAGATTCTCAATGTCATCGCCACACAAGGACGTAGCCAAGGTATCCACATGCTTCTTGCGACCCAACAACTCGACGAGACAGATATCTCTGGACAAATATTGAAGAACCTCACAGAATGTTTCTTGCTGATGAGTGCAGCATCCGACTCAAACAAACTTGTCCCTGACAGTGATAAGCTAACCAGCAAGCAACCAACAGGTCAAGCCTGCTATTACCACAAGCGTGAGTTGCAGAGCAAGGTACAAACCTTCTATGCCACAGACGAAGAACTCGCCGATGCCATAGAGAAAGCTCGCGAGAAATCAACTACCAAGCAAAGCAATGGCGAGGCTTATTTCAGTGGTTCTTCTATCTATCACCTGCAAACAGAAGATTTGCAGTCTGCCAAGCCACAGAGTTATGGCGCACCAGTTGCAACCATAGGTCGCAGCATCGGTCTCAACCAGCAAAGCACAGCTATCACACTGACACAAGACTTCAGCGAGAACATCATTGTTTGGGGTGCAAATCGCCAGGAGCAAGCCACTGCTACAGCCATCAATGCGCTCGTATCCCTCATGGCATATTATGAGCAGTCCAACACACCTTGCAATTTCATCGTATTAGATTGCACCAACAATCCCATGTCACAATGCAAGCCATTACTGGCAGAACTCGAAAAGCGAGCATATTGCAAAATAATCCAGCAGTCGGAAGGAGGCAAGTATCTGAAAATGATAGCAGACGACATCTACCGCGACACGGCACCCAATTTGATTCTCACCATTCTTGGACAAGATCGTTTCAGTGAAATGAAGAGAAACAGCTTACTGGTGGAAGAAAAGAAAGCCACGGAGATTAAGCCGGCTGTAGGCGGCATGGAAATGCTTTCTTTCGACCCATTACCTGATTTGGGAGCAAACAACATAACTGATGGAAGCAAGGTCAAGAAATATCAAGATGCACTGAAGTACATCTTAGACGAAGGACCGAAGCATCATGTTCACGTGTTGATGCAAGTAGACAAACCAGGCAACATCCTCTTCGATGAGTTCGGAAAAGAGGCAATAGGATTGTTCAAACATAGAGTCATCCTAAAGAGTGAAAACAAACATCTTGCACCACTCCGCTTCGGGGAAGACATCGACGTACAGTCGTTGAGCGATGACAATGAGCACTTACGTGCCTACTATTATCCAGATGGCGAACAACCGATGCTCTTCACACCATTCCTCTTACCTGACGCACAGTATCTATTCAATGCAATATTAATCAATTAAAATACAAGAAATTATGGCAAATGACAGTTCTATGCTCAACATTGACATGGTTGAACAATTCGGTAAGAACATCGCCAACGTGAGCGCACAAACATTAGAGATTTTCTCCCGACTGGGGCAGCAGCTCCAAACTGTAAACAGTGTATGGAATGATGACAACTACGACAACTTCCAAGACAACTTCGAACACAACATCATGAAGAAAATCCAGGAAGTCTCTGCCGAAATGGAATTATTTTCCGACTACATCAAAAAGCAATGTGAGATACAGCGAATGTATAAGGCGAACAAATATCGTTAACCATACAAATAAGACAAGACATGTTTTGGTTTTTAATAGGTTTCATTATAATCATTCTTGGAGGCTTTATCATTATTAGTCTCCTCCAAATTGTCTTTATGATTATAGGCTGGATCATCCAAGCCATATTTAGCCTCTTCGAATAAAGTCTAGAAATCTTTGAAACAAGCATCAGAAGTCGGTCGAAGAAGTAACATATGTCGTTGACAATATTGCCAGGGCGGACGCATCAAAATGCGTTCGCCTTGATTCCGTTAACATCTACCGATATTAGCTATCTTCTTCATATCAATACCCCAGTTCGGGATAAGAATAGTTCATAAAAAAGTTGGTAGTCTCATAAATATTTTGTATCTTTATAGGTGAAAATCAATTAGTTACAAAAATATTTAATATGACTACCGATTACAAAGTTACAGAATTATTTTGTATTATAGACGAGTTTTGCAAACATTTTGATGCAGAAAATGCAGGAAACCTACTTGAAGACAATAGCGGAACCAAGCGTAGACGTCGCCAAGCGTCGTTGTCCGACAGTGAAATCATGACCATTCTGTTGTATTTTCATTTTGGTACATTCCGCAATTTCAAGCACTACTACCTGTTCTTTATTAAGGGTACGATGAAGTCTTATTTTCCGAAAGCCGTGTCGTACAACCGCTTTGTGGAGTTGGAAAGCCGCGTGTTCTTCCAGCTCATGTTCTTCCTTAATCTGGGAGCTTTCGGAAGATGTACTGGCATAACATTCGTTGATTCCACGATGATACCCGTATGCCATAATCTCAGGAGATATGCCAATAAGGTATTCAAGGGAATTGCCACTGACGGAAAAGGAACAATGGGTTGGTGCCATGGCTTTAAGCTCCACCTTGCCTGCAATGACAGAGGCGAGATAATAGCGTTTGTACTTACTGGTGCAAATGTCAGCGACAAGGACCCGAATGTGTTCAAGGTCCTTGCTAAACGACTGTACGGCAAGCTGTTCGCTGACAAAGGCTATATTTCACAGAAGCTGTTTGACTTCCTCTTTGAGGATGGAATACAGCTGGTGACAGGGTTGCGCGTAAACATGAAAAACAAGCTGATGCCGTTCTATGACAGAATGATGCTGCGCAAGAGATACATTATCGAAACAATTAACGACATGCTGAAGAATACGGCACAGATTGTACATTCGCGTCATAGGTCTGTGAACAACTTTGTCATGAACCTCATCTCAGCATTGGGAGCATATTGTTTCTTTGACAACAAGCCAATGGCATTGCAAGGATACTGCATCGAAGACACGAAGCAACTTTCATTGTTCTAAAGACAGAATAATCTCTTTCGATTCTTTATATACAGCCCATGTCTGATGGCATGGGAAGAGAACTCGCGTATCTGTCTTCACATGCAACTAATCGCTATTTTATCCCGAACTGGGGTCAATAATTGATGTAAAACGCCATTTTTAGACAATAAAATACAAAAATATCGTTATTATATATAATATATCAAGAATTATTTGTAATTTTGAAGTCAAATTTTAACGTATAAGATATGGCAGATATTAACAGAATAAAAGTGGTTCTTGTGGAAAAGAAGAAAACGAGCAAATGGTTAGCTGAAATCATGGGCAAAGATCCAGCTACTATTTCAAAATGGTGTACAAATACTGCGCAACCTTCATTGGAAACGCTTATATCAATAGCTAAAATATTAGATGTTGATGTAAGAGAACTGATAGTTCCGACAGACACTCAAAAAGTTATGATGTCAATCATATAATCCTTAAAGATAATGCATTTAAAAATTAATGACATAGTATCTGCAATAGTGGTAAGTATCGCAGATTTTGGTGCTTTTGTAGAGTTTGAAGATGGAGACTCTGCAATGATTTATTTTAAAGATATACCAAAAGCTAAACATGGAGAAATCGATAAGGTTTTAAGCATTGGTATGCAAATAGAGGCACTTGTAGTTGAAGGGCGCAAAGCAGAACCTGCACTTAGTATAACAGCACTACAACGAAAGCGTAGATTAGAAGAACTTGAAAAAGCATCTTCAGATGACGGTATTGTCTCTGCAGTGGTAAAGCCAAAAGTCAACGATATAGTGAAATGTGTCGTAGATAATATTGCGCCTTTTGGAGTTTTTGTCGAGTTTGGTGAAGGCTTATATAAAGGAATGATACATTTTACGCAGATTCCTGGTGCTTCAATGGGTAATATTGAAAGTGTACTTGAATCTAAAGAATTTGAAGCTCAGATAGTTGAAATCAAACCTGGCGATAAATATGGTCTCAGTATAAAGAAAGCAATAGAAATAAGAACCAAAGAGCAAGTTCGCAAGGAATTGTCTGAGCTTGATGGGGAGGAGAAGACCATTCGAGAGATTTGGAAAATCTTTACTGATATAAATAAATGCCTGCTGCAGTACATGCAGCAACCGATTTTGCTTAATACAAAGACCGCACGTATCAATAGGACTACAAAGAAACTGACTGTAGATGTTAATACAGAGTCAAAGTTTGACTTGTTTGAAAAATCTTTTAGACACAGATTCAATACTTCTCTTTGCCAAGTCTCTGCAAACGAATGGTGTTTTTATAAAAATGTAGATACAATATCAGAAAAAGCACTTGACGATTTTAAATCTGAATGCGATAGCTTGTATTTTAATTTTATACCATTACCTTATGTCGAAGGCATTATTACTGATTTCCGACCATCAGACAAAAGTATTATTGAGGATCGGATAATTGATTATTGCCCTAATATGGTGGTATATAGCAAAAAAGCAAATGAAATTATTTTTAAGCAATCTTATCAAAAACATGAACAAGGAAAAGAATGGTACACGTTCCTTACTGTAATGTTTGATGAGATTATCAATGGCAGTACGGTAGAAGATGAAGAAACCGGAGAGTCTAAGGAATATGATGCTATACCATTCAAATATACTATTCAACCACTTGTTGATGGGGCTGATAGATTTTCTATAGAAAGAAACGTCTTTGATCTTAAAGAACACGAAAATATCATAGCAAGCTCTTTACGAGGTGCCATTTTTAGCTACAACAACATTGAAATTGGCAAGTTGTCAAAAGTTGACTATCCAACGATGGTTTTTAACATTATGCCAAATAATCTCGATATTGTAGAAAACTTGGTTAAGGATGGTAAACTTGATAAGGTCACAACAGACATGAATGGTGATTCGGAAAAAATTAATCGTCTGCGTGAATCTTTTGATTTTATCACAGAAAATCCTGATCAACTTCGTAATCCAAAATTGGCAATATACTTGTTTGATGCAAGTAAAGCTACTCCAAATACAGAAGAAAATATAGCAAAACGTGTTTCTGTTATTAATGAAAACAGACTCAACAAAAACCTCAATGAATCACAAGTAGAAGCAATAGCCAAAGCAGTTGAAGCAAAAGATCTATCCTTAATACAAGGACCTCCTGGTACAGGAAAATCAACTGCAATTGCAGAACTTGTTTGGCAACTTGCATTAGCAGATAGCAAGAAAAAAATTCTTCTTACATCAGAAGCAAATCTTGCAGTTGACAATGCACTTGACAGATTAAAATATTCTGATCATAATCTTGTAAAACCTGTTAGATTAGGTTCCGGTGATCGTATATCATCGGAAGGATTGCCTTATGCTATCACCGAATTAAAAAAGTGGGCAGGAATAACATTCGAGAAAGATTATATTCAAACAGAAGATGACAATGCGATAGTAAATAGTGAAGAATACAAATATCATAAGCCTACGAATGTTGCTTTGGCAAGGTGGATGGTTAATATCTATAAGAGAAATCATATACAAAATCCATCTTTGAGTAAACTATGGTTTGATTATCTCACCGATTTACCTTTATCTGAAAGAAAAAAGGTGTATTATGCTTACATGAATGGTTGTAATCTTATCGGTGCAACTTGCAGCTCAATTAGCGAAAAGAACTATTTAGCAATAGAGAATCAAAAAAAAGCAACAGAAAGTAAATTCCTCAAAAGATATAAAGCTGTTTTCCCAAAAGAAGAAAACATTAACTTTGATATTGTTGTTCAAGACGAAGCGAGCAAGGCTACACCAGCAGAATTATCATTGCCGCTTATATACGGTAAAAAATCTGTAATAATTGGCGATCATCGTCAGTTGCCACCAAATCTTGACAGAGAGGATATTTTATATAAATTGCATTATCAACAGATGTTGACACTTGATGCAGACGAGCAAAAGCAAATACAAACTTTGGAAGATTTTGTACGAAATGATTTTGACCAATTAGAAAAATCACATTTTGAAAGACTTTATATGCAAGCTCAGGAGTCAATCAAAGGAATCTTTCATTACCAGTATCGTATGCATCCAGACATCAATAAGGTTATAGAACAGTTCTACACAAAAGATGGCGGTCTTAAATGTGGACTTGTTTCACCTGTTGATTTAGGTGTTAATGATGAAGATTTTATTAGCAATCCTTTCTCAAGGTATCATGGTATAGATATTGATGGATTCATTTCACCAGATAATCATGTTATTTGGGTTGACACCAATTCACCAGAAATACTTGAAGGCAGTTCACGTGCCAACATGGGTGAGGTAAAAGCTATTGATTGGATCCTTTCGCAATTATCAAAATCAGATTCTTTTGCAGAGTACAATTCTAAACTCAAATCAGACGAAGATAAAGAAATTGGACTTATCTCATTCTATGGTGCACAATTGCGTTATCTAAAACGATTACAAAATAATTATTCAAAGACTTTATCTATAAAGCCAAGTTCTGTAGATCGTTTCCAAGGAATGGAAAGAAATATAGTCATTGTTTCGTTAGTACGCAGTAACTGTATAGCCGAAAAAGCGAACCAAGCTCCAGATTTTCGAATTTTTAAGAAATACGGCTATCGTGCGCAAAAAGATCTGGGATTTGCAAAATCTCCTAACCGTCTTAATGTTGCATTGTCTCGTGCGAAAAGATTACTTATTATAGTTGGCAATAGTGATTTATATTCTTCATATAAAAATAAGGAAGGTGATGCAATTTACAAGAATGTGTACGATTGCATTAAAAATAATCCTAATGGGCGCATCATAAAATGGGAAGATGGATTACAAAAGAAAAGACCGCGTCCTATTAGCAAGGATAGATCAGCGAACCTTAATACAAGAGATATTAATGCCTCTGATACTAATTTGCGCTATATTGAGACATGGCTAAATCCAAATGCTAACAAAGAGAATCCTAAGATTGCAACATTGGAACTCTCTACAAAAGCCGTAAAATTGTTGATAGGAAAAAATCAAGACGCAATCAAATTTTCAACCGTCTTTTCTTTCGATAATTTCTTACGCAATGCAGAGAAGACAGAAACAGGCAAAGGACTAAATGCTCAGAATGAAATGAACATGGTATATTTCCAAAAGCGAGTTATGCCCGCTATAATAAAGATGAAACGTATCATGATGCAAGAGCAAGTCGATGTAGTCTATTCTGTTGCTACAGCAGCATATAGAACTGCCAAGAACAGGGATGAAATCATAGAGTTTATAAAGAAACGTACAGGGATAAATGTTCGTATTCTGTCAAAGAAAGAAGAATCTATGGCTACTCTTGTTGCTTATTCTTTGAGTACGCGATGCAAATCGGAATTAAATACCTCTCCTCATATCATCATGATTGACCAAGGAGGTGGTTCAACAGAAGTCTCTGTATTTGAAAATATGACATTAGCAGGTTCTTATAGTATAAATTTAGGAACTACAGCTCTACGTAATATTTTGTTTTTGGACGCAGATGAAGAAACTCCAGTTGAGGAAGCATTAAAAAAGAGTGATCAGAAAATCAAAGAACGTTTAAATACGTTTTATAAGAATATGGCTGATGTAATGTATGCAGATAGTGAAAGTTTCTGTGTAAGTGTAGGAACAGCAATTACAAAGGCTACAGGAAAGAAAAATAATGCTTCTCAACATGATACAGTTTTAACAAAAGAACAAATTGAAAATAAAATAGAATTTTGCAACGAACGAATATTAAATCAATTTGATACAGTAGGTCAACTGAATAGTTTTGATTTTGAAGCGAGCAAAGGCAACAAAGAGTTAGATACGATTATAACAATGAGACTTGGCTTGCCAATGTTTGTGTCGTTGATGGAACGTTTTAACATATCCAAAATTCATGTTAGTGGCACTGGACTTTGGTATGGTATATATTTACAACATTTGTTAAATATTGCTGATATTGAAATATAATATGGACAATAAAGATATAATTGAAAAAGGAAAGCTCATTTACTCATCTATTCCTAGTGATGAGAAATTGAGATATTGGCCTCTCAATAGCATTCAGTTGAATGTCTCTTACTACACAAAAGTCGATCTTAATCAGATTGACATAGTTATTTGTAGCCTCTTGTTGGAAAATGGAGGCAGCATGAAGAAGTTGGATCTTGGACTTACGCTTGGTTTCGATATTGCTACTACAGAGTATCAGGGGCAAAACTATTATACAGATGTTGCAGAAGTAGAAATGTATTCACGTCTGCTCGGACAGTTAATTGATTGGCATCTCATTGTAGTAGAGAACGATAAACCAGTAGAACAGGAAGAAACCGTTCAATTTGATGAAGATAATGAAAAATCAAATATAACAGAGTCTAAGCAAGAGATAGAAGAAATTGTTAGACTAACAAAAGTCGGAAAGATAGCTATAGAAAAGGGACAAAAATTTGCATTTTATAAGGCAGACATGGTCCTTTTTACAAATCTGTTTTCTTCTAACGACAAAGAATTTGACCACGCTTTCCCTTATAAAAAAGAATTAGGAATAACTACAGACATATCTTGCCATGTAGAGGAAAACATTGATCCTGATACAATCATATTTGAAACAGATTCTGAGTGGAAGGATAGATTATTATTACAATTAGATGACAATTGGACTGGAACTATATATAAAGTTGTTCCTCAAGATAAGACCTTGCCAATGCAAAACACATCTGTTGATTTTGCATTATATAATTACGATGGCGAATATAAACTTATTGCGTCCAAAAATGGAGTTCTTTGTCCTTGTACAACAACAGTTGTAAATGCGTCCGTTAATTCACGTGCATTAAATAATCGTATAAAAAAGTGCTTTTATTATAAACTTGTAAACAATAAGGATGCAAAGTTCATTTATGATGAACTTATCTCTTTTTGGGATAATATAGAAGAGGATGAATATAATTTGCTGCTAAATGATCAACGTTTAGATTGGTCTGATACTCAATTGTTTGAACTCATCGTATCATCAGAGTTCTGCTCTACTGCGACTTGGAATACAATTTCAATGATTTGTCCAACTGATGTTATAAAGCAACAGTTAGACAAGCATCACGACGAATTTAATTGGCGTATTCTATCACGTAGAATTGAAATTGATGAAATTTTATCTATGCCATTATTGCCCTGGGATTATACTTCTATACTTGGTCGTGATGATATAACAACAGAATATGCTCAAAGAATTTTCTTATCACCAGCCACTAAAGATACAGAATGGGATTGGGAGATAGTTGAGAAGTTCCTAACTATTGATTTTGTTAAAGACAATATTGATTCTCTTAATATAAGTTTTTACGAGCTTACATCTTGGCTTAGTAATGATAATCTCTCTCTTATATTAGATTATCCAGAAAAACCATGGGATTGGGACAGTGCTACTAAAAGATTTTCTATTCAGCAGATTGCGGAGAATCTCTTGGTATTGGATAAGTATGTTAATTTATATTATCTTATAGATATTTGTTTTGAGAATGAAGAAAATTATGAGTACACTCTATCTTCTGGCAAAATTAAAGATTATCTATATAGAGCAGTAAATAATGGCAGAGTAGTTAACTTCAGTCTTAAAGATAAGCCGAATTATATATGGAATGATAAGACAATTGAGTTTTTTGAATCTATATGCCTTTTAAATTGGGAATCAAAACAATATGAAAAAGGATTTGCACAATATCCATTTGTTAAATGGACGCCAGATTTCTTCGAAAAATATAACCATAAATTGATCCAAGAAGAAGATATATCGTATGTATCGCTTCACATACAAGATATGTCTATTATTTCTCGTTTCCCTGATTTTAAATGGGATTGGAATGCACTGTCAATGAACGCTTCATTTATAAATAATGAAGATTTCATATCATGCTATGCTCAGAAAATAAACATTCATCGTTGGATTATTAATGCTAATCCAAATCTTGTTGAAAGTTACTTCGATTCATTGCGTTTAGATAGCCTCCTTTCTAATGATGTTGAAACAGTTATACTCTCTTCAAAAATTTCTGCAAATTTCATAAAGAAGCATCCTGATTATAATTGGGATCATCATATGTTTACACTTGCAATGTGCAATGATGATTTGGATTTATCTATTGTAGATAAATATTATTCTCATTGGGATTGGGATTTACTGTCTTCAAAAATCTCAGATTCTTTTATATTACAGAGACTTTCATATCCATGGAGCAAAGAATCACTTTCGAGATCTATATGTACATCGAATAACGCAATTAATTTAATTTGTTCTTATCAGGACAAAATTGATTGGTCTGTTGTATCTTCAAATATTCATTACTCAGATTTTGAAAGGATTTTTGAAACATACAATGAACGTCTTGTTTGGTTAACCATAAACCAGCGTTTTGCTTCGAAATTCACGAATGAATTACTTTGTAATGATTCAATAAAGGATAAAATCAATTGGGATCTTGTTTCTAAACAGATAGAACCAGAAGCGTTAAAAGTTGAGCTACAAGTTCATCCAGACGAAATTAATTGGACAATAGCAACACAAAGACTTTGTCCAAGTCTCTCTCTTGACTTATTGTTAAATGAGACGAATATAGTTCTATGGGACTGGGAATATCTTTCAACGAATATTGATAATCAAATACTTGTTGAAGGATTGAAATATTCACAGTTACTTTGGAATTGGCAAATCGTAACGCAGCGAATGGATTCTTCCTTTATCCTTGAAAATCTGAGTAAATATGAAGAATATTGGGACTGGTCTGTTATTTGGCAGGATAAATTCGATTATCAGTTTGCTAATAACAACATTTCTCAAATAGCTCAGTCATTGAATCTTTTAGATATAAATATTTCAAGGACTCAATGGAGAGAATTTACAAAGCTTTTCATCAATCATAACATACTTGATTTGGTTGAACAGTACATCCCAACTGATGGATACCATTGGGATTATGGTTGTGCTTATGAAATCGTTAAGGATATAAATGAATTTGTTTCTACCCCCCACTCATATATTGACTGGGCAGCACTTTCATGTACATCTGCAGCTAACGAGTTTTTCTATTATGACACTGAAGTTTTTGACATTCGTATCTGGAAAGCAATTGCAAAGAAACGCTTAGAAGATTCTTTATACAACTGGGATTTCAAAGCGTTAACTAAATTAGAAAATATCCAGAAGGGTTACCATGTGTTTTTTAAGATTAATCCGGATGCATGGGATTGGAATTTCATTTCGTCAGATGGATATTGCTTGAAAACAGAGAATAATGGAGAGGCAAATCTTCGCAAATATAAAAGTAGAATTAATTTCGAATTATTGTCAAAACGTGAAGATATTGATCTTTCAGAAGACCTATTATCAAGCTATATTGATGAAAATTGGGATTGGAATGCTTTATCCTCAAATAAATCTTTGAATATAAAGATTACTTTTGTTATAGAACACAAAGATAAAGCATGGGATTGGGCTGCCATCTCTAGAAATCTTTCAATAAAATGGGATAATAGAGTTCCATTTACAATGTTGTCAAATATATTTAAGCAGAATAATATTGTAGAGGTATTTGACTGGACAACTTTTGTATCAAGAACAGACATTTCCTTTAATGAATCTATGGTGAAAGCAATTCACAAGCATATATACAATTATTGGAATGTCTTAACATCAAATAGACGTTTTATACCATCATTAAAAGTTTTAGCTATTGCCCAAAAAGATGGTATTGACCTGTCTTCTCTGAATTGGGAACTATTGTCAAAATCTAACAACGTCATTTCTCTCAAAAAAGATGAAAACGGACATTCAAGTGCCGATCACTCATTTATAAAGGAATATGCAGAGTATTTAGATTGGAACTCTATCACCCAAAATCCTATGTTTGACATATACAATGATACTGTAATAGAGGAGTTCAAGGCATATTTGGATTGGCATTATATTTCTTCAGAACTTGAAAATGACAAACTGAGCATAGATTATCTATGTTCCTTCAAAAATTATCTTGACTGGGATATTATAAACAGAAGAATTGACTATACTATTGTTACAGAAAAATATCTTCCTGAATTGAAAGAGTACTTGGATTGGAAGAAGGTCTCAAAATTGAGTCTTAATTTCACAGAGTCGCTATTAACAGAATATGAAAATTACTGGTATTGGGATGTTCTACTTCACAATAGAACGTTGTATACTACATGTTCAGACGAACAACTTGCGTCATTTAAGAATAAACTGAACACAGCAGAGTTTATTGAGCACTTCAATAGATCTTCTGTTAAAGTTTATCATTTTACGCACCTATTTAATGCTCTTGATGTTCTAAAAACAAGAAAAATATTGAGTAGAAACAGAGCAAAAGAATTGGGACTTCTCAAGTATGATTCCGCAGGTAGTGTTGTTGGTAGAACAGCAAAGGCTCACCCTTATGCACGTTTCTATTTCAGACCGAATACTCCAACTCAATTTTATAATGAATGCCTTGGTTGGGACTGCGATATGACAACCAGCTGGGGAAAGAGCTATTATTATGAAGCGCTTAATAGATTGGGGCTACCAAAATGTCCTATTCCTATATTCCTCGAATTTGATTTGCAAGAAATTTTGACCAAAATGTCATCAAAGTGTTACTATAGTAATGGAAATTTGCAAACAAACTGGGCAAATGTTTATAAGGTAGATACTCATCCTAACAATATGAGCATGGAGTACCTCTATAACAACATGGGAGATGCATTCTATATTACGAAATCACGTGGATGGGATAGATCATTGTTTAATTCAATACTATCTTCTATAAGAGAACAATCTCAGCAAGAGTTCTTGGTAGAAGAAGAGTTTGATTTCTCTGAAATTAAATATCTTCGAATACATTGTTACGATGAGGAATCTGCTTCATTGTTGAGAATGTATCTGGGAGATGATCCTATTGCTGATCATATCGTTGTTGGCGGTTGTTTCTCTTATGACAACAGATGTCTGTCATTCAATCTTGATGAAGAAAAGATTTCAATATCAAGCAATTACAATGGTCAAGGCGACGCGTATTTCCTTGTGAAGGGACAGGCTGATATAATTAATAATGATGCTGTCAAGAAGCAAACGGCTGAAGGTGTTGTCGTTTATCCTCACGTTGTCTTAAAGAAAGAATCAAACAAGGATTACGAGGTTCATTTTGTTGATCTTAGAGCAAGAACTAAAGATTGGCTTATTTATAAATCAAATTAATGATGAATAATATTACTATTATAAAAGGAAATATCTTTAATACCAAAGCTCAAACCATTGTTAATACGGTGAACTGTGTTGGTGTTATGGGAAAAGGTATCGCGCTTGTATACAAGTTGCGCTATCCTGAAATGTTTGATATTTACCAAGATTATTGTAAGAGACATTTAATCAGTATCGGAAAATTATGGCTCTATAAAGGTGACGATGCTGATCCATGGGTTCTAAATTTCCCAACAAAGTTTCATTGGAAATATCCTAGCAAAATTGAATATATAGAACAAGGTTTAAAGAAATTTGTCGAGACATACGAAGATCGAGGAATAACTTCAGTTGCTTTTCCAATGCTTGGAACTCACAACGGAGGTCTAGATAAGGATGTTGTAAGACAGCTGATGCTTTCCTATCTTTCTAAATGTAATATTCCTATTGAAATCTACGATTATGATCCTATGGCTTCAGACGATCTTTTTGATAGATTCAAAGAAAAATGGCTGTCAATTCCATATTCAAATTTAAAAGAGGTTACTCATATTCGTCAGAAGAGACAAATTGACACCATCAATAATGCTCTTTTGAACGATGAATTGAAGTCAATGATTTCATTAATTTCATATCCGGGGATAGGAATCAAAACCATGGAGTGCTGCTTTAAGGTAGTCATGAACTATCATAAACAAAGTAATTTGTTTGATAACGATTAAAACTTTCAATAACAAATAACGCCCTGACAATTAAATTGGTATTGTCAGGGCTTTCTTACTCTTTAAAATTGATTGCTTAACGCTGTTTTTTCATTAATTACTTTCCTGACAGAGCTTTGATAACCTTAATTGCCTTCTTGCCATCAGTCTTCTTGATGTCGGCTCCTGCCTTGTCATTATCAATATCAAGGAAGTTCTTATACTGATTACGGTCAGTCAGAGGAAGTATCTCACATTCTGTGATTTCATCAATCTGTCCAGTATAGAATGGTCTCATACATGTATTGAAGGTTCCATGATCGATATTCTCTACAGTAGGGATTGTCGTTTAATTCTGAGAAATTGATATTGGTTGACGAGGGAATGCCAT
>OMDA01000440.1_pt1 | contig 21795 bp, 22 predicted proteins | sample 1645141 | NCBI WGS metagenome assembly OMDA01 (sample SAMEA103958151, study PRJEB25191) | human gut metagenome | reverse complement strand
CGGTACGCGAGCTGGGTTCAGAACGTCGTGAGACAGTTCGGTCCCTATCCGGCGCAGGCGGAGGATAATTGAGAGGAGCTGCCCTTAGTACGAGAGGACCGGGGTGGACGGACCGCTGGTGTATCTGTTGGCTACCAAAGCCATGGCAGAGTAGCCAAGTCCGGCAGGGATAAACGCTGAAGGCATCTAAGCGTGAAGCCCCCCTCAAGATGAGTTATCCCAATAAGTAAGACCCCTTAGAGAGTATGAGGTAGATAGGTTTGAGGTGGAAGTGCAGTAATGCATGGAGCTGACAAATACTAATCGGTCGAGGGCTTATCCTGACAGGTTGGGAATGGATGTAGAAGATACAGAAGAGGATTTCAGTGTTCAGTTTTGAAGGTATGAGAAAAGGAAGACAGGTGAAGAACCTGTCTTTTTTGTTATTCCAGCTCACCCGTGGAACCAAGCAGGCTGCTCCGTGCCCTGCGTAAAATCCTACAGAAATGCTTACGATTAGGTATTGCCCTAAAAACACCCTTATGTTATAATATTCACAGCGGGCAATGATAAAAAATTAACAAATAAAAATAAGCCCGAAATTAGGCGATTGATTCAAATGGAGGAAAAGACATGGCTAAGAAAATTGTATTAGCAGGTGCTTGCCGTACAGCTATCGGCGTAATGGGTGGAACACTCAGCACTACACCGGCAACTGACCTGGGCGCTATCGTAATTAAAGAGGCACTGAACCGTGCAGGTGTTCCTGCTGATCAGGTAGATCAGGTATATATGGGCTGCGTAATCCAGGCAGGACAGGGACAGAACGTTGCTCGTCAGGCATCCATCAAGGCTGGTCTGCCGATCGAGACTCCTGCAGTTACGATTAACGTTGTATGTGGTTCCGGTCTGAACTGTGTCAACATGGCTGCAGAAATGATCGCTGCTGGCGATGCGGATATCGTAGTAGCAGGCGGTATGGAAAACATGTCTATGGCTCCTTACGCAGTTATGCAGGGTCGTTACGGCTACAGAATGAACGATGGCAAGCTGGTTGATACCATGGTTCATGACGCTCTGTGGGATGCGTTCAATGATTATCATATGGGTATTACTGCAGAGAACATCTGCGAAAAATGGGGTCTGACCAGAGAAGAGCTGGATAAGTTTGCAGCAACCTCTCAGCAGAAGGCTGTAGCTGCTCAGGAATCCGGTGCTTTCGATAAGGAAATCGTTCCTGTAGAAGTTAAGAAGAAGAAAGAGACTATCGTATTTGCTAAGGATGAAGGCCCTCGTCCGGGTACCACCGCTGAAGGCATTGCAAAACTTCGCCCTGCATTCAAGAAAGACGGTATTGTAACTGCAGCGAACTCTTCCGGTATTAACGACGGCGCTGCTGCAATCGTTGTTATGAGCGAAGAAAAGGCAAAAGAGCTGGGCGTTAAGCCTATGGCTACATGGGTAGCTGGTGCTCTGGCTGGTGTTGCTCCTGAAATCATGGGTATCGGTCCTGTTGCTGCTACCAAGAAGGTTATGGCAAGAACCGGCATGAAGATCGAAGACTTCGATGTGATCGAAGCAAATGAAGCTTTCGCAGCACAGTCTGTAGCAGTACAGAAGGAGCTGGGCTTTACAGATGAGCAGTTAAACCCCAACGGCGGTGCAATCGCTCTGGGTCATCCGGTAGGTGCATCTGGCTGCCGTATTCTGGTTACTCTGCTGCATGAGATGGAAGCTAAGGATGCGAAGAAGGGTCTGGCTACTCTGTGCATCGGCGGCGGCATGGGCTGCGCTACTGTAGTAGAAAGAGACTAAGTTCATTTTCTGGGTGCAAGACACCCGTTTTCGGAGAATGCCTTCACGAACAGGACGATGGTTACCAGGATCAGGCAGCCATTCCATAATAAGAGAAGACATTCTCCAAACTATGTAAAAAAACATCAGGAGGAAGATCATGGAATTCGTATTGTATGAACAGAAAGGTCAGTACGCGATCATCACGATCAATCGTGAAAAAGCACTGAACGCCCTGAATTCTGCAGTTCTTGATGAACTGGATAAGACTCTGGACAGTGTTGATCTGGATCAGGTAAGATGTCTGATTCTGACCGGCGCAGGACAGAAATCTTTCGTAGCAGGCGCTGATATCGCTGAGATGAGCACTCTGACCAAGGCAGAGGGTGAAGCATTCGGTAAGAAGGGCAACGATGTATTCCGTAAACTGGAAACATTCCCGATCCCGGTTATCGCTGCAGTAAACGGCTTTGCACTGGGCGGCGGCTGTGAGATCTCTATGAGCTGTGATATCCGTATCTGCTCTGAGAATGCTGTATTTGGTCAGCCGGAGGTTGGTCTGGGCATCACTCCCGGATTCGGCGGCACACAGAGACTGGCTCGTCTGGTTGGTGCAGGCATGGCAAAACAGCTGATCTACACCGCACGCAATATCAAGGCTCCCGAAGCATTCCGCATCGGTCTTGTAAATGCTGTATATCCCCAGGAAGAGCTGCTTCCCGCTGCTGAGAAGATGGCTGCCGGCATCGCTAAAAATGCGCCCATCGCTGTCCGCAACTGCAAGAAAGCCATCAACGAAGGACTGCAGGTTGATATGGATCAGGCGATCGTGATCGAAGAGAAACTCTTTGGTGACTGCTTCGAGACAGAAGATCAGAAGTATGGCATGGCATTTTTCCTGGACAAAAATAAGGAAAAAGTAAAAGAGCCTTTCAAAAACTGCTAAGGCAACAACCTTTTAAGGTTTTTAATAAAAAATCAGGAGGATAACATCATGAAGGTAGGTATTATTGGCGCCGGCACAATGGGTTCCGGCATCGCACAGGCTTTCGCTCAGACCGAAGGCTATGAAGTATTTCTTTGCGATATCAACGAAGAGTTCGCTGCAAACGGCAAGAAGAAAATTGCAAAGGGCTTTGAGAAGAGAATTGCAAAAGGCAAAATGACTCAGGAAGCTGCTGACGCTGTTCTGGCTAAGATCACAACAGGCGTTAAGACCATCTGCACAGATTGCGATCTGGTTGTAGAAGCTGCTCTGGAAAACATGCAGATCAAGAAGCAGACATTCAAAGAGCTGCAGGACATCTGCAAGGCAGACTGCATCTTTGCTACCAACACATCCTCTCTGTCCATCACAGAGATCGGCGCTGGCCTGGATCGTCCGGTTATCGGCATGCACTTCTTTAATCCCGCTCCTGTTATGAAGCTGGTTGAGGTTATTGCAGGTCTGAACACTCCTGAAGAGGTTGTGGAAAAGATCAAAGCAATCTCCGTTGAGATCGGCAAGACTCCTGTACAGGTAAATGAAGCAGCTGGTTTCGTTGTAAACAGAATCCTTGTTCCGATGATCAACGAAGCAGTTGGTATCTATGCAGATGGCGTTGCAAGCGTAGAAGATATCGATACAGCTATGAAGCTGGGTGCAAACCATCCCATGGGACCTCTGGCTCTGGGCGACCTGATCGGTCTGGATATCGTACTGGCTATCATGGAAGTTCTGGAATCCGAGACTGGCGATCCGAAGTATCGTCCTCATCCCCTTCTGAGAAAGATGGTTCGCGGCGGACAGCTTGGACAGAAGACCGGCAAGGGCTTTTACGACTACACGAAATAAATAATAATAGGAGTGAGGCGGCTGCCTGATCAAGACAGCCGCAAGCTCACAAGGAGGAATATAAAATCATGGATTTTACTTTGGACAAAAAGCATGAGATGGCGAGACAGCTTTTCAGAGATTTCGCCGAGAAGGAAGTAAAGCCTCTGGCAATTGAGGTTGATGAGACCGAAGAATTCCCCAGAGTGACTGTTGACAAAATGATCAAAGCCGGTTTCATGGGTATCCCGGTACCGAAGGAATACGGCGGACAGGGCTGTGATCCTCTGACCTACGCTATGTGTGTAGAGGAGCTTTCCAAGGTTTGCGGCACCACAGGCGTTATCGTTTCTGCACATACCTCTCTTTGCTGCGATCCGATCATGACATTCGGTACAGAAGAGCAGAAGCAGAAATTCCTGGTTCCCCTTGCAAAAGGTGAAAAGCTGGGTGCGTTCGGCTTAACGGAGCCCGGTGCTGGTACAGATGCTCAGGGTCAGCAGACCAAGGCTGTTTTAGACGGCGATGAGTGGGTATTAAACGGTTCCAAGTGCTTCATCACAAACGGTAAGGAAGCTGACGTTTACGTTATCTTCGCTGTAACCGGTGTTGTTGAAAAGCGCGGCCGCAAGATGAAAGAAATCTCTGCATTTATCGTAGAGAAAGGAACTCCCGGCTTCACATTCGGTACCAAAGAGAAGAAGATGGGTATCCGTGGTTCTTCCACATACGAACTGATCTTCCAGGATTGCCGTATCCCCAAGGAAAATCTGCTGGGTCAGCAGGGCAAGGGCTTCAACATCGCTATGCATACTCTGGATGGCGGCCGTATCGGTATCGCTTCTCAGGCTCTGGGTATTGCAGAGGGTGCTCTTGAGAGAACCGTTGCATATGTAAAAGAAAGAAAGCAGTTTGGCCGTGCGATCGGTGCATTCCAGAATACACAGTTCCAGCTGGCTGATATGGCAACCAAGGTTGAGGCTGCTCAGCTTCTGGTTTACAAGGCTGCTATGGCAAAGGCTACTCAGAAGACCTACTCCGTAGAAGCTGCAAAGGCAAAATTGTACGCTGCAGAAGTTGCTATGAAAGTTACCACCAAGGCTGTACAGCTGCACGGCGGCTATGGTTACACCAGAGAGTACGAAGTAGAACGTATGATGCGCGATGCGAAGATCACTGAGATCTACGAAGGTACCAGCGAAGTTCAGAGAATGGTTATCTCCGGCGCTCTGCTGAAATAATCCATACAAAGTAAAGAACTTTGCAGGCAATAGACAAATTAAAATAAGGAGTGAATCATACAATGAAAATCGTTGTTTGTATCAAACAGGTACCCGATACCAAGGGCGGCGTTAAGTTCAATCCCGACGGCACTCTTGACAGAAGTGCCATGATGGCAATTATGAATCCCGATGACAAGGCTGGTCTGGAAGCAGCGCTTCGCTTAAAAGATCAGTATGGCGCAGAAGTTACCGTTCTGACCATGGGTCTTCCCAAGGCAGAAGAAGTTCTGCGTGAGGCTCTGGCTATGGGCGCAGACAAGGGCATTCTGGTAACAGACAGAGTCCTGGGCGGCGCTGATACATGGGCTACTTCCCAGACAATTGCAGGTGCACTGCGTAATCTGGAGTATGATCTGATCATTACCGGACGTCAGGCAATCGACGGCGATACCGCACAGGTTGGTCCTCAGATTTCTGAGCATCTGGATATTCCGGTTATCAGCTACGCTCAGAACTTAAAGGTTGAAGGCGATTCCGTAATCGTTGAGCGTCAGTACGATGACAGATATCACGTTCTGAAAGCAAAAATGCCCTGTCTGGTTACTGCACTGGCAGAGTTAAACGAGCCCCGTTACATGACTCCCGGCGGAATCTTCGATGCTTATGATGCAGAGATCACCGTTTGGGGCAGAAAAGACTTAAAGGATGTGGATGATTCCAACCTTGGTCTGAAGGGATCTCCGACCCAGATCGCAAAGGCATCTGATAAGGTTCGTAAGGGCGCAGGCGAAAAGGTTGCTCTTGATCCGGCAGAGTCTGTTGACTATATTATGGACAAGTTACTGACCAAACATGTAATTTAACAAATTATAGAAAAGCGTGGTGAATGAGATGAACTTAGAAGAATATAAAGGCGTATTTGTCTTTGCACAGCAGGTAGACAACAAGTTAAACGGTATTGCACTGGAGCTGGTGGGCAAAGGAAAAGATCTGGCAAAGGATCTTGGCACAGAAGTAACTGCAGTTTTAATCGGTAGCGACGTTATGAGTCTTACCAAAGAGCTGGCTGAGTACGGCGCAGACAGAATCATCGTTGTAGATGATCCTGAATTAAAAGAGTACAGAACCGAGCCTTATGCACATGCACTGGCTGAGGTTATCAAGAAGTACAAACCCGAAATCATGCTGGTTGGCGCAACAGCAATCGGCCGTGACTTAGGTCCCCGTGTATCCGCAAGAATCCACACCGGTCTGACCGCAGACTGCACACAGCTGGAAATCGGCGATTTCCCGATCAACCCGATCCCGGGCAGAGAACAGCTGCACAACCAGCTGCTGATGACTCGTCCTGCATTCGGCGGCAACACAATTGCTACCATCGCTTGTCCGAACTTCCGTCCTCAGATGGCTACCGTTCGTCCTGGCGTTATGCAGAAGGCTGAGCGTGTGGAAGGCGCACAGGCTGTTATCGAAGAGTTCAATCCTGGATTCGTTCCCAACAACAAATATGTTGAGATCCTGGATATCGTAAAGGCTGTATCTGACGTAGAAGATATCATGGACGCTAAGATCCTGGTATCCGGCTGCCGTGGTGTAGGCAGCGCAGAGAACTTCAAACTGCTGGATGATCTGGCAGAAGCTCTTGGCGGTACCGTAAGCTGCTCCCGTGCAGTTGTAGATGCTGGCTGGAAGTCCAAAGACCTGCAGGTTGGACAGACCGGTAAGACCGTTCGTCCTCATGTATACTTTGCAATCGGTATCTCCGGTGCAATTCAGCACCTGGCTGGTATGGAAGAGTCTGATATCATCATTGCAATCAACAAAGATGAGACAGCTCCGATCTTCGACGTTGCTGACTACGGCATCGTTGGCGATCTGAACAAGATCCTGCCTGCTCTGACCGAGAAGATCAAAGAAGCAAAGGCTGCAAAGAACTAAATTGTATATAGAATGTATACAGGAAAGACCCGTCGATGAGGCGGGTCTTTTTTCGTGGCGGCAAGGTGATCGCTGTTGCCCATAACGGGGAGGCAAAGCAGTGCCAAAATACGATCATGTATGCCGCAGGCTTGTATCCTATCCCCGAATTTGATATACTTGTCGCTGGAAAGGGATGACAGAATATATGGCGAAAGAAAAAGAAATCAAAACAAACGCGATGCGGATTCTGGATCGGATGAAGATTCCGTATACCCATTATACCTACGAATGCGACGAATTTATCGACGGCATGCAGATCGTGGAAAAGCTGAACTTAAAACCGGAGCAGGTTTATAAGACGCTGGTAACGCAGGGACACAGCAAGGCCTATTTTGTCTTTGTGATCCCGGTGGCAGAGGAGCTGGATTTGAAGAAAGCGGCAAAAGCGGTCGGAGAGAAATCTCTGGAGATGATCCATGTAAAGGATATCAACCAGATCACCGGCTATATTCGCGGCGGCTGTACGGCAGTCGGCATGAAAAAACAGTATAAAACGGTAATCGATGCCAGTGCTCAGACATTGCAGACAATGATCGTTAGCGGCGGACGGATCGGATCGCAGATCGAACTGACTCCGGAGGATCTTGCAAAGGCAGCCAATGCGGTATTTGCGGAGATTATCGCTTGACCCGCAAGTGGGTAAGTGTTATTATTTTGGATGGTGAAGTGCGTGTTTTGTGGACGCGCACAGGTTTCAGAAGAAAAAATGAGGTGTAGAAAGATGAGTGCAAATTTTGAAGAACTGATCTCCAAGGTCAAAGAGTACGGCAAAAAGAAAGTATCTGTTGCTGTAGCAGAAGATGCTCCGATTCTGGAAGCTGTAGAAGAAGCAAGAAAACAGGGCTTTGCAGATGCTATCCTGGTTGGTGATGAAGCAAAGATTCGCGAGATCGCTGCAGGTTTAAATATCGACCTGACTCCTTACGAAATCATCAACGAGCCGGATCACTGGCAGGCTGCTTTAAAGGCAGTTAAGCTGGCACATGACGGCGTTGCTGACATGTATATGAAAGGTCTGATCGATACCAAATCTTTCTTAAAGAGCATTCTGGACAAGGAAGTTGGTCTGCGCACCGGCAAACCGCTGTCCCACGTATGCTGTTTTGAAGTAAAAGGCATTAAGCAGCTGTTGTTCCTGACAGACGTTGCATTTATGACATATCCTACCCTGGAAGATAAGGTACATATCATTGAAAATACCGTAGAGGTTGTACATGCATGCGGTATTGAGTGTCCGAAGGTTGCTCCTCTGGCAGCAGTTGAGGTTGTAAACCCCAAGATGCCTGTTACCGTTGAAGCTGCTGAGCTGACCAAGATGAACGAAGAAGGCAAGATCACAGGCTGTATCGTAGATGGCCCTCTGTCTATGGATCTGGCAATTGATCCGGAAGCTGCAAAGCATAAGGGTGCTACTGACCGTAAGATCCAGGGCGATGCAGATATCCTGCTGTTCCCTGATATCCACGCCGGCAACCTGGTATACAAGACTCTGGTACACACTGCAGAGGTAAAGAACGGATGCATCCTCACCGGTACTCAGGTTCCCGCAATCCTGACCAGCCGTTCCGATACCTTCCAGACCAAGGTAAATTCCATCGCTCTGGCAGCGGTTGTAGCAGAAGGCTTAAAGAAAAACAAATAATTTCGCAGCATAACTGGAAGCTGCAAAAAGGAGACAGATATGGCAATCAAGAGTCTGATTATCAATCCCGGTTCCACTTCCACCAAGATCGGTGTATTCGAGGATGAGAACCTGTTATTTGAAGAAACACTGCGTCATTCCACAGAAGAGATTGCACAGTATGCGTCCATTATCGACCAGAAGGATTTCAGAAAGAACATTATCCTGGACTTCCTGAAGGCAAAAGATTTCGATGTTAAGAGTTTCGATATGATCGTAGGTCGCGGCGGTCTGTTAAAGCCTATCCCGGGCGGCACATATACCGTAAGCGATGAACTGCTTGCAGACCTGAAAAAGGGTGTACAGGGTCAGCATGCTTCTAACTTAGGCGGTATCCTTGCACGGGAAATCGGTGATGAGATCGGTGTTCCTTCTTATATCGTAGATCCTGTCGTTGTGGATGAGCTGGAGCCTGTTGCACGCCTTTCCGGTATGCCTGAGCTTCCCAGAAGAAGTATTTTCCATGCGCTGAACCAGAAGGCTGTTGCAAGAAGATATGCAAAAGAACACGGCGTAAAATACGAAGATCTGAACCTGATCGTAATCCACCTGGGCGGCGGCGTTTCTGTTGGTGCGCACAGCCAGGGCAAGGTTGTAGATGTAAACAACATCCTGGACGGTGAGGGTGCATTCTCTCCGGAGAGAGCAGGTACCGTTCCGGTTGGCGATCTGGTTAAAATGTGCTATTCCGGTAAATATACGGAGAAGGAAGTTTATAAAAAGATCTGCGGAAACGGCGGCTTAAATGCTTATCTGCACACCAACGATTTCCGTGATATGCAGAAGATGGCAGAAGAGGGTGACGAATATGCCGCTCTGGTAAGAGATGCCTTCTTCTATCAGATCTCCAAGGATGCTGGTGCAATGGCAGCAGTATTAAATGGTAAGGTTGATCAGATCATTCTGACCGGCGGTATTGCATATGCACCTGTTACCAGGAAGATGCTGGAAGAAAAGCTTGGCTGGATCGCTCCGTTCACTGTATATCCCGGTGAGGACGAGCTGCTGGCTCTGGCACAGGGTGGTCTGCGCGTTATCCGTGGAGAAGAAGCTGCAAAAGAATATTAAGCTGATACAGAACATTCCTGCGATCTTCTAAAAGGCAGCAGGAAAGGATCAAAAGATACTGCGGAGGTCAAAAAAGGCTTCCGCAGTTTTTTTGCGGGTCACAAAGCCGGGAATCATATATTAAGAATTTGTGAAAAAACTGTAACAACCTGTTGCCAAAGGGGCGCGCGCCTTGCATTTTCGGGCTTAATCTGTTAAAATAAGCTTTAGTTTTTTAGTTATCGTGGCAAAGAGGGCTCTTTTTGCCCTGTTTTGGCAGGAGTAAGGCGTCCGGCGGGCGCATTTGAATGGAGAATAACGGATGAATGTCATTGAAAAAGTTTTTGGTACACACAGCGAAAGAGAGTTAAAGCGAATCCTTCCGATCGTGGATAAAATTGAGTCTCTGCGTGAAGACATGATGGCGCTGACGGATGAACAGCTGAAAGATAAGACGAAAGAATATAAAACACGTCTGGCACAGGGCGAGACCTTGGACGACCTTTTGCCGGAAGCGTATGCAACGGTTCGGGAAGCGGGACGTCGTGTCCTGAACATGGAGCATTTCCGCGTACAGCTGATCGGCGGTATTATCCTGCATCAGGGACGTATCGCAGAAATGAAAACCGGTGAAGGTAAGACGCTGGTATCCACGCTTCCTGCTTACTTAAACGCGCTGGAGGGTAAGGGTGTACACGTTGTAACGGTCAATGATTACCTGGCAGCCCGTGATGCAGAGTGGATGGGAGCGATTCATGAATTTCTGGGCTTAAAGGTCGGCATTGTATTAAACAGCATGAAGCCGGAAGAGCGGAAGGCAGCATATGCCTGCGATATTACTTATGTCACTAACAACGAGCTGGGCTTTGATTATCTGCGTGACAACATGGCGATTTACAAGGAGCAGCTGGTACTGCGTGATCTGCACTATGCCATCATCGACGAAGTGGACTCTGTCCTGATCGATGAAGCGAGAACCCCTCTGATCATTTCCGGACAGAGCGGAAAGTCTACCAGCCTGTACGAAGCCTGTGACATTTTGGCAAGACAGTTAAAACGCGGCGATGACGTTGGCGAGTTTTCCAAGATGGATGCGATCATGGGCATCGAGCAGGAAGAAAACGGCGATTTCGTTGTAAATGAAAAGGATAAGGTTGTAAACCTGACTGCAGAGGGTATCGAAAAGGTTGAGAAATTCTTCCATATCGAAAACCTTGCGGATCCCGAAAATCTTGAGATCCAGAACAATATCATCCTCGCCCTGCGTGCACACAACCTGATGCACCGCGATAAGGACTACGTGGTAAAAGACGATCAGGTTCTGATTGTCGATGAATTTACCGGACGTATCATGCCCGGACGCCGTTATTCCGACGGTTTGCATCAGGCAATTGAAGCAAAAGAGCACGTTAAGGTCAAGAGAGAAAGCAAGACGCTGGCAACTATCACATTCCAGAACTTCTTTAATAAATTCGAGAAAAAATCCGGCATGACCGGTACCGCTCTGACAGAGGAAAAGGAATTTAGAGATATTTACGGAATGGACGTTGTGGAGATTCCTACCAATCGTCCGGTTATCCGAAAAGACCTGCACGATGCGGTTTACAAGACAAAGAAAGAAAAGCTTAACGCCATCGTGGAAGCGGTCAAGGAAGCACATGCAAAGGGACAGCCGGTTCTGGTAGGTACGATTACGATCGAAGCATCCGAACAGCTTTCCGGCATGCTGCGCCGGGAAGGCATTCAGCATAAGGTGCTGAACGCAAAGTTCCATGAGCTGGAAGCGGAAATTGTTGCAGATGCCGGTATTCACGGTGCGGTTACCATTGCAACCAACATGGCAGGCCGTGGTACGGATATCAAGCTGGATGAAGAAGCAAAGGCAGCAGGCGGTCTGAAAATCATCGGTACCGAGCGTCATGAATCCCGCCGTATCGACAATCAGCTGCGCGGTCGTTCCGGTCGTCAGGGAGACCCCGGTGAATCCAGATTTTACATTTCTCTGGAAGACGATCTGATGAGACTGTTCGGCTCTGAGAAGATGATCAGCATGTTCAATGCGCTGGGCATTCCGGAAGGTCAGGAAATCGAGCACAAGATGCTTTCCAAGGCGATTGAAAACGCACAGAAGAAGATCGAGGGCAACAACTTCGGTATCCGTAAAAATTTGTTGGAATACGATCAGGTCAACAACGAGCAGCGTGAAATCATCTATGCGGAGCGTCGCCGCGTTCTGGACGGAGAGAGCATGCGCGATGTGATCTACAAGATGATTACCGACATCGTAGACAATACGGTGGATATGGTCATCGGGGAAGAAAACGATTCTGAAGAATGGAATCTGGCGGAGTTAAATTCTCTGCTGCTTCCGATCATTCCGCTTGAGCCGATCACAAAGGAACGGATTTCCAAGCCGAAAAAGGACAGCTTAAAGCAGCAGCTCAAGGAAGAAGCCGTTCGTTTCTATGAAACAAAAGAAGCAGAGTTCCCTGAACCCGAAATGATCCGTGAGGCAGAGCGAGTTGTTCTGTTAAAGGTTATCGACAGAAAGTGGATGAACCACATCGACGATATGGATCAGCTGCGTCAGGGTATCGGCCTGCAGGCCTATGGACAGAGAGATCCGCTTGTAGAATATAAGATGAATGCCTATGAGATGTTTGAAAATATGACAGAGAGCATTAAAGAGGATACGATCCGCGTGCTCTGCCATATCCGCATCGAGCAGAAGGTAGAAAGAGAACAGGTAGCAAAGGTGACCGGCACCAATAAGGACGAGAGCGGTCCGAGACGGCCTGCAAAGCGGGAAAGCGTCAAGATTTACCCGAACGATCCCTGTCCTTGCGGCAGCGGTAAGAAATACAAAAACTGCTGCGGAAAGAACCGGTAAAGGTGGACGAATATTATGGCAATGGTAGAATTAGATCAGATGAAGTTCGAGCTGCAAAGCTACGAAAATACCCTTCATGAAGTGAAGGATTCCCTGGATCTGGAAGGAAAAAAGAAGCGCATCGAAGAGCTGGAGATGGAAATGGAAGCCCCTGGTTTCTGGGACGATCCGGATTCCTCCAACCGCAAGATGAAAGAGCTCAAAAATTTAAAGGATACTGCGGAGCTGTGCAATAAGCTGGAAACGCAGTATTCCGATATCGAAACCCTGATTGAGATGGGGCACGAGGAAGAAGATCCGGATATGGTAGAAGAAATCCGGGGCGAATTGGATGAGTTTATCGAAGAGCTGGATGAGCTGCGTATCAGCACGCTGCTGTCCGGCGAATATGATAAGGATAATGCGATCTTAAAGCTCAATGCGGGCGCAGGCGGCACAGAGAGCTGCGACTGGTGCGGCATGCTGTACCGTATGTATACCAGATGGGCGGAGAAAAAGGGCTTTTCCGTGGAAGTTCTGGACTATCTGGACGGCGAAGAAGCGGGCATCAAGTCCGTTACCTTCCAGGTAAATGGTGAGAACGCTTACGGCTATCTGAAATCGGAAAAAGGCGTACACCGTCTTGTCCGGATTTCCCCCTTCAACGCCCAGGGCAAGCGCCAGACCTCCTTCGTATCTCTGGATGTTATGCCGGATATCGAAGAAGATCTGGATATCGAGATCAACCCGGAAGATCTGCGCATTGATACCTACCGAAGCAGCGGTGCAGGCGGTCAGCATATCAACAAGACCTCTTCTGCGATCCGTATCACGCATCTGCCGACAGGTATCGTGGTACAGTGTCAGAATGAACGTTCTCAGTTCCAGAACAAGGATAAGGCGATGCAGATGTTGAAGGCGAAGCTGTATCTGTTAAAGCAGGAAGAAAACGCCGAGAAGCTTTCTGACATCCGTGGCGAGATCAAGGATATCGCATGGGGCAACCAGATCCGTTCCTATGTCCTGCAGCCTTATAAGCTGGTGAAGGACCTTCGGACGAATCAGGAGGTTGCAAATGCAGACGGCGTACTGGACGGCGGTCTCGACCCCTTCATCAACGCATATCTGAAGTGGATCAACACAAAGGATAAAGCGACGGAAGAATAGTTCACTCGCGCCATTCGCAATACAATAGAATGCACGCTCTGCGAACATTCTATTGTCATGAATCGCATCTTCGATGCTCTCCGCTGCTTTGCAGCTCCTTTTTGCTCATAAAATGGCGCTCCCTTCGAAGCTTTCTGAGTTCAGATTCTCATGCGAGCATGAAATCTGAACTCGGAAAGCTTCGAGTGAACTGTAAGATAAAAATAGAACCGGACATCGATTCCTGACGGAGTAATTCGTCAGGGAGTCGGTGTCCGGTTTTAGTTTATGACAAAGGAACATAGCTGCGCGTCACGGGATGGCGCTGCGCGCCCTGGCAACAGCGTTTCGCATTCTTATCTGTCGCGGCGGTGTGGGCTTACGCCTTAGCACCTGCCGCTTCAGCGCTCTTTAACGATACCAGCTCAAGATAGAAGTAGGCATAGGTCTGCTTCTGATAAGGATACACATACAGCAGTCCGATGCCGCAGGTTAAGAACCCGCCCATCAGCCAGGGCAGGAAGCTTACCATCAGGAGGAAATATTGCCATTTGTGGCCTTTCATGAGCCTTCTGGAGCGTTTTAAGCATTCCTTTGCACTCAGCTCGGGAAAGTCCAGCATGATGAAGAAAACCTGGGAATACAGCGTTTTTACATACAGCACAAAGGGCAGGAAAACGATGCTGATCCCTGCTGCAGCATAGAGATAAACCATATTCACGCGACCGGATTGCAGGTACAGGCTGAAAAGAAGCGACGGCACGATTTCCGGGATACATAACAGCAGGGACAAAACGAGCTGAATCTGGATGGCCTTTAACGGCTCATGCCAAAAGCCAGAGAAAATGCCGCCCGCATAGACCGGCTGATGGCAGGCATTGCTTAGAAACAGTCCTGTGATGCCGACCTGGAAAATCCCAAAGAAAACACTGATAGCAAAGGTGACGGCATAATACAAAATTGTACCAAAGGGCGGATGCACCTGAATCAATCCGGAGGGAGCCGTGATAATATATTGCAAAATAGCGAGAGAAAGAAAGGCGCTGGAGAGCGGCATATAATGTCCAAGCAGGGATGCGCGCGCTTTTCCCTTCAGGACAGACCTCTTTAACGGGGAGGCTGTGCCGGTGGTTGTAGTCTGATCATTCATTTGTAGGTTACCTCTCAGTCATGTAAGCTTTCGGGAAGTTCGATCCCGTATTCGTTCAGAATCTCGTCAAAGGTCAGACCGGTCATTTGCTCGTAGGTGTCATTGACCATTGTCCAATACTGCTGTTTTGCATCGGAGTTGGAAAAGACAATAAAAAAAGAAAACCCACCGACAGCAATATTGATGAGGAGTGCACTGCAGGCGACGATGACACCTGCGAGGGCGTGATTGGACATGGAGGTGTTCCCTCGGGACAACAGCCCAAACATAATGGACAGGATCGCGAGAAAGATCGGAATGACAATTGTCATCGTAAGGGTGCTGGCGAGCGCAGCGATGGCGAGAACCAGCGAAAACGTCGCAAAGCCGTTGCGCTTTGGCTGAGGTTTTATTTCCATAATATAGTCTCCGTTCTGGGAAAAATGCAGTCGATGAAATGCCTGCACTTTCCGCGTTCTTTTGAGATATTCTAACATTTTTTATGGTAAGATTCAAGTTTTTGAAAAAAAGTGTTGACAATTCGAAGAAAAGAATGTAGAATAATTTTTGTTGTGAGGGACACGAAGTCCTGAACAAGAAAAATGTGCGCGTAGCTCAGCTGGATAGAGCGTCTGACTACGGATCAGAAGGTCGGGAGTTCGAATCTTCTCGCGCACGCGACTGAAACCGGAATGTGAAAGCATTCCGGTTTTTTTATCGTATACAAAACTTCATTTCTATACGATAAAAAACGCTCCGCGAGGATGCGCACTCGGTACAAAGGTAGATGATTGCCGAAGCAACCGCGCCTCGGCGCGAGAATGTGCGGAATACATTCTGGTTTTCACAAAAACTGTCCATGACAGGGAGCGAGGGAGAAGCTTATGATTCCATCGAGAGAAAAAGCAGAACAACTGCTGCAGGAGGGACTGCAGAAAAATCTCGGACCGTGGGGCGACCACTCCAAAACGGCTGCGCATTGCGCGGAAAAAATCGCAGCCGCGTGTGGTGACCTTGACCCGGAAAAAGCGTATGTGCTGGGACTTTTGCACGACATCGGGCGGACATTTGGCGTGAGACATTTAGGACACGTTTCGGACGGCTATTCTTATATGAAGAAGATCGGCTGCGACGAGGTGGCGAAGGTGTGCCTGACGCATTCCTTTGCGACGCAGACGCTGGAGGAATATATCGGAAAATATGACGTTTCGGAGGACGAGTTGTCCCTGATCCGGACAGAGTTGGAAAAATCGGTTTACGATGATTACGACCGGTTGGTTCAGCTGTGCGACAGTATTGCCGGAGCGGAGGGCGTGCTTGACATAGAAGAGCGGATGTTGGACGTCAAAAGGCGTTATGGCTTCTATCCGCAGGAAAAATGGGACGCGCATATCGGACTGCGGCGGTATTTCGAAGAGAAAATGGGGCGGGATGTTTACGAGGTCTGCGAAAAGGAAACCTACGATCCGAAAAAGTGCTGAGCGGACAACAACCGTGGGGAAAAATTCTCCGACCGGGGATAAAAATTTTTTTCAGGAGAATCTGTGTGTATAATTTACCCGCAGCGTGCCGATACTAGTGTCTGTAAACGCAGGAGAGACAGTGATGGCAGCAGGGATGGACAGCCTTTCTTGCGCGACAAATATTATCTGCCGCATTTTGATTTTCATGGAAAAACAAAATCGGCGAAAACAGGAGGGCACTATGGCCAAGAACGATTACACACAGAAACAGACCAACAAGAATAATTCTGAAAATACTCAGAAGAACCAGAGCAAGAACAGCACCAAGGAAAGCACTTCTGACTGCAAGGACAAGAACAATCAGTAAGTGAGCCTTTGAAGGCTGTGATGCAGACGAAAAGAGGAGCCGGCGCAGAACGGGTGAAAATCCGGGAGCGCCGGCTCCTTTTTGGGTGGGAAGAAATTTCGGCGCGTTTTCCTTGACAGCCCACAGAAAATGCCCGTACAATAAAAAGAGCGAGAAATCAAAGAAAAGGTGCCGGGGCAAGGATGCCTGCGCATAAATGCCGAAGTAAAGCTACCGTGGCATAATGCCGGAGTAATGCTGCCCGTGCACCGATAGAAATGGAAGAAAAAATGAGAAAAATGGAATTGATTGCACCGTGTCATTTCGGTCTGGAGGCGGTTCTTCGACGGGAAATCACGGATCTTGGATATGAAATCAGCGAAGTGGAGGACGGCAGAATTACGTTTCTCGGCGACGAGGAAGCGGTCTGCCGTGCTAATATTTTTCTGCGGACGGCGGAGCGCGTGCTGATCAAGGTCGGCAGCTTTCATGCGGAGACCTTTGAAGAGTTGTTTCAGGGTACGAAAGCGCTGGAATGGGAAAACTACATCCCGGCGGACGGTAAATTTTGGGTGGCAAAGGCTGCCAGTGTAAAGAGCAAGCTGTTCAGCCCGTCGGATATTCAGTCTATCATGAAAAAAGCGATGGTAGAACGTTTGAAAGGTGTATACAAGGTCAGCTGGTTTCCGGAGACCGGAGCACCGTTCCCGGTAAGGGTTTTTCTGAAAAAAGATGAAGTGACTGTGGGATTGGATACGACCGGGGAATCCTTACATAAAAGAGGCTATCGCAAGCTGACGGCGAAGGCTCCGATCGCGGAGAATCTTGCAGCGGCGTTGATTATGCTGACGCCCTGGAAAGCGGATCGGATTTTGGTAGACCCGTTCTGCGGAAGCGGCACGATCCCTATCGAAGCAGCGATGATGGCGGCGAATATTGCACCGGGAATGAACCGTACGTTTACAGCAGAGAAGTGGACGAATCTGATTTCGCGTCAGTTGTGGTACGATACCGTTGAAGAAGCGCAGGAACTGGTAAACACAGATATTGAGGTGGATATTCAGGGATATGACATCGATGGAGAAGTCGTCAAGGCGGCAAGAGAAAATGCAAAACGTGCGGGTGTAGATCATCTGATCCATTTTCAGCAGCGCGCAGTGGCAGATCTTCATCATCCGAAGAAATACGGATTTATCATTACAAATCCTCCATATGGAGAGCGTCTGGAAGAGAAGGCGGATCTGCCGGAACTGTATACGCAGATTGGAAAAGCGTATGAGGGGTTGGATTCCTGGTCTATGTATATGATTACCAGTTATGAGGATACAGAGCGCTATATTGGACGGAAAGCGGACAAAAACCGCAAAATTTATAACGGTATGATCCGGACATATTTCTATCAGTTTTTGGGGCCGAAGCCGCCAAAGAGAACACAGAAAGAAAATAATTGACGAACATTGGATGACAGAGTGAGGTAGAAATGAAATATTCGAAACGATACATCGCTTTTACAGTGGTGATTTTGTTTGTTTTTTTGGTTAAGTTTCACGTTTTGGGTGTGGATAATGCCAGTGTGGGACGGTTTCGTGGAGGAACGCTTGAGGCAAAAGTGTGGAATCCGTTAGTGGCGAAAGATGTGAATTCAAATCAGGTAAAAGCCTTGATTGACAATCAGGAATACACTAGTGACCAGGTGGAACTTTACATGAATAAGGACCGTAATATCATGGTTCCGGTGTCCATGCTTCGTGATGCATTGAACTGCAGTGCACGTGTATACGATAACGACCGGCTTCTTGTGGAAAAGCACAATTTATCCGTGTCGTTATCGTTGGATGAAAAGAAGGCTTATGTTAACGGAGAAGATGAAAAAATTAAATCTGCGTTGACAAAGGTTGGAGGAAAATTGTATGTAAGTCTTAATGATTTATCCAATTTACTTGGGTATAAATGTGATTTTGATATTACAAAAAATACGGTTGTGGCGGCGGACACAGACACGAGCGCTTTGGTTCCGACCTATTTTGATCTGCGGGAAAAAGGCAGAGTGTCAAAGATTCGCAATCAGGGAACGTATGGAACCTGCTGGGCGTTTGCAGCGACGAGTGCACTTGAGTCTTCGCTTTTGCCGGAAGAGAAGTATTTGTTTTCTGTGGACAATATGAGTATGAGCAATTCTTTTCATGCGAACCAGTACGATGGCGGTGAATATACCATGGGTATGGCATATCTGGCAGCATGGCAGGGACCGGTTCTTGAAAAGGATGATCCGTATGGAGATGGTGTATCCGATGATACATTAAAGGCGGTTAAGCATGTGCAGGAAATGCAGATAATTGATGGTAAAGATTACGAGGGAATCAAAGAAGCGGTATTTAAATATGGTGGCGTGGAATCTTCTCTTTACAGCACGATAAGAAGCTCACAGGATAGCTCGGCTTATTATAACCGGGAAAATAGTGCGTACTGTTATATCGGTACGGAGAAACCAAATCACGATGTTGTGATTATTGGATGGGATGATAATTATCCGAGTTCTAATTTCAATACGCAGCTGGAGGGAGACGGCGCTTTTATTTGTCAGAACAGCTGGGGAAGTGATTTTGGAGAAGATGGCATTTTTTATGTCTCTTATTACGACACCAATATCGGCACCCACAATGTTGTATATACCAGAGTGGATGACACAGACAATTATGATAACATTTACCAGAGTGATCTCTGTGGCTGGGTCGGCAATATGGGGTATGGCAGTGAACAGATTTATGGTGCCAACGTATTTCAGGCAAAAGGAAATGAAAAACTTTCTGCAGCATCTTTCTATGCAACAGGAGCTAATACGGAATATGAATTGTATGTAGTACACAATTTTAAAAATGAAAAATCTTTTGCAAATCGTGAGAAACTGGCATCCGGCATTGTGAAAAAGGCGGGATATTACACGGTTGATTTCGACGAGCAGCAGTTAAAAGCAGGGGAAAAATACGCGATTGTATTGTATGTGAAAACACCGGGATCGAAACATCCGCTGGCAATCGAGTATGATACGGGCGAGAGTATTCTACAGGGCGTGGATCTCGATGACGGCGAAGGATATATCAGCCTGAATGGAAAGAAATTTGTCAATGCGAAAGAAAAACGTGAGTGCAATCTTTGTATCAAGGCATTCACAAGGAACTAACAATGGATGAAAGAGTACTAAAGTGGATTACCATTATGATGTCGGTACTGACCGTAGTGGTGCTCATAGGATTGCAGGGGTTTCCGGATCTGCATGCAAAAGCGGTGATGGCGGCAGAACAGCAGGAGGAACTCAAAGGTGGAAGCCTGATCGCAACGGCAGCACCTGCACAGATCGTAAAAGAAGATGAAACTCTTCACGCACAACTGAAAATCGGACTACCGGCAGAACTGAAAAAAGAAGATGTTCAAATTGAAAACGATTATGTGACGCAGACGGTGTATATCCGGTTTCCGGGTGGAACAGAGGATTATTTCCAAAAATACAAGATCCGGGGCAGCAGTGATCATATCGCATCATTGTCTTATTATAAAGATGGTGAAGATGGGGTGATTGCCCTGACACTGGACAAGGTATATGAACTTTCGCAAAAATACAGAAAAGGCGGTCTTTACCTGGATTTCATAGACCCACATGATATTTATGATAAGGTGGTAGTTATTGATGCGGGGCATGGAAGCCGTGCAGCAGGTGCGGTCAAGCTGGGTGTGTCGGAAAAGGATATTGATCTGGACATCCTTTTACAATTAAAGAAATTGTTTGATGCATGCCCGGATAATATCGGTGTCTACTATACCCGGACCACAGACACGAACCCGACGCTGGATCAGCGCGTACAGCTGGCCAATAAGGCGGATGCGGATATTTTTATCAGTATCCACAATAATTCTTCGGCAACGGGCAATTTTACGCAGACAAGCGGTACACAGGTCATGTACAGTGAATCGGATGATTCGGAGTTGTCGAGCAAAAAGCTGGCAAAAATTTGTCTGAATGCGGTCTCAAAGAGTTTTGACAGTTATAATCGTGGATTGCTTGAGGGAGACAGCATTTATATTATCCGTACAAGCAAAGTCCCGGTGGCGTTGATAGAAGTTGGATTTATGACAAATTATGATGAATTGGATAAGCTGAAGTCTCCGAAATACCAGAAGAAAGCAGCACAGGGTATTTATAATGCAATCATGGAGGCTTTTGAGGAGGGATATTAAAATGAAAAACATTATTTTTGCAACCGGTAACAAAGACAAAATGCGTGAGATCCGCGAAATTATGGCAGATTGTGACGTGCAGATCCAGTCCATGAAAGAGGCGGGCATTCAGGTTGATATTGTGGAAGATGGAAAGACATTCGAAGAGAATGCACTGATTAAGGCGAGAGCAATCGCAGCACATACGAATGCCATTGTTTTAGCTGATGATTCCGGTCTTGAGATTGATGCGCTCAACAAAGAGCCGGGGGTATATTCCGCGCGTTATATGGGCGAAGATACTTCTTATGATATCAAGAATCAAAATCTGATCGACCGTCTCGATGGCGTACCGAAAGAAAAGCGTACGGCCCGTTTCGTCTGTGCAATTGCAGCTGTACTTCCGGATGGAAAGGAACTTGTTACAAGGCAGACCATGGAAGGCTATATCGGCTGGGAGCCGGAAGGCACCAACGGATTTGGTTATGATCCGATTTTTTATCTGGATGAGTTCGGATGTTCTTCCGCAACCATTTCTCCAGAACAGAAAAATGCAATCAGCCACAGAGGAAAAGCTTTGCGTGCGATGAAAGAGCTTTTGATCGAGCAGGAAAAAAAGAATTAAAATGGAAAAAGGCAAGGGACCGGGAAAACGTCAAATTCTGCCTTTTAAGACACTTTATAAGATAATGGCGGCAACAGCCTGCCTGCTCCTTTTGGGCGTGTCTGCAGCGGTAATAAAGCCGTCTCTGGCGAAAGAGCCCTCAAAGATACCTGTGGAAGTACCAACAGAGAATGAAACGATCATCCAGGCGGGGGATTATAAAGTCACCGCAAAAGGAAATAAATCGGATGAATTTTCTGTTTTCCTTTGGACAGATGGCACATATGCTTATTCTATCCATGCAGATAAACCCCTGAAAAACGCGGATATTTGCGCTTTTGTATATGAAATTGAAAAAAAATAAAAAAATTTGAAAAAAAGTGTTGACTTTCTATGTGGGCTATACTATAATCATTCTTGCGTCACGGATGAGGCGCACAAATGAATAAGCCTACGGGGTGTGGCTCAGCTTGGCTAGAGCGCCTGGTTTGGGACCAGGAGGTCGCAGG
>OMDA01000435.1_pt1 | contig 21878 bp, 19 predicted proteins | sample 1645141 | NCBI WGS metagenome assembly OMDA01 (sample SAMEA103958151, study PRJEB25191) | human gut metagenome | reverse complement strand
TACGGGGTGGCGGAAGGGTGAGCGGGTGCTGGCCGGGAACGGGCAGGCGGAGGGGTCAAGACCCCTCCCTACGATGTTGAAGTTTAGAGGGTGGTTATGGGAAAGCGCGCGGGCCGGGCATGCCCGGCCCCTACGGGGGTGATGGTGGAGGGAGCGGTGTGTTTTCCACATTCGGCACACGTGAATGTGGAAAACACTTGCAATTTCTACCTTATTATAATAGTATAGAGGCAACATACTTGAAACGAGGTCCTGTCATGATCCTGGCATTGAATATCGGCAACTCCAATATTACGTTTGGCGGGTATACGCCGGACGGCAAGCTGGTGTTTTCGTCGCGGCTGTTTGCGGACACGGCGCTGAGCAGTGACGAGCTCCTGTACAAAATCGTAAACATGCTGGCGCTGTACGGGGCGGAGCCGCAGCAAATCACGGCGGTCATCTTTTCCAGCGTGGTGCCGGCACTGACGCCGCGGCTGCGCGAGGCCCTGCGCAAGATGTGCGAGTGCCAGATCATGGAGGTCGGCCCCGGGCTGAAAAGCGGGGTGCGCATCCGCATGGACAACCCGGCCCAGCTGGGCGGCGAACTGCTGTGTGCCATCGTGGGCGCGCTGCAGCGGTGCACGCCGCCCTGCGTGGTGGTGAACTTTGATACCGCCACTACCCTGCTGGCTGTGGACAGCACCGGCGCACTGGTGGGCGGCAGCATCCTGCCGGGGCCGCAGTGCTCGCTGTCGGCGCTGGTGCGCAACACGGCGCAGCTGCCCCAGGTGGAGCTGGAGGCCCGCCCGCGGCGTCTGCTGGGGGCCAACACGGCGGACTGTCTGCACAGCGGCATTGTGTACGGCACGGCGGCCATGCTGGACGGCATGGTCGCGCAGATCCGCGCAGCGCTGGGCTCACCCGACGCGCCGGTGGTCGCAACCGGCACGCTGCCCGACAGTGTGCGCACGGCGTGTGCGACGGATATTGTGTACCGCGAGACGCTGGTGCTGGAAGGGCTGTATTCGATTTGGAAGAAGAATACGCGGAAGTGACGTTTTGTTTTCGGGCCATCCCTGTAGGGGGCGGCGTCCTCGACGCCCCGCGGAGGGGTCAAGACCCCTCCCTACGATGCAAACCGGTAACAGGCGGCGACGTAAAGTTACGGGCCGGGCATGCCCGGCCCCTACGGGGTGGTGGATGGTTGGCGGCTGCTGGCCGGGAGGTGCGGGCGGCATATATGCCGCTCCCTGCGGGCAGGCGTATTGTAATATCCGTATTCCGGACAAACATCATTCTATATCCAAAGAGGTGCTGCTTGCACCTCTTTCTTTTTTTGTGGTGTCGTGTTATAATATATTATGTATAGTTATGTACAAAATTTACAGAGAAAGGTATTTATTCATCACCTATGCAGCATTTGAAAAACTTTAACTGGAAGAAATTTCTCTTGCAGGGGGTGCTCCCCTGCCTGCTGGCGGTGGCGGTGGGGTTCATCTCCCGCTATCAGCTGGAGCTGTCCGACGGCGTGACCGAGAGCTTTTTGCAGCTTCAATGGCCGCTCTACGCGCCGCTCAACGCGCTGACCGCCTTTTGCCTGACGCTGATTTTGTTTGCGCTGCTCGGCAAGTGGAGCCGCGCAACGGGCATTTCGGGCGCGGTGTTCACCATCATTGCGCTCATCAACTACTACACCCGCGACCTGCACGGCTCGGCGCTGATGCCCCAGGACATTTTGAACCTCGGCACCGCCGCCGAGGTCATGGGCAGCTACACCCTGAAAATCACGCAGGATGTTGTGAAGATTGCGCTGCTCTACCTGCCGATTCTGGCGATTGCGTTCGTGCAGGCGCAGCTGGTCAAGGGTGCGCCTAAGCGCGCCGGCTGGAAGGCCCGCGGCGTGCGGGCGGCGGGCAGCGCACTGGGCGTGTTTCTGGTCATGTTCTTCGGCTACTTCGGCCCCGTGACCATCAAGCCCAAGACGACCTACGGCTGGGCGTGGCAGAACACCTACTACACCTACGGCTATCTGGCCGGGACGATTGAGGCCACCAGCCTGATGGCCGACCCTGTCATTGAGCCGGAGAACTACAACGACGCCGCGGCGGTAAACACTGCCCGCAAGGCCGACGACTACACCGCCCCTGCCAGCCCCGAGAGCGCCGAGGACTACCCCGACATTGTGCTGATTCTGTCCGAGAGCTTCTACGATTTTGACCTTGTCACCGACCTGCAGGCCGACACCGACATCATGCCGGTCACCAAGAACCTGCCCAACTCGGTCTACGGCCACACGATCAGCCCCCATGTGGGCGGCGGCACAAACTCCACCGAGTACGAGATGCTGACCTCCAACTCGCTGATCCTGATGCCCAGCATCACGCCGTTCAACTGGCTGAACCTGTACAACGCCAACAGCGTTGTCAGCTACCTCAAGGGTCTGGGCTACTCCACGATGGCCGCCCACCCCTACACGAACTCCAACTACCGCCGTGACTCCGCCTGGCTGGCGCTGGGCTTTGACGAGACCCATTTCCAGAGCGATTTTACCACGCAGGAGACCTACGGGGACCGCCCGTACCAGACCGACTCCGCCACCTACCGCGACTGGGAAACGATGTACGAGGCCATGCCGGAGGACAAGCCGCGGTTCAGCTTCCTGGTCTCCATCCAGAGCCACGGCGACTACGATATGAACGATGCGTCGCTGGATATTGTCCACGCCGCCACCGACTACGGCGACTACGATGCGCTGATGGACGAGTACCTGAGCTGCATCAAAAAGACCGACGCCGCCGTGCAGGAGCTGTGCGATTACTTTACCGCGCAGTACGAAAAGACGGGCCGCAAGGTCATTGTGGCCATGGCCGGTGACCACGCGCCCAGCTTTGTGGGCCATGTGGCCGACCCCAGCTTTGCCGAAACCGACAACGAGCTGCAGATTTTGGAGCGCAGCACGCCGTTTTTCATCTGGGCCAACTACCCGCTGGAGCACACGGCAGCCGCCACCAGCACCACCGACCCGCTGAACCGCATGGACATGGTCATGCTGACCCCCACCCTGCTGCAGCAGGCGGGTCTGCCCCTGAGCGACTACTACGAGTACCTGCTGGAAATGAAGCACAATACCCCCGTTGTGACCGCCGCCAACGACTACATGAAGGTGGACGGCACCACAGCCGAGTACGGTGCAGACCCCGCGCTGGACGAGTGGGCCAAGGGGTATCTGATGCTGGAATACAACAACATCGGCGCGCACGCCAAGCGCGACCAGAGCATTTTTGACCCCGCCGAATAAAGAGGAGGCATCCCTATGACAGGTCTGAAACGAACCCCGCGCAGCCGCGGCGGCTTTACGCTGGTGGAGCTGATCGTGGTATTGGTGATTCTGGGTGTGCTGACGGCCTTTGCCGTCCCGGCGCTGACCGGGTACATTGACAGCGCCAAGGAAAAGCAGGCCGTCAGTGAGACGCAGGCGTGTGTGATGACGGCGACCCGGCAGGGTGCGCAGAACTACGCCTTGGTGCAGAACGCATCTGTAGCCGGGAACGCCGAAAATGCAGCCGCCTTGACCAACTGGGCAGGCACGTTGACAAACGAGGTTCCCACCGTGACCGGCGGAGATGTAGCACTTACCGAGGGCAGCGGGCAGTATCTGCTGCATGTGAACAACCCGCCTAAGGGCAGCACTGCCACGACGACGATTGCGGCAGATGCCGGGGTCAAGGGTACCGTGCAGTGGATGACCTGCAACGCCAGCGGGCAGGTTTTATACTTAGTGTATACCAGCGCCGATGGGATACAGGTTGTATACACGAACGCGGGAACCACCGCGAGTGTAAATATCGGCAGTGATGAGGCTGTTGTTGTGCCGACGCCGAAGCCGGGCAGCAGCAGCGGTGGAACGACCGGCGGCGGTGAAACCGGCGGGGGCAGCACCGGGGGCGGCATTTCCGGCGGCGGTACGACCGGCAGCACCGCTACAGCAGATGAAAAGCATTTCATTATCCACTTGCAGGATGTCAAAACTGCAAACTATAAGCCTTTTGCAAAAAGAAAATATCACATTGTAAGTGGCGAAAACTCCTTTGATGTGGACTCTGATGCAAACGGTGATATTCTGTTGGAAATTTCTCGTCAGAATGATCATCTTCCCAACACTGTTATCGGGGATAAGCCGACTTATATCACCGAAACTAAAGTTCCTAATGACTACCAAGCCATTCCCAGCAGTACAGTAATCTATATTAGCGTTTACAATAAAGGGAACAACGACTATTATCTCCATTCCATACAGAAAAACGAAAATGACTATCCATTTGATATCGACATGCCTAACAGGCGGCTTACCATTATGCGCTTTCCCGTTGCCAAATTGAAGCTGCGCGTCACTGACCCTAATGAAAATCCGCTGTCCGGTGCTACCTTTACTATTAAGAACGGCAAAACCCTTGTTGGCGAATTCACCAGTGATAGTAAAGGAGAATGCTTCATTCCTGTCAAACTGCATGATGAAGATAACATCGGGTATTCTGATGCTTTCCTAACTGCCAGCGACGTAAATAGCCAAACTTATGATATAACGGAAACCAGCCTGCCTGAAGGATATCAGGGAGGCTTCCAATGTTCGTTTCGTTTACATTATCAGCAATATCCCTCTCCCTCTACTCTGCCTTCCCATCATACAACCTGGTTCTATATTGAGGCTTTTAACGGTACATATAGTCTGGAAAGCACTGTTGGTGATCGGGATACTTTTCATGTCACAAACAGCAAACTCTAACTCTGCACTGTCTATATCCGTAAAATTGATAACGCCGGAAATCCTGTATCCAACGCCAATCTAAAAGCTGACAATACCGGCAGCTTCGTTACGCCAGAGCATAAACTACAGGATACAACCAAAATATAGCAGACTGTCGAAAAACGCTTGTAGGGGCGAGCATTGCTCGCCCGTGCCCGTTTGCCTTGCAAAAAAACTGTCCCGGAAAATGCGTTGCTGCGGTAAGTTGGCGGGCGGCCAATGGTCGCCCCTACGCACGCAATAAGGCAGGAATGCAATTTATTGACGGCCTGCTATATAATTTCACCTTCAATCAATAAGAAAGCCCCCACCCAGCCGCAGAACATCTACGGTTGGGTGGGGGTGGTTTATTTGTAGAGATTGCAGGGGCGCGGCGGCAGCGGCAACACGCCCGGGCGGATATGGGATTCGCCCCTGCGTTCTCTGCCAATCACAAAAACTCTTTCCAGTAAATCTCTGCGCTTCTCGTCATCTCCCGGGAAAAGTCGCTCGCGTACTTGCGCTTGCAAAATGCCTGCACGGCTTTGTCAAAGTCGTAGTCGAGCTGGCCGTTGGCGGCGGCTTTCGCCGCAAAGTCGGTGCGCAGCTCGTCGGGCGTGCGGTCCGTGTACACATTCTCGCAGACGACGGCCTGCTCGGCAAAGCGGGCGGGCTTGGGGCGGCGCTGCTGCTGCTCCGTGGGGCGGCCAAACACCAGCATACAGGCGGGCACTACGTACTGCGGCAGGTGCAGGGCGTCGCGCATGGCCTCAGCATTCTCGAGGACGTCGCCTATGTAGCAGCTGCCGATGCCCAGAGACTCGGCGGCGACCACGGCGTTCTGGGCGGCAATGCAGGTGTCGGCCACGGCCAGCATCAAGTCCCCTGCCCCGGGCTTGCGGGCGTCCGTGATGCCCGCGGCGTGGTAGGCGTTGAGCCAGCGGCGGCAGTCGGCCAGGAACACCAGCACCAGCGGTGCCCCGGCAATGAACGGCTGGTGGTCGCACAGGTCGGCCAGCGTGGCCTTCAGCGCCGGGTCGGTGATGTCCAGGATCGTGTACAGCTGCTGGTTGCCCGCCGTCGGTGCCTGGAACGCCGCGTTCAGGATGGCCGCCCGCTCGTCCGGCGTGACGGGGTCGGGGGTGAATACCCGCACGCTTTTGCGGGCGGAGAGGGCGGAGAGGATAGCGTTGTTTTCCATAATAAGCTCCTTTAAGCCTTCCCCCGAGGGGGAAGGCAAATCAAAATCAATTTTTCCGTTTCTTCAAAAACTTCCCGATCAGCGTATCCAGCATGCTCAGCACCTCGCGGATGTTCAGCACGCAGACCACCGCAGTGATGCCCACGACGGGCAGCGCCCAATGGGTCAGGTTCATCATGCACCAGATCTCCGCCAGCACCAGCGCCAGATTCAGCACAAGCCACGCCGGGTGGAAGTCGATCTCCAGCAGACCGCGGGTCGAGTAGGCGCGCAGCAAAAACACCAGCATCAGGCTCAGGAAGCTGGCCGGGGTTACGCCCCACGGGCCCCACTGCAAAATGAACAGGTAGTTCAGAATCAGGTTCAGCACCGCACCGGCCAGCATTGTGAACAGCGAGCCGGTAGACCGTTTATACACGACGTAGACGCTGTTCAGGAACTGGTTCAGGCAGGTCAGCATCGAGCAGAGCGTCAGGAACGGAACAAACGTCCAGGCGTCAAAATATTCAGCCTTGAACACCCGCATGAGCAGCTGGCACAGCATGATGATGCCCGCCACGCAGCAGAACAGCACGCTGGCATACACGCGGAATATCTTGGAGAAGAACGCCTCGCGGTCCGTCTCCTCGGTCACGGCGGAGAGCTGCCACGCCTCGTAGAAGATGCTGCCCAAAATCGTGATGATCTGCGGCAGGAAGTACCCCGCCGACAGCAGGCCGACCCAGTGGTTGCCGCTGCGGCCCGCGTAGCCCTCGCACATGCCCTGCACAAAGAACATGTCGCTGGCGTTGATGATCCAAAAGCTGATGGACGCCGGGATCATCGGCAGGCAGTAGCGCAGCATCTCCTTCCACAGCGTCTTGTCAAACGCCTTGGGCTTGAAGTACCGCCAGCACCCGCCCGCAATGAACACAAACACCATGGATGTCAAATCTGCCAGCGCATTTGCCAGCAAAAAGCCTGTAGCGCCCATTTTTAAGACGCTCAGGAACAGCAGGTAGTAGAGCAGCAGGCTCAGCGTTGTCAGCACACCGTCTATGGCGACCAGCCGGTTCAGCATCCGCGAGCGGATGAACTGGGTACACAGCGTTCTCAAACAGCTGGCCAGCACGCAGAGGTACAAAAAGCCCAGGTACTCCGCAGCGTTGGGGATGAGCCGCACCAGCGGCATGGCCAGCAGCAGCACCACAAAGCCCAGCCCGATAGTCGCCGCGCCGTTGACAAAGACGCTGGATTTGTTGGTCGCTTTGTCCAGCCCGAACCGGATGACCGCATAGGCCACGCCAAGGCTGACCACCGGGATCAGCAGGTTTGTGGCCTGCTGCAAAAGGCTGGACACGCCCATAACGTCCGGCGAGTCGAGCGCGTAGCTCAGATACGGGCGGATGAAGAAGCTGAGCAGCTTGGAGCTGAAGTTGGAGATGGCAAACAGCAGCGTATTGCTGACCAGCGTCGTATATTTTTTCTGTGGAGACGGCAAGATGGGAACCTCCCTTGTTTGTAGAGTATGAAGCCTTCCCCTCCGGGGGAAGGTGGCCGAGCGAACGCGAAGGTCGGATGAGGGCAAACCTTCCGCCGGTACCCCGTTCACGGGCAATCGCGGCAAACTCCCGCTCTCACCGCAGCTTCAGCATTCGTTCCCGCTGCTTATAATCCGGCAGCACCTCCGCCACCGCGGCCCAGAACGCCGGGCTGTGGTCGGGGTGGGCAAAGTGACAGAACTCATGCACAACAACGTACTCCTGCGCGGGCAGCGGCATTGTGCAGAGCCGCCGCGCAAACGCCAGCGTGCCGGTGCGCAGACTGCACGACCCCCAGCGGGTGTTCATGTCACGCACTGCAATTTTGGGCATCGCACCGCCCGGGCAGGTCGCCGCGAATTGCGGATAGTATGCCCGGCACAGCGCCTGCATATAGGCCAGCGCCTCGGCCTTGGGCGGCAGCGCGGGGGCCTCGGCGGCCTCTCGTTCGCGCCGGGCCGCGGCACGCGCCTGTGCGGTGCGCACCCAGTCGGCCCGCGCCGTGACAAAGGCGTCCACATAAACCGCCGGCACCCGCGGCGACGCACTGGCCGCCACACTGCCGTCGGCCCGCACGCGCAGGTTGATGTTGCGCACCCGCCGCCGCGTCAGTGTGTAGGTGATGCCGCCCGCCGTCCGCTCCATGCCCGGCCCCCCTTTTGCAAAAGTATATAGTTTATTGTACACGCATTTGCCCAAAAGTGCAACAGTTGCCTGCGGCGGCGCATTGTGGTATGATACTGCCAAAAGGGGGCTTTTGCATGAAATCGCTGTTTTTTGTTCTGCCCGCCCTGCTGCTGGGCCTGACGGCCTGCGGTGCGCCGGTGGCCGCCGTGACCCTGCCCGACACCGTGCAGGTCGAAAAGACCCAGACCGCCGAGATCGCCGTCCTCTACGAGGATGCCGACGGGCGTGAGGTCAGCCCCCGCCGCGCCGCCCTGACCGAGTGGCGCTGGTCTGTGGCCGATGACACGATTGCCGAGGTCGATCCCAGCGGCATTGTGACCGGTCTGCGCGGCGGCTCGACCACCCTGACGCTGCAAAGCGCCGACGGGAAAATTTCCGCCAGCTGCCCGGTGCAGGTGTCCAGCCCGCTGCGCGGCATTGCTTTGGACGACTACACGCTGTATTTTGACGACGAGCTTGTGACCTGGATCACCGCAGACGGCACGCGCGAGTCCGACTACGCCTACGCCAGCCGCGTCGGCGCAGTCTGCCATCTTCTGCCGGAGGACACCACCGACCACCCCGCCGTGACCTATCACATCGCCGACGAGCGCATCGCCCGCTTCGACGGCTCCTGGCTCGTCCCCGTGAATTACGGCACCACGACCCTGACCGCCGACTGCGGCGGGTTTACAGCGCAGTGTACCGTAACGGTGGTCAGGCCGGAGGAATAGGCAAAAGAAAACAAGGGGATGTACAATAGCCCCTTTGGTGATCCTCCCGTCCATCTCCCGCGGGGCCCGGGCTGTTCGATTCCCGTACTCCTCTACTCCTTACAATGTACAATAAAAAGAAAAAAGCTCAACCTCTTGCGAAGTTGAGCTTTTTGGTGACCCGTACGGGAATCGAACTTCTATCATTCTACAAATATCCTTTAATGCAATACGTACTAACGATAATTTTATCACTGGTATGGATTTCATTAAAGGGTATTTTTATATCTGTGTGGTACAAAGTGTGGTACTCTTCATATAAAAAGTGTGGTACAGCACCTGCTTGCAAGAATAAATAAAAAAGTTGGTGATACCCCTCTTGCCAGTACGTGCGAACTGAATATCATGATAATAAAGCCACCTACTGAAAATTACTCAAAGGAGATTATTATCATGAAAGGCAAATATTTGAATTTGCGGTCCGAAATCATCCGCGCAGGCTTTACCTGCTACAATGTCGCGGAGGCCATCGGCATTTCCCCGCAAGCATTGTCGCAGAAGATGAACGGATATTCGCTCTTTTCGGCAGAGGAAATCGCACGCATCGGAAGGTTGTTGAATATCAATAAGGACGATTACTACACTATTTTCATCGAGCCAGTCACATAAAATGGCCGGCTCTAAGGAGTCCGCATGTATACCACACAAAGTAAAATGATTTCTCGCGCAATCTGGGTTGAGAAAAAGCACGTTTGGAAAATCAACCTCCAAAAGAACGGTGTCCGAAAGTCTTTTTATTCAAGCGTCCCGGGTGACAAAGGCCGAAAGATCTGCGCCCAAAATGCAACCTCGTGGTTGTCTGGAGCTTGCCCATTTAGCGTCAGCGAACGTACAACGGTTGATACCGTGTTTGAGCGCTACCTCCAAGATAAGGCACTCGAAACCACAAACATCTACACCATCCGCAACAGGTATAACAACCACATTAAACCTATAATTGGCAAAGTCCCGGTTATGCTACTAACTAAGCAGGATTTAAAGCGAGTTATCTATACCGCATACAGAAAGCACAATCTTAGTCAAAAAAGTCTTAAAAATATACGCGGCGATTTATCTGGATTCTGTAATTATTTGGACTGTGCCGATATCCGGAACGATTTGCGTACATCAAACATTAAAATTTCCTCAAACGCCAAAAAAGGTCAAAAGCAAGCACTTGACGTTTCTTCGCTTAACATCTTATTCACCGAATCTCAGGTGCCTTATAATGGTACGATTTGTCAAGACAGCTTAATCTATGCATATCGATTCCAAGTCGTTACAGGGTTACGTCCTGGTGAATTGATGGGCCTTGAGTGGGGCGATATTGACAATGATTATATACATATACGCCGTGCCATCAATGCTAAAGGCATCACTACAAATGGGAAGAACGAATTTGCCGCACGCGACTTCCCGCAGACTCGATATACACGTATGCTTTTAGAAAGTCAACAAGTCTATCGAGTCACTCCGTTAGACCCTCATGAGAGGGTCTTTGGAAGCACTGGTCAACTATGCTACCGTAAACGCTGGGGGATCTATTGCAGGTATAACGGTATCCCTTATATTACGCCGTATGAGCTGCGACATACCTTTAGCTCAATCTACAAAAATCACTTTAGCAACTGGGTTTACGAGGAGTTAGTTGGTCATACACATCCTGGTGTTAATGGTGTCTATATGCACCCGATGGATGGAGACATGGACGGCGTTCCTGCTCTGCTTGACAGCTTGCTTGATGAAAGACTTTCATTAGGTAGAGCAAAGCGGATGCTCTTATCTAACGGCCAAACCAAATAAAAAAGCACTTTATAAAGACGAGCTTCATTCAAGAAATTTGTAATGAAGTTCGTCATTTCTTTATTGTCCACCCTTGCGAACTGAGTAGAATTATAAGCACAGGGAGCGAACAAGCAAGATACATCCTCTCGGTTGTCATATTGCTTTACGTTTCCTCCATCAGAAAAGGGAGGTGACAGAAATGTCGTTTGGTTCTATCAACAGCAGTGCTCGACACACTTGCTTTTGGTTGCATCTATCCGGCACCATTCCTTAGTTACCAATGGCGAGGACAGTACTTCGGAAACAACATAACGATAATGCCAAGGAGGAAATAACCATGAAAATCATTGGTTATAGACGCAGTGACTTTGTCACGAAAGAAGGCCGTCCCGTCACCGGCTGCCGCATCTACCTCGCAACGGAGATTGCCTCCCAGAACGGGGAGGGCGTCTTCGTCAGGGATATGTATCTCTCTGACGCTAAGATGGCCGAACTTAAAATCAACCTTCATGACCTGATGGGACGCGAAGTGAAGATTTTCTACAACGAGTACCGTAAGCCTGAGAACATTGTGGTGCTCGACTAAGGTTTCCAAGCACACTGTAGGACGCGTTAGCGGCCTCACCTCAAAAATGGGGCTTGTCTCATTTTTGAGGTAAACCAATCAACACCCATACAGCACCTTGAAAATTTTATAACGACAAGCGTACGCTATGGACTTAAAGCCGCCACACAGGTATGGAGCTAGTATTACCTCCATACCTGTGTGTACAGTCCATAAAGCCTATAACTATAAGCTTTAAAGCGTACACAGCGGCTTTGTGTCCGTAGTGTACTGGGTACACTATATGGCAAAAGGTTACGCGACACGCCGTTACCAGCTGACAATCAACAATCCACAAGAGCATGGCTATGATCATAATGTTATCAAGGCTGCTCTTGAAAAAGGAGCCAAGCTCCTTTATTGGTGCATGGCTGATGAAGTGGGGCAAGAGGAAACCTATCACATACACTTATTTTTAGTATATGAAAATCCTGTAATGTTCACAACCCTAAAGAACAAGTTTCCTACTGCGCACATCGAAGTGCCTCAATGGGGAAAAAATTCCGAAAACTATGCTTACATCCGTAAAGAGGGTGCTAAGTATAACAAGGATGCAAACGGTCACTACAAGTATACCGACTCCAAGGGAAAAGTACATGAAGGGATAAACTACTCTGACACGTTTGAAGAAAGTGGCAGTTTACCCCCTGACAGCAAGCAGGGCGACCGTAACGACTTACGGACTCTGTATGCACTGATTGCATCCGGGGCAGACAATGCGCAAATCCTGGGTGAGCACCCGGAATACCTGCGAGATATCTCCCACATTGACCGGACAAGGCAGACCATCCTGGAGGAGAAATACCGCAATGTATTTCGCCAGATGACAGTCACCTATATCTTTGGCCCTACTGGCACAGGAAAAACTAGGTCGGTAAAAGAAGGATGCGGATACTCAAACTGCTACGCGGTGTCTGACTATCACCATCCTTTTGATGGCTACCGGGGGCAGAAAGTGATGCTCTTCGATGAGTTCCACAGCAGCTTGCCCCTTAATAGCATGCTGCAATACCTGGATGGCTATCCTTTGGAATTACCCTGTAGGTATGCTAACAAGCAGGCTTGCTACACGGAAGCATACATCATTTCCAACTTGCCGTTGGAGAAGCAGTATGTTTCCGAGCAGCACGAAAAGCCGGAGGCTTGGGACGCGCTCTTGCGGCGCATCAACTGCGTTCGGGTTTTTGACCTCGACGGCAGTCACAAGGACTATACGGTTCACGAGTATTTTCACCCTTGCACCACACCGACATTTGAGCAAATAGAGATTGATGATTGTCCGTTCTAGCGGATGAAAGCTGTGCTATCAGGCTATACGGGCATTTATTTTGAAAGGAGATTTAATCATGCGTAATGATTCTGATCGCCTGCAATGGCAGACGGAAAAAAATTATATCATGAATACGTTCCACAATGGGCTTAGACGTATTCAAACCGATTCAAAGACCGCACAGCAATATGTGCTGCTGTGCCTCGCACTCGCAGTTGCCGCCCTGATTATGGTTTCGGGCGGCTCTGGCGAGGACGTGATTTCGGTAGTATTTAGACCGTTCGTTAATTTTATTCGGGTAATTGCATGGCTGGCAGAGTGCCTTGGCGTCATTTACCTCTTTGGTTATATCCCCCACAGTTGGTCATATTACGACGATTTTTCGCGTGCTGGTATCTGCAACCAGGCGCATGAAGCACCACTGCTAGTTAAGGCCAACAGGGATGGTAATATTCAACAGCTTACTTTCAGCCTTAAAGGCTGCCCGCTCGAATACTGGGAAGACAATCGGACAACAATCGAATCCGCACTTAATGTGACCGTCCTCTCTATCACTCAGGGCAGCAACAACCAGCTCTTTGACCTTCGTGTTGTTGCCGGGTGCAACCTTATGGGGCGGCTAATCCCGTGGGCAGATACATATATGGACGATAGCGACACAAAAATCGTCTTGGGCATCAATGCGGCAGGCATTCCCGTTAGCATTGATTTTAGCCAGCTGCCTCATTGGCTTTTGGCTGCTGCCACCGGCATGGGTAAGACGCAGTTGGCACTGTTGATTCTCTACCAGCTGTCGCAAAAAGGCTACGACATCTACCTCGCCGATTATAAAGGTGTGGACTTCGGCCCCGAATATCGTAAGACGGGGCATTATGCAGATGATGATGCTGCCCTTGAGCAGATGCTTGACAGTGTTGTACATGAGCTTAACCATCGCCGTACAGAGTTTTCTATCGCTGGCTGTGCAAATCTTGAGGAATATGTCCAGACGACCGGAGAAGAACTGCATCGAATCGTCGTTATCCTGGATGAAACCTCGATGATTCTCGATACAACTGGACGTGATAAAGATGGCAAGGCAGTAGTTGCCTCGATTACGAACAAGCTCCTCGCCATTGGCCGTCTGGGCCGTGCGCTCGGTATTCATCTGCTTGTGGCAACTCAGCGCCCCGACGTAGGGTCTGTTCCGGGTAGTCTTAAAGCACAGCTTGACGGTCGTATTTGCGGCCACACTGCCGATGCACAGAGTTCCATTGTTATCTTGGATGACGGCAGTGCCGCAAAGCTCCCTGCTATTCCCGGACGCTTCATCATCCGCAATGGCAGTGGGTCGGACGAAATTATTCAGGCTTACTACTATCACCAGTGACCAAGGAGTCGACTATGAAAAATCCACCTCTACAACAGGGCCATGATGGCCCGCGGGCACCACCGTTGCGTCCTTATCAGGCTGACACCCTTCAGCGTATGAAATCCTACGAGGGAAATGCCGCCCTGTGCGTTATCGCAACCGGCCTTGGCAAGACACGAATTTTTGCTGAGTACATCCGCTGTGATGTACTGGAAAATGACCACCACATACTGATTTTATCTCACCGGGAAGAACTCGTGATACAGCCGTTGGAATACCTCAAAGGCCTTCCCTGCGGCATCGAGCAGGGAACCACACATGCACACGGGGAACCCATCATCAGCGCTTCGGTGCAAAGCCTTGTGGGGCGGCTCGACAAGTACAACCCCTACAGTATCGATACCATCATCATCGACGAGGCCCACCACAGTGCTGCACCGACCTACCGCAAAATTTTTGAGTACTTCAAAAATGCCGTTCGTTTTGGCTTCACTGCAACCGCAATCCGCGGTGATGGTGTCGGCCTGGATGTGGCTTTTGACGACATTTTGTGCGAGTATAACACCCTATACGGCATTGAGCACGGGTATCTTAGTCCTATAGAAGCTTGTCAGGTTAATCTCAAGTATGACTTGGGGACAGTGCAGTACCGTGAGGATACTGGCGATTATGATGCCGCAGATATAGCACGCGTTATGTCTGGCACAGCAGCGGGTATCGCGGAGGCCTACACCTCAAACGCACGTGGGCAGACCATCATTTTCGCACCATCCATTGAAGAGGGCAAAAATGTGACAGCACTGCTCAATTCCCAGCATGGTGCCAGTACCGCGGCCTTTATCGATGGCACTACTCAAAATAGAGGACGTCTGTTGGAGGCCTACCGTTTGGGCCTAATTAAAGTACTTGTCTGCTATGCTGTCCTGACGGAAGGTGTTGACCTGCCGATGACAGAAACCGTTCTGCTGGCCCGCCCGGTTGCCACAACCAATGTCGGCCTGTATGCGCAGATGGTAGGTCGCGGCCTGCGGTTGCATCCGGGAAAAAGTGCCTGCAAGATTATTGATTGCGTGGGCATTTCCAGGATGCCGATATGCACGGCAGCAACGCTAATCGGCGAGGAACCGCTAGCTCCCAAACCTAAAAAGGAGCAGGTGGAAAAGTTGCCGGAGGAAACCGAACCGATAAAGGTACTTACAGGTGCGGACATTCCCGATACCTGGATACAAAATCAGAAGGAGGTAGACGTTATGGCACTTGGCGAAGGTGTTACCACCCATGATGTCGCATGGATTACACTCAAGGATGGCGGCTATATACTGCCTATCCCGACCGTAACCTACCGCATCAGCAAACCGCTGACTAACGGCATGGTGTACCTGCGGAAAAATAAAGCGTGCTCCAAGAGTGCGGTGCCATTACAATTTGCATTAGACTATGTGTATCAGGACTTGAAACAGAAGCATGCTAAATATCAACATATCTGGGACAAAAAACAGCGCTATAAGTGGGATAGACAACCCATCACCAATGAGCAAATTGCCCTTATCCACAAGCTGGCCCCGGATTACAAAATTGACACCCATAAAATGACACGAGGGGATGCCTCGCGGGCGATACAACTGCTGACCTACAAGCCGGAAGAATGGACGCCCCAAACGACACCCTCGGAGGTGCAGGACGATGCCAAGAAAAGCCCGTAAACTTTCGTCCTGCGGCGTGTATCACATCATGATCCGTGGAATTAACCGCATGACCATCTTTAATGATGATGCCGACAATCTGAACTTTTTACATATTCTCGATTTTTGCGCAGATGAAAATTTTATCATCATGGCATACTGCCTGATGGGCAACCATCTGCATCTGCTCGCGAAGGATTGTAACGATTCCTTGCAACACATGATGAAGGCCATCGGGGTACGGTACGTTGCCTACTACAACCGCCGCTACCAGCGGACAGGCCCGCTCTTCCAGGGCCGTTACAAATCCCAGCCTGTCACAACCAAAGGCTACTTCCTGCGGGTACTGCGCTATATCCACCGCAACCCGGTCGCTGCCGGAATGGTGCAGGATATGCAGGACTACCCGTGGAGCAGCTACATTGACTACTTTGCTAGTCGAAAAAAGCCGTTATGTCATGTAGACACAAGCTACGCGCTTGCACTGCATGATTTAGATTGGCTGCGGCACTACCACCAGCAGCCAGAATTAAATGCCCGCGGCATTCTGGAGGATTCTCCGCTGCCTGCCTTTACGGATGCTGAGCTTTGTGACTTTGTACGTGCAACGGCAGGCATGGAATGCCACGAAATCCAGCTTTACCCCGAATCCACCGCAACCCCGCTGCTGCGCCGTCTGGTAACACAAGAGGGCGTCAGCATTACACAACTCTCACGGCTTACAGGGATGGCACGCGGAGACATCCGCCGCCGTCTGCTGTGAGCGGTGATACAACTCTCAAAGGAGAAATCCCATGAAGAAAGAAAGCTTTATTTACAGCACTCTCACGATTGGCGGTTCGAAGGAACAGGTCAATGAAGTAATGAAGTACATCTGCGATGACATCTATGACATTGGGAGCATTGATTTGAATAAAATCTGTGCTGTGCCGGTACACCTGAACATTGGCCCCGATGATGAAGTTTCTTGCGGCGAAAAGCTTTACCGCCATTATCTTGATTTAGTTCCTTACCCTACAGAAGAGGAAGAAGAAAATTTTCTTGCTGTTCTTAGCCGTGCAGATCAGCGCCGGTTCCTTTTGGGAAAAATGGCTGTGCTGAACCGGAAGGAATACGGCTATCCTACTTATACCGGCTGGTGCACGGAACACTGGGGTACAGACGAAAACGTGATATCTTTTGAAGAATGTAATGAAAATAGCATTGCATTTCTCACCCATAGCGCACCTGCAAGTGAGGCTATTCATACGCTCTCAATTCTTTTTCCTAAAGTAAAACTTACTTTCGCGTGGGAGGAAAACAAGGTCGCCCTTATGGACGATGAAGTAGTTTTACATTATGAAGTATATCGTTACGGGGAGCTGGCAGAATCCAAATCTGCCATTGCCGGAAAGACCCACTGGCAATATAACGGCAGCTTAAAAAAACCGTTGTACTGCACGCCCCAAGAAGATAATGATTATGGGGAAATCCCTGAAGGAATTTCTGCGGAGGATTTTGAGGAACCGGACGCTATGCCTTTCTAACCCTGCCTCGTTTGAAAAGTAAACATCAAAAGGACGACAGCCTTTATTGGCTCTCGTCCTCTTTTTGTTGTCTAGTCTCAATATTGTCAAATAAAGGGCTGTCCCAAAAAGTTTTAAATGGGATTCCTAACCCCACACATATCCGTGCAACTATTTCAGTTGAAGTATTTTTAGTGGTAGCATAAGGCTTGACAGTCTTTTTAAGGACAGATGGTGCAATGCCGGAACGCTCAGCCAGCTTGTTGACACTGTAGCCGCGCTCGTCTGCAAGCTCCAAAATGCGCAGCTTAATTGCCTCCTGTAGTAGCATTTGCCCTCACCACCGTGTACAATAAAGTATATTTATTGTACCGATTTGCTAAGGGAAAAATCGTCTACCTGGAGACGATTTGAATCTTGCTCTTACGTGCTGATGTGCTATAATATAAAAGGAAGGTGATAAATGGATGCAAAAACTATCCCACACCGCACCGTACATAGCCTATGCTGTGGCAACTGCTGGGATGGCTGTGCTGCTACTCCTTGGCAGCTCGCCGGGAGCAATAGTTGCCCGCAGTTACCGGGCGTATAATGGGCGCGCTGTTCCCGGCTACACAGAATATACGTACCGGGATGTTAATCTGTCCTTCTCGGTGCCGCTATCACCTGTGACCGCGGTGGAAGCACGCGCGAAAAAAGACGGTTATATCTTGTTTGCCTATCCGCGCTGTCCCTACTGTCGCAACCTGCTCCCTGTGCTTGCCGCTGTTGCTACAAGTGAAGGGGTCACGATGGACTACTGCCAGGTAGACCTATATCGGGATATATACACCTACAACTCGGATACTGCCGCACCAGTGCAAACCAAACCAGCGGGGGAAGGCTACACCGAACTGCTAACCTGGCTGGATGACTACCTGGCCGAGTACACCGTCTCCGACCCGGAGAAAAATGAAATTGATGTCGGGGAGAAGCGTATCGGTGCGCCGACCATCATCAAGGTGGAAGATGGCAAGCCCGTGTCAAAATGGCAACTATCGGATGCTTCAATATTTGTAGGCGGATACCCGGAAAACAAATACGCAGTCTGGGACAATTCCATACAGGAAGGAGTTGCAGATTCCTTGCGGGAGTATCTGGAAACTGCGTGATGTATCGGGGACGGTGAGTCGCGCAGCGATCTCCCCCGTCCCCGATTTAAAAGAATCCAAAGCCGCCACTTATCAATAGAGTGGCGGCGGCAAAATTAAAGAGTAGCCTCGGCGCTAGATGCCGAGAAGGAGTGTTTTTATGAAAAAGAATATCGTATTGGCAGTTATTGCGACTGCGGCTATGGCGCTCAGCCTGGTAGGATGCGGCGTTAAGGTCACGAACATCTCGGTTCCGGATGCTGCGACCCTCGAAAAGGGTGAGAGCATCACGCTGCCGGTAAATTTCGGCACGGAGGATGCGCCCGCAGAGACGCCTGTCATCGCAACCGGTGAGTCTGCTACGGCAGAAACTGCTGCGCAGGATGAAAAGATTGCCAAGGCGGCTGAGAAGCTGACGCTCGCGTGGACTTCTTCCGATGAGAGTGTTGCTACGGTTGATGAGACCGGCACCGTTACAGCAGTCGCAGCAGGTGAGGCTGAAATCACCGCAGTGGTCAAAGATACCGAGATGCAGGATGTCTGCGTCATCACCGTTAAGGTGTCCGCAAAAGAATTAAAGGTTCCCGATACCCTGGATGTCAAACTCAACGATACAGATGAAGCCGCAATCGAAGCGAAATGCGAGCCGGAAGATGCGTCCAACATTTCGTTTGATTTTGCTTCCAGCGATGAGGAAGTCGCCACCGTCGATAAGGACGGCAAGGTAAAGGTCCTTAAAGCAGGTGAGTGCGACATCACTACGACCCTCTTGCAGGATGGTGAAAAGGTCACCGAGAAGACAACTCATGTGAAAGCGTTTTATGAGGTTGAAAGCATCATGCTCGATTCCAACGAAGGCAAACTGACGGTCGGTAACTCTCACACCATTAAGGCAACTGTTGCCCCCGAAGAGGTTGCCGCCGAGACCACCATCGAGTGGACGTCCAGCAATGAGAAGGTTGCTACTGTTGACTCCAATGGGAAGGTAACTGCTGTTTCCTCCGGGAATGCAACCATCACGGCGACTGCTGGTGAGGAGAGTGCCAACTACGAAGTGACGGTTGAACAGCCGAAGAAGGTCACGACCAGCAACAAGACTTATAAAAACAGCGGTTCCAGCAACAGTGCTGCCGTGACGCCGACTAATCCGGCACCTGTTGCGCCGGTTACGCCGTCTGCTCCCGTTACGCCGGTACAGCCCAGTAATCCGGAGCCTGCTGCTCCGGCTCCTGCGCAGCCTGACCCGGCACCGGCACAGCCTAGTAACCCTGAACCGGCGCAGCCGAGCAATCCCGAGCCTGCACAGCCGTCTCAGCCGAGCGGTGGAGACTCCAACACCGACTGGTGGGGCACAGTGATTCCCGGTGAGGCTGATAAGAGTTGCCCTCCGGAAGAGCACGAAGTTGGCTGGTGCTAACAATAGTAAAATTGTAAAATCAGTAATATGCGTGGAAAAATGGGGACGGTTCCTAAATTGAGAAGTTGACATCAAAACCTCAAAAACGGGGACGGCGCAGTCGTTTTAACGACCTGCACCGTCCTCTTTTTGTAAAAGCATTCGCTCGTAGAAACGTAGAAAAGAACCGGTGAGGTAACAGCTTGTTACCCCACCACGAATAAAGTTGACTCGTTTTGAATAGTAGACATCAAAATGGAGTAAGGCCGCTTGCGGCCCGAATTTTGCAGCAAAAAGCCGGGAGCTTTCACTCCCGGTTCTCTTTATTGTGCGGTCATCATCATGTCGCAGTCGGCACATTTTATGCGCACAACCTTTGTCCCTCGCACGCTGTTGTGACAGCAGGGGCAAACATACTTGATGCTGTGGCTGTTGGGGTTACTTCCTGTCGGCTTGCCCGTGGCGTCCCCTGCGCCCTTGCCACGCGGGGCGTAGAAATCTTCAATGCGGTTCATGCTGATGTCCTGCCAGTCTTGTTCCAAAATGAACTCACACAGCGCGTCGGTCGGCTCGGTGATGCTCCATCCAACGCGCGGGTCGTAACTGATTTTCAAATCGCGGGCCTCGGCGGCCTCCTTAAATTTTTTGTTGTGGTATGCGCCGCCCCTGCTGCAATCCTGTATGCCGTTTTGAAGGTTCCACAAGTGTACACACTCGTGGAGGGTGGTCGCCACCACGTTTTCTATGGGCCGTGCAAGCGTCCCAGCGCCGATGTTAAGCTCATGGCGGGTTGTGTCTCCTCTCTGCCATGCCTTGGCTACGGTGACGTGTCCGTAGGCTCTGGGCGTGCTCTGTATCGTGATGATAGGCTCCTCCAACTCACCGTTGAAATACTTTACATTCAACGCGCGGAAAATTTTCTCCAAGTAACCAGCCGTCCGGGAAGTCTTAACAGTCTCTTTCATTTTCGTGTCCTCACTTTCGTTTTCCCAATCTTTGCCCGTGTTATCCCACCGGGATAAGGGGTTGCGGGTTGTTCCGCGATTAGCGGACAAAAGTGAGGTTGGATAGTTGTCAAGGTGACTGTGGAATACCGCAGCCATAATTTTAAAAAGCGAGGATATGCCGCAAAAGCTCCTTTACAATTTTCCAATCCACGCTTTTATAATTTTTAAAGGAACAACAAAAAACAGGATTGCCGCGGCTATAATTTACTCCGCGGCAATCCTGTTCCCATGTTACAGGGCTTGCGTTTATTTTAAAAGTGTGGTACGATTGTGGTACTTGCAAAAAGGGTAATAAAAAAGCTCCTAATTTTCAACGCATCATCGAAGAAAATCAGAAGCTTAGTTTGGTGACCCGTACGGGAATCGAACCCATGTTACAGCCGTGAAAGGGCCGTGTCTTAACCGCTTGACCAACGGGCCATATAATACAAGATTTCGCTAAAACAGCAAGCAACTTATCGGCTACTATTGCAACCGACCCCCAAGTATTTTAGCGAAATCCTGTATCATGTGGTAGCGGTAACTGGATTTGAACCGGTGACACTTCGGGTATGAACCGAATGCTCTAGCCAACTGAGCTATACCGCCATATTTATTTGTTGCACTTGAACAGTGCTTTATTATTATATCCAACATCCCCCGTTTTGTCAACAGCTTTTTCGAAAAAATCCGAAAATTTTTCTTCTTCCCCGCCTGCACGCGAAAACTCCCGCCATCCGGCGGGGATGGCGGGAGTTTTCAACGCTTTATGCAAGTCCTGTGGAAAACAGGCTTACTTCTTGTGGACGGGAACCATGACCTCGAGGCCGCCCATGTAGGGCTGCAGCACCTTGGGGATGGTGACGCTGCCGTCGGCCTGCAGATGGTTCTCGAGGAATGCGATGAGCATACGCGGAGGAGCCACGCAGGTGTTGTTCAGGGTATGGGCCAGATAGGTCTTGCCGTCCTTGCCCTTGACGCGGATGTGCAGGCGGCGTGCCTGTGCATCGCCCAGATTGGAGCAGGAGCAGACCTCGAAATACTTCTGCTGACGGGGGCTCCAAGCCTCGATATCGCAGCTCTTGACCTTCAGGTCGGCGAGGTCGCCGGAGCAGCAGTTCAGCTGACGGACGGGGATCTCCATATTGCGGAACAGCTCGACGGAGTTCTTCCAGAGCTTCTCATACCAGTCGGCGCTCTCCTCGGGGCGGCAGACGACGATCATCTCCTGCTTCTCGAACTGGTGGATGCGGTAGATGCCGCGC
>OMDA01000425.1_pt1 | contig 22297 bp, 20 predicted proteins | sample 1645141 | NCBI WGS metagenome assembly OMDA01 (sample SAMEA103958151, study PRJEB25191) | human gut metagenome | reverse complement strand
CTTTCTTAGAAGAGTCCTGTGACATTCCGGCGAGCAGTCTGTCGCCCGCTTCCAGGAGATAGATGTGCATCAGAGATGAGTCCATATCAGGATAATCATAAGGAATCACGTAGCGCTTCATTTCAGAGAGGGCTCCGGCTATCTCCACACCTGTAGCACCACCGCCTACAATCACTACGTTCAGCAGTTCCTGTCGCTCTGCTTCCGTGGCACAGGTCAATGCACGCTCCAGGTTACTCAGCACGGCGTTGCGCAATCCCATTGCCTCAGAAACGGTCTTCATCGGAATCGCCCATTTCTCGATGTTGGCATTGCCATAGAAATTGGTGGTGGTTCCTGCTGCGAACACCAGGTAATCGTACTCGATCTTACCGATGGAAGTCTGCAGAATCTTCTTGTCTGGGAACACGGCTCTTGCTTCTGCCATGCGGAAGTAGAAGTTCTTGCGCTTGCGGAAAATCTGGCGGAACGGGAAGGAGATGGAACTTGGGTCGATACCTGCCGAGGCAATCTGATAGATAAGTGGAGGGAACTGATGGAAGTTGTTCTTGTCAATCAACACCACCTGCAGGTTTGCATTGCAGAGGTCTTCTGCCAAACGAAGACCACCGAGTCCACCACCTACAATCACAACTCTCTTCAACTGATTTCTCTTGATATTAATACTCATAACTGCTGCTGTTTTTTGTATAATTAATTACATATATTTGCTACTGATTTTTCATATTATAGGCATTTAGCCTAGTCATCGCAGAAATTCGCTTGCAAAGGTACAGCTTTTAAATGAGACGGCAAAGAAAGAAGTGTAGAAAAACAGGGTAGAAGACTGTTGCAATCGTTTCCATTTTAGAAACGGGTAACTGATGTTATAAAATGTAATATACAGATAGCATTTTGAGGAGTTCTTCCATCTTTTTGATGCCGTTTTCGCCTTTACTGATACTTTGGCGATAGGTGCGCAGAATCGGCTCCGCGCTTTGGGTAAGCGGGTACCGGAAGAGATTTTCGTGGCTGGTTTTTCGGGCACGTTTGCAAGGTTTTTTTACAAAAAAACGGCTGTACCCAATTGCTTGAGCACAGCCGTCAGTCTATATCGTATGATTATAGGGCTATTACAAACCCATATCGCCGCCTGGGTTGTTGCCTTCGCCTCCACCTGGGTTGTTGCCTTCACCTCCACCAGGGTTGTTGCCTTCGCCTCCACCTGGGTTGTTGCCTTCGCCTCCGCCAGGGGTGTTGTCTGGGTCTTCCACATCGCCTTTATCGCCAGAGGTAACGTTCTTGATAACCTTGCCGTTGCGGTCGTAGCAGGTTATCTGGATGGCAGTGTCCATCAGTTCCTGTTTGATTTCCACGTTAGGCGTGAAGATGACACGTCTGGCAGTGATGAGTCCGCTTGCCACCTCGTTCACGGTTTCCACGCTCTTGGCTCTTACGCCAAATCTCATGGTGCCCAGTCCTGGAATAGCCACGGAGTGACCTTCGGTGGTCCAAGCCTTGATTACCTCGCCTGCGGCATCCCAACATGCCTGCATCACGCCTCGGCTCACTCCGCTGCGCAGAGCAGCCTCTTTGATAACCTTGCTCTCAGAGAGCTTGTTGTAAAGCTCGGTGCCGAGCACGTAACGATACTTACCTTTCAACTCACCCACCTGGATGAGGGTTTCCTTTGCTTTCAGATTAATTGCCATAATACTTTAAATAATTTATAATTAATAATTTAGAGAATTGATAATCGTAATTTCCAAGTTAAATAGAGACTTGGTTGTCAATATCTTTCCCTTCGTAATTTTACCTTTTTACCTTTAAAAAATTCTTTTTACCATTTATCTAATGGTGATGGTAGGCACGAAGTGAGTGGAATCGGCTCGGGTGGAGATATTGTTCTCCTGTTGCTGTCGTTGGTTCTTTCCTATTACCAGTCCTGCGGTGCACGAGCTGGTGAGGTAGGTGACGATGGCAGAGCACACGGCCACGATGAGATACTTGATGAATGCTTTCATGTTTGGGTTCATACGTTTCTCTTGCCCCCTTTTAACTTCCCGTCCTCTTATAAAAAAAGGAAAAGAAGGACTCGTATCGGGACATGGAGTCTAGGTTATAACTTGATGCATCTGAGATTTTCTCTTTCTTGTCTGAGACTTACTCTTTCTTGTCTGAGACTTACTCCAGATGCTCTTTTTCATTTTCCCAACTGGAGAAATATTTTTCTCCAACTAGGAAAGTGATTTTCCAGCGCTTTCTGAATCACGATGCAAAGATACAAAAACAGCCGCCAGCGGTTATGCGTTGGCGGCTGATGCCGTGAGATGGCGGCACATTTTTCAGAATATTTTTTCGTAAATTTCTGAAACGGTATTATCCCGGTTCGCCCAGATACTCCACGATGGCCTTCACCTGTTTAGGCGAGAAAGCCTTGCTGGTCTTCTTGTAGCCCATCTTCTGGAGTTCATCCCACAGAGGGGTACAAAGTCGAATCCAAGCCATCAGATGGTTGACGGCAGTGCGTGGCATGCTCTCGGGAAAGTACATCAGGGCAAGTTCCTTCTTGGTGTACGTGTGAATGATAAATTCTTCCATATTTATTTTGCTTTAAAAATTAATAACTGACTCAAGTTTCTTATGTGGTTCAAGAACGGGCTGAAGGCCCAAAAGCTCCTAGCTCAGGGCACGCCCTGGGTATAATGGCAATCAGCAAGGCACCCTGTAAGGGCAAAAGCTTCAAAATACTGGGCAATATACAAAGCTTTTCAGAAAATAGTCGCTGAAATCCTTGCATCCAGGGGGCAACTGGTGATGCACCAGCGAGGGCAGAATCTCCTTCAACTGCATGTAGAGATGTTCGCCCGGCGCATCCTTGTCGGGATACATGTGCCATTCTATCTTGAGCTTTTCTCCCATTTCTGCCAACCATTGCTTGTCGGCTGGTTTCAAGAGCGTGGCAGACGGAATGGCTATCGCCTTGTGTCCGGCAGAGAGCATCGCCCAGCAGTCGCTGCACCCCTCGGTGATGTAGAGAGGTTCACCAGGCGAAAGCTGTCTTGTGACGGGCAGATTATAGATGCCGCATTGCGAACCGTAGGGGAATCGGAAGCGGGGAATGCTCTTTCCCGAAGCTTCTTTATCTGGATTCGCCTTGCCTAAATCGCTCTTTCCCGAAGCTTCTTTCTCAGGATTCGCCTTGCCGAGATTTCGGTTTTGGATGCCGATGAGTTTTCCGTCCACGTCATAGTACGGAGTCTGTAGCCAACTGATGCCCTCCTTATCCGTCCATGATGTCAGTCGGCACCAGTTTACCACTCTCGCATCAATCCGTCTCTCCTCGAAGAGGAATCTACGTGCCGCCTCGTTGAGCCAAGGATGCTCGAAGAATCGGGCGTACTTGCTGGCATCAAAGGAGGGTGCTTTCGAGGTGGGTGCTTTCTCCGGAGAATATTTCTCCTTTCCATCTGCTATATAAACTTGATGCGCATCTGCCAGCCAACGGCAAGCCGAGAGAAAATCCTTGCCTGTATATTTCATCACAAGGTCGATGGTGCCGATGCTGTGGTCCATACATACGTAGCAGCGGCAATAGTTCTTCCTCGTGTTGAACGAGAAACTGGCGTGATGATCGTCGTGGAAAGGGCAGAGGCACTTGTGCTTCGACACCTGCATTCCCAGTCGCTCTGCGACCTCCTCTATTGGAAGGTCGCGGAGCTTTTGAATTTCATATTTTTCCATACAAAAGTCTTTTTTTACTTTTTCAGATACTCCTGCGTCTTGGTGTAAAGTCCAGTCTGGGCACAGTAGGTGATAAACTCACGGTTCTTCCAAACCCTGAGCTGATGCTTGGTGCCCTCCTTGCTCTTGCCCAGGCTTAGGCGCAATGCCTCCAGCTGCTGCTCGTTGAAGGAATTATCCAGGCTGTCGAGCATATTCTTTGGTCCGCTCTTCTGAGTCTCCTCCTCGTTGGCATCTGCGCCCTTAAACATGTCGCCGAATACCTTTACCTTCGACCACAGGTCATAGTAGCAAAACCATACCACGAAGTCGCCGATGCTTCGAGCCCACTGCTGATCGTTCAGAATCCACAGCACTGCCCCCTTCTTCCATGCCGAGAAGATGCTGCGGTGGGAGAGCTCCCAGAGCATGTCGTCGTCGGCTAGGTCGGCTAGCTTCGCCATCTCCTCTGCCAGCTGGTCAGCTATCTTGTTGAGCGGCTTCACGGTGAATGCGCCCTTGCAGTTGTCCAACCTGAGCAGATAGCTGTCCAGCTGTTCCATGAAGTCCTGCCCATAGGTGCCTTGGCGTGGAATCCTGCCCAGTCGCTCGCCGCGAGCCTTGTAGGCAAAGGGGATTCTGCCGAAGAAACCGTTGGTCAAGTCTTTCTTGTAGAAGAGGCGGGCGGCATCGGGGGTGGAAGTAAAAGTGAGGTTCACCCGCAGCACGGGGTTACCCGTCACGCCATCAGCCGTGGCACGCAGGGCACCAGCTCGCTGACAGTCGTAGATGTTTCTCACCATCTGGCTCACCTGCCTGTGCCCACCACACATCTTGTCTGCCATCTCCACCTCGGGCAGGTTGAGGTATTGGGTTCGCTCGCCCAGCTTCTCCAGAGCCATGGCGTTCTGTATGAAGGCAGGGTTGGTGATGTCGGCAGGTGGAAACCAGAAGCTCACGTCCGGACGCTCGGGTTTTTCCTTGTTGGCACCCTTGGTCTTCATCTGTCGTTGCCAGTCCACGAGTTTCTTATACTCTATCTCATCGTGTTTGCGAAAAGGCCGCATGATTGCCTCTACAAGATGGCTCAATTGCGCCTTTCCGATGCCCGAAGGACCTATCAAATGCCCCATTTGGCCGCACATTTCATAAAATTTGTTGTCGCAATACATGAATCTTACGTCCGTGAGATGGGCTGCCAAGGCAGGAATTGCCATCGGAATGAGCACTTCTCGCATGTCTTTTGAGGCTTGTGAGAGGGCAAGTTTCACAAATTCTGTGCCTTTGCCCGGTTTTGGCATCGCTGGAGCGGTGCTGCTAAAAATGTTGTAATTCATTGCTTTCTAGAGAATTAAATCAATTTTTGGTTTGTTACTTGGGGGGCTTAGCGTCTCAGTCTCAGTGTCTCAGTTGTTTTAAAAGGGGTATCCACTTCTATCTATATATTATATAACTAATTAATTATCAATAAGTTATAAGACATAAGAAAGGGGGTATGAAGTGGATTTGTGACTTTTTTCCTAACTGAGACTGAGACGCTGAGACGGTTTTGCTGCCTGCAAGCTGAGCTTGTCAAGCAGCTTTGGCCCCCGAAAATCATCTCTTCATCTGATAGTCCACGATGGCGTCCTTGGCGATGGCAGCTTCCTTGTAGATAGCCTCGGCGATGTTTTCGCCCTCGTCGCAATACACTTTGAGTGTGAGTTGTATGGCCTCATCTTTGGTCTTGCTCACTCTGCCGTGCGCCAGCTTCTTGATGAGCTGCGACTGCGGCTTAACCTTGGGCTTGGCCACGAAGTCGAAGGTGCCGTCGGTCATCTGCTGAGCGATGCCATGGCATCGGAATCGTGGCAACAGGCCTGCCACAGGCTCATCGGGCGAGAAGAGGAAGTTTCTGCCACCGTCGTAAGAAGCCATGCCAGAGAGCTGGATGTGCTGCTGGGCGGTTAAGAACTCGGAGTGCTGCTGGGCAGCGGTTAAGAACTGGGTGTGCTTCACACCGTTCATCTGAAAATTCTGATTGTTCATAATCTGAAAATTTTTGCGAGTAGAAGAGAGCCTTTTCAAGAAAAGAAAGGTGTCGACACTTATTTCCCGGGAACTCTCCCTCTGATAGACTCGTATCAACTCAGATTCAACAATTTGTTTTGTCCTTTCGACGGGTGCAAAGGTAGTAATAGATGGTGGATGGTCAAAAGGTGGTAATAGGTACTTTCAAAAAAATAATTACCACCAAATTACCCGCACATTTTCAGATAGTTAGCGAAAAAATGGTAATTTGTTGGTAATTTTCTGGGGTAATCTTTATTTCATGTTCATGGTGAGCCAGGCTTTTATCAGCTTTGCTTGCTCATCTGAGAGTTTGGTGGTTTTGTTCAATTCCTTGTGGCTCTGCGAGGAGTTCCAATTTTCCTTGATCAAGTCTGCAAGTCTTGAGCAGGATGCTACATCGTGGCCCAGGGTTTTTAAATGACTGTTCAGAAGTCCAGCCACATTGCACACCAGCGTGATGTTGATAGAAGTGTTGTTTGAGCTGCTTTTGGGATGCTTTCGGGAGATTTCCTCTACCAGCTCCTCTTTCTCCAGCAAGTACTTCCACAGCTCCTCCCATAGGGGCCAGCAAGCCTTGAAAGCCTCCTTTCTGTTCCAGCCCTTGGTGGCTTCCAGTATCCCGTAGAGCAGCGCCTCTTGCCGGGCCTCCGTCTTAGCCACCCCAGTGCTTCTGAATCGCTTTATTGGATCGCCACGGCGGTAGATGGTCTCCTTGCCGGTGGATGGGTCGAACTTGTTGGCCTCTATCTCTTGACAGAATTTCTCGAAGAGGGGCTTGGCTTCTGGGTTGCGGTCTTGTGAGCTCATGATGGCTATCCAGATGTCCTGATATTTCTCAAACACCTCGTCGCCGGCTGCCATCAATCTTGCGAAAGTCAGGGCAGCTGTCAGGGGAGGCAATTCCCTTTCCATTCCTATAGTTCTGCCTAGGCAGGCTGTTTCTATAAGCAAGTCGGTCACCGCATAGCTCGCATCATCCAGGTCTTCGGCGAATCGGGCTAAGTATCGTTCGGTTTCATCCCAAGTCAGGAGGTCTAGGTTGCGGAGTTTATCTGCCACATCGTCATTTGTTGTGTCAGAGGCTTTTTTTTCTCCCATTATTCGTAGGTATTGAGCCTGCTGTCTATAAATCGGTTCTTCTTTTCTGAGGTTCTTGCGCCTTCTGTCGTTTTGTGTCATGCTTTACCGTATGCTTTGTCCATGAATGATTGGGTGGATTGAATTGGGTCGCCATCAAAGAGCCCTATCTCGTGGTTCACATCCTCGATGTTTTTACGTTCCGCATCAGTCATCTGTTGCGTCTTGGCAGTTTTTCCTCCAAGCGTGATAGGGCGGGCGCCTATTGGCGATACCTGGATGCTGTCGGCATTTTCTGCGCAAAGTTTCATGTATTCTCGCTGTTTCTCGTCTTCTTCGTTGAAACTGAGTTTTTCTCCCTCAGACGATTCTTGTATGATAACGAGATTGGAATGAAACATTTCACGATAGATGATATTGGCACGTCTCATAGCTTCGGTTACTTTTGGGTCGTTGATTTGTGGGAACTTTACACACAGTTTATTGAAACCACGTGGAAACTGCTTTCTGTCGCTCACTAAACTCCAGAAGTGCTTGTCATCGCGGATGGGCACCACTTTCACCAGGAGTCCATAGCGGGCAAAAGCCTTGCTCAGGGCACGGGCAAGTGAATCGGCCACGGTATCGGTCTTTTTGAATACGGAAGATTTCACTTCGATGGCTACACGCTGATAGGTGCCGCGGTTGTCTATGATGATGTGAAGTGACTCGTAGTCGTCTTCTATCACGGCTTTATCCAAAAAGGGTTTCGGACGATGGCTTATGCTTCTACAGCGGGCTAGTTCCAGGATGGCAAATCCATCCTTCGGTGCAGAAGTGTATTTGTGGTAGAGCTTTTTCTTTCTGCTGCTGGTGAAGGTTAGCGTTGGTTTTACGCTAGCCGAATCAAAGGGAAAGGCTAGCTCAGTTTTTGCGCTAGCCGGATTAACAGGAAAGGGACAACGCTCGGCAACCTGCTGATTTTGTTCGGCAGCCTGCTGATTTTGTTCGGCAAGGAGCATCTGATAGTCATTTTCCAGCAGATAGTTGAGCAGTTCGCTCTTTTTCTCGAACGCCTGTCTTGGGTTAAAACTCTCCGATAGCTCGGGGAATAGGTTTATGGAGGAGTCTTTCTTCTCTATGACCTCAAACTCGTATCTATATAAAGCGTATTCCATGGCTTTTTTTGATGATTTTGTTTTATTATTTTTTATTAATTTGTGTTTAATGCAGTATTGAAATGCCACATTTTAGCCAACAAAAGTAATAAAAAATACCGAAAGCGATTAATTATTTTGCGTTCTTTAACTTAAAACTATTCAGCAATCTGATGAATCACATAGGTCACCACGCCCCAAACCATGAACCGGTTGGTTTCATCTACCCGGATAGGAGAGAAATCACTGTTCCATGGGATGAGCCAGCCAAAGGTTCCGCTTTCGTCCATTTTGAACTGTTTGATGGTGAATTCGCCATCCACGAAGGCGATGACGAAGTTGCCGTTAGAGGGTTCTATCTGCCGGTCAACCACAGCGAGGTCACCGTCAAAAATGCCTGCATCCTTCATGCTGTCGCCCGAAATGCGCACGTAAAAAGTTGCCTCACGATGGCGAATCAGAATATCGTTGAGGTCTATTTCTCCCTCCATATAGTCTTGTGCCGGCGAAGGGAAGCCGGCTTTTACGCTTTGTTCAGCCAGCGGAATCGGCATTTTTTCTCCGAATTCCGCAGGGTGAAATGTCAGCTTTATATTATTTTCGTTATTCTTATTCATTTTCTTAGTTTATGGAGCCCATTTTTTGAAAGGGGCTAATTTTGCATCTCATTGGGTTTTTACCTTCAGTATTTCGTTGATGTTCGTTGTGAAACGTTTTGACATGTATTCCCGTTTCAAATCGAATTGGCAATCGGTGCCTAGTATGGCTTGCCTTATCGTGCCATAGCCGTTCTTGCGGTTAATGGCATCGATGGCTTCCATCAGCGCTTTTTGCTTGCTTCGGTCGATAGGGTCGAAGAGGTCCTGCTGGCGAGGATTGTCGGGGGAGATTTGCCACAGGATAACGCCTGCTTTCTTGAAATTGAATGACATTCCTGGGCGGTCGGGTCTGCTGTCGGCCATCGGCTTTGGATATCTGGCTCTGAGAATGGTGAGGGCGGCACCCACGATTTCATCTTGTGCGTTTGTAGCGATGGGTAGGGTGAGGGAGTCGTGGATGGTATATTCGGGCACGTTCTCATTGAATCTGGAGGTCCATGCGAACACGGTAATACCCTGGCATACGCTACCTTGCCTCCTTAATTTTTCAGTACAGCGTACAGCGAAATTAGCCACGGCTTCTTCTATCACGTTCTTGTCAGTAATGCCCTCGTTGGCAAAACTCCTGCTGGTGCAGATGCTCTTCTTCTGCGGCAGTTCCTCAATGCTGATGCAACTCTCTCCGTTCAGTTCCTTCCAGGTCCTGACGGTGGTGATATTGAAATGGCTGCGCACCCAACTTTCTTTCTTATCCGCAAACTGGGCAGCAGTTCGGATTCCCATATAGTCGAGCTTCCGGGCTATCTGCCTGCCTATTCCCCATACGTCTTCTACGGGGAAGAGAGACAGCGCCTTGCGTCTCCGTTCGTCTGTGTCGATGAGACAACAGCCCTGATATCCCTTGTATTTCTTGGCGAATTTAGAACCGATTTTTGCCAGAGTCTTCGTCTCTGCGATTCCGATGGAGATAGGGATACCTACGGCTCGGAACACATCAGCCGAAATCCTGGCTCCATATCGGTGGAGGAGAGATTCGTGATCAGAAGATTCATAATCAGGAGAAGTAGAAGTTTTCTTCAGATATTCCCTGAAGAATGACTCTGCCATAGAACTGTCCACTTCGAAGAAACTCTCGTCGATGGAGTATTGGTCGATATGGGGTGAGTAGTGCGATAGCATCGACATCACCCTATTGGAAAGTGAACCATAAAGCGTGTAGTTGCTGGAGAAGATAGCCACGCCTTCAGCCTCCAGCTTTTCCTTTACCTGATAGAATGGGTCGCCCATCTTGTAGCCTAAAGCCTTGGCTTCTTCAGAGCGTGCGATAATGCACCCATCGTTGTTACTCAAGACAACCACGGGCTTCCCTATCAGGTCGGGGCGAAACACTCGTTCGCACGAACAGTAGAAGTTGTTGCAATCTGCTAATCCTATCATTTTCTTTAATGTTAACAACGATTTCTTGTACAATCTGCAAAATTACGAAAAATATTCCGAAACCTATTATCTTTTATCCTTGTTTTTTGGTTGTTCCGTAATTTTTTCTTAACTTTGTGCCCATAATTTAGATTAGAATAATCGTAAAATCAGAACGATATGAAAGATATGTTATCATTGAGTCAAGAGCGATTCTCGGCTCGTAAGTTTACCTCTGAGGCTGTAAGCCAGGAGGATTTGGATTATATCATGCAGTGTGTGCAGCTGGCACCGTCAGCCGTTAACAGACAGCCTTGGCTCTGGCTCATCGTCCGTTCTGCAGAGGCTAAGGAGAAATTGCAGGAATGCTACGATCGTGAGTGGTTTAAAACAGCACCGATGTATATCGTGGGCATGAAAAACGTGAATGAAAACTGGGTTCGCAGATATGATGAGAAGCCTCATGGAGATATTGATGTAGCCATCGCTACAGAGCATCTTTGTCTGGCAGCCACCGAGCGTGGACTTGGAACCTGCTGGGTATGCAATTACGATACCGAAAAGATGCAACAGCTTTTCCCTCGTGAGGGCTATGAGGCAGTTGTTATTATTCCTATCGGGCATATTGCAGAAGATTGTCCTCATGCCGAGAAGAAGCGCAAGGACATGAGCGAGATAGTAGAAGAAATCTAGGATAAAAATGGAAGCAAAATGGAAATGGCTTCCCTTTTCGCCATACATGCCGGGTACGACATATTAACATGAATATGAAAAGAATAAGAAAGATATTAATAGGTGGAATCATGATGATTCCTGCCCCTGTCTTTTCGCAGAATATGATGATGCCCATGGGGCAGAATACAACGGTTCCTGTAGAGCAGACTACCCATTACAAGCGCTATCATGGTGATGGAATCGATGATGTCCTGCGCCTGGTGCCAACGGCATCTGTCTTTGGATTGAAGATGTTGGGCGTGGAGGCTGAGAGTTCCTGGAAGCGAAGGATTGCTGTTTCGGTGCTCTCGTTCGGCGTCAATGCGGCTGTAACCTATTCGCTCAAGAAGTCGATACACAAGATGAGACCCGATGGGACTGATAACGAGTCGTTTCCTTCCGGACATACCTCTGTGGCTTTCTGCGGTGCCACCACATTGATGCACGAATATCGCAAGGTTTCACCCTGGATTGGTGTGGCGGGCTATGCGGTGGCTACGGGAGTGGCTGTGGATAGAGTGCGCCGCAATCGCCATCATTGGGAAGATGTCGTGGCGGGTGCTGCCATCGGTGTAGCCTCGGCAGAAGCCGGCTATCTGATAGGCGATTGGATTCTGGGAAAGAACAAGAAGAAAGGAAAGGAGAGTGATGGAGAGAAAGAGAAGGATATCAATGACAATATCAGTCTTTCGGTAGCTCCGACAGGTATTGATTTAGCTATCAGATTATAAAAAACAATCAGTTGTATAGAACGGAAAAATCAGCAGAAAAGAGTCTTCCTGCTGATTTTTCCGTTTTTATTATTTCTCCATTCCTCCTGTCTGGATTCCCTGTTGCTCTTCCTGGAAGTCATTCTTGATGTTTGACTTCGCCTGCTGGAATTGCTTCTTGGTGTTTCCGAACTTCCATGTCAGGGTAAGACTGATCTGGCGCAATGGCACTTTTACGGTCATGTTCTGTACGTAATCCGAACCCACGGTCTTCTGCTTGATGTTGAGCTTGTCGTCGGTAGGAGTGAGGAACATCAGACTCAGGTCAAGCTTATCCTTCACGATAGATTTGGAGAGGGTGGTATAGAAGAACGACATACCGCTCTGATAGCCCTGCAGATTATGCTGCTTGGTCTGTATGATGCTACCCACGGTCCATTGCAGTTCCCAAGGCAGGGTCTGTTGCAGGTTGATCATCGTGCTGCTGTTCCATCCGTTGTTCTTCCATCCCAGGGCATCGCTGCGCAAATCGTTGTAGCTCAAGCTCTCGTTCAGCATCAGTCTTGTTTTCTTGAACATCAGCCAATTGATGAATACATTCATGCTGGCGTTGCGGGTCTTCGAAACATTGCCGTAGGTGGTGTTGAGCAGGTTGTCGGCATCGAGGAAGGAATACTGCTCTATCTTGTTGTCGCAGAATCCGTAACCCAGGGTGGTGCTCAACATGAATCGCTGGTTATAGTAATTGAATACCATGTTCAGCTGATGCGACTTCACCACGTCGAGATCTGTATTGCCATAGGAGATGGCAGTAGGATTACTTCGGTCTATGTATGGATTCAGATAAGTGATGCCAGGACGGGTGATGCGCAGCTGATAGTTCATTCCGATGTTCATGCCCGGAGCGATGTTGTAGGAAAGGCTGGCGCTAGGTACGAGATTGCCGTACTGTTTGTCGAAGTCATCGCCCTTGCCCTGTTCAAACTTCACCTTTTCCCAGGTCTGCTCGTAGCGGGTTCCCATCATCGTTCCCCATTTTCCGAAGTTTCCTTTCCATTCAGCGTATGCAGCCAGAATATTCTGGGTGTTCTTGTATTCCATGCTGTTGGCTGGGTTCAGAGTCTCGGTCTTATCGTCTGCTACATCATAGTAGCGGGAATCGCTCTTGTTGGTGCGGGCGATGTATTTGGCGCCGAAGTTCAAGCGCTGTGTCTCGCTGAGCGAGTGGGTGAAGTCTGCCTGGAAGGTGTGCTCAGTGCCACGGGTTTTGCTCTTTGAGAGCAGGTCGTGGAGCTGAATTCCCGTTACCTGACTGATGTCATCATAGAACGTATAGTTGTCGATATGGGTAGGGTTGTTGCTGAAGAGATAGCTGAGGATGAGGTAGTTGGTTCGCTTCTTGTTGAAGAATCTCTGATAGTCGATGCTTCCATTGAAAGAAGTGTTGTCCAGATCCTGCTTCATTTCGTTGCCGTATTCGAAGCCCTTGCCATAGATGCCGCCAGACATCTGGGTAAGCGGATGACCGTTCAGCTTCTGACCGAAGGTGGTCAAGCCAGCCGTGGCGCTGATGTTGCTCAGCGAATCGAGTTCATAGCTGAGACTGATGTTACCCATCGAGAACGGCTGCTTCATGTCTGATTTCTGATAGTAGTTCATCAGGCTTCCGTCTTTCTGCGTACGGTCGAAGGAGATGGTTGTACCGTTCATCTTCTGGTAGTTGTACATACCGTTGGCACTGTAGGTAAGTTTGCCCTGCTGACCGCTGATGAAGGCAGAGATACGCTGAGCCTGATTGCCGGTAGCGGCACTGATGTTGCCGTTATATCCATTGCTGAGGTCGCTGCTTCCAGCTCCGCCCAAGGTCTGCTTGTTGAGTACGATGTTGAGCACGCCGCCCGTTCCTTCTGCATCATATTTGGCTCCAGGGTTGGTAATCACTTCTATGTTCTTCACCATGTTGGCAGGCATCGCCTTGAATATCTGCGATGGGTTGGCAGAGAACATGGGATTCGGCTTTCCGTCTACGTATACCTTGAAGCTGGAGGAACCATTCACGGTGATGTTGTCCTGTCCGTCTACGGTTACCATCGGAACCTTGCGCAGCATATCGAGTACGGTAGAAGCCTTGGCATCGGCATCCTGCTCTACGTTGTAGGTCATCTTGTCGGTCTCCATCTTAACCAAAGGCTTGGAGGCAACCACGGTTACAGCATCCAGGTCCATATCCTTCCAGATGGAATCAGTAGCCTCAACCTGGTTCTGTGCGAAACTTTCGAGCGAACATACGAGCAAAGAGCTCAGTATTATCATATTTTTCTTGTTCATAACAATCTTTTTTTAGTTTTAATACTTCTTTCTTTTTCTGTTTGACGATGCAAAGGTAAATGGATTTTTTGGAATGACAATGAACGGAATAGGGGTTTAACCCAACTATAACTTTCTGAAAGCTCTTCTTAACGTTCAGATAACATAAAAACAGAATAATCCCGATAAAAAGCAAAAAATGTAAGCGAAAGTTTCGCTTATCTCAACTTTTATTTGTAATTTCGCAGAAAATTTAATATAATTGAAATAAATCATGATGAAAACAACAAGAAAGAGCCTCTTGGCTCTCACTTTCAGTGCAGCTCTCTGTGCTTCGCTTTCTGCCAATGCCGATACTATCGAGGTGCAGAAACTGAAGCATGTGGGACCATTCCCTGTGTCTACTCCCTGGATGGCAGACAGCGTAAATGTGAAGGGAGAAAAGTTTGCAATGGAGGGGGTATTAGACTCTCCATTATCGTTCAACCTATTGAATAATGGCAAGGAAGTGGCTGCTTCTCAGCTCTTGGCTGATAATGCCAAGCAGAATGCACTCCATCTGGCTTCCTTCACCGTATATAACACCAGCCGTACCAAGGCTACTGTAGAGGTAAAGGGCTTGAAGCAATACCGCCTCTTCGTAGATGGCGAGCAGGTGAAGGTGAATGCTGACAAGGCTGAGACCGTCTTGCTGCCTTCTACCCATACTGTGGTCATCAAATATCTCACCGCATCTGATTCGTCTTCCGATAAGACTGCAGACAAGGATGCTGCCAACGATTTCAAGGTGAGCGTTACTGCTGCCGATGGCAAGCAGCTGAGCGTGGGCGAGGCTTCTGCCAATACCAAGCGCACCCTTAATATATATGATGCAATCTGCATGCCAAACTATTCAAGTGTGGCACTTTCGCCAAATGGCAAGTTTATGATTGTGCGCAAGACTTGGGTAGACCGTCAGGGCAAGAAGCATAGCATCAACGAGCTGAGAAACAGCCAGACCAACAAGGTCGTTGCTTCCTTTGAGGAGAACATAAGATGGATGCCTCGCACCAACAAGATGTACTTTACCGAGAAGGCGGGCGACAATGCCATCGCCGGTGAAGGAAAGGCAGACGGAGCCATGCAGCTTATCACCATCAATCCGCTGAATATGGAGCGCGAGGTGATGGCGGCTAATATTCCGGAAGGCTGGTTCCAGTTTACTCCTGATGAGAAATCGCTTATCTATACGCTTTATATGGAGGGTAGAAAGCAGGATGCTCAGGTGTTTGATGTAAAGGAGCCTGATGACCGCCAGCCTGGATGGAGAAACCGCAGCTATCTTGCCAAGTATGATTTGGTATCGGGCATTCTCCAGCCGCTTACTTTCGGCTATCACAATGTATATCTCAATGATATCTCTGCCGACTCCCGCTATCTGCTCATCGGCAAGAGCGAGGAGCGTCTTACCAAGCGTCCTACAACGGTCAATTCCCTCTATCGTCTCAATCTGAACGATATGAACGTGGAGACTTTGGTAGAGAAGGGAGAATTCATCAATAGTGCCCAGTTCTCGCCAGACGGCAAGAGCATCCTCATAACCGGTTCGCCTGAGGCTTTCGATGGAATTGGAAAAAATGTGGAGGAGGGACAGATTCCTAGCATGGTTGACACCCAGCTCTATCTGATGAACCTGGCGGATAAGAAGGTTCGCCCGATGACCAAGAATTTCAATCCTAACGTGCAGAGCGTGGATTGGAGTAAGGCGGATGGCAATATTTACTTCACTGCAGAGGATAAAGACTGCATGCATCTCTTCCAGCTGAACCCGAAGTCGGGCAAGTTTACATTGCTCAAGACTCCGGAGGAGAACATCAAGAGCTTCTCCATCGCAGCGGCTGCTCCGGAAATGGCGTTCTCAGGACAGAGCGCATCCAATGCCGACCGACTCTACAAGATGAGTACCAAAGCGCAGAAGTCGCTGCTCGTAGATGATCTCAGTGCCCGCCTGCTGAAAGACATCGAGCTGGGCGAGTGCAAGGCTTGGAACTTCGTGAATTCCCGTGGCGACACTCTTTGCTGCCGTTACTATCTGCCACCTCATTTCGATGCTTCTAAGAAGTATCCGATGGTGGTGAACTACTATGGTGGTTGCAGTCCTACCACCCGTATGTTCCAGAGTCGCTATCCTCATCATGTATATGCAGCGATGGGATATGTTGTTCTGGTGGTTAATCCTAGCGGTGCTACCGGTTTCGGTCAGAAGTTCTCTGCCCGCCACGTGGATACGGCAGGCGAGGGCGTGGCAGAAGACATTATTGCCAGCACACAGGCTTTCTGTAAGGAACATAACTTCGTGAACAGTAAGAAGATAGGATGTATCGGTGCAAGCTATGGTGGATTCATGACCCAGTACTTGCAGACCAAGACCGACCTCTTTGCCGCAGCCATCTCTCATGCCGGTATCAGCAATCATACCAGCTATTGGGGCGAGGGCTATTGGGGCTACAGCTATAGCGAAGTTTCCATGGCGAATGAGTATCCTTGGACCAACAAGCATCTCTTCGTTGATCAGAGTCCGCTCTACAATGCTGATAAGATTCATACGCCATTGCTCTTTGTGCATGGTACTGCCGATAACAATGTACCGGTGGGCGAGAGTATCCAGCTCTATAATGCATTGAAGCTCCTCGGCCGTCCAACAGCGATGGTATTGGTAAAAGATCAGGACCATCACATCATAGACTATGAGAAGCGCCTCAAGTGGCAAGATACTATCTTCGCCTGGTTTGCCAAGTGGTTACAGGATGATGCCAGTTGGTGGAACGACATGTACGGCACCGAGAAGATGTAATTTCTCTTCTGCCTTCTTCACGCTTCCTGATTCCAGAATCAGCTGTTTCACTTCTTCGTAGTCCGTATATTGCGGATTGCGTTCCATGAAGATGCGGCAGGCACGGTCGATGAGTTTATGGTTGATGAGTTTGGCGTTCACCATCTTGTTGCCTTCCACCCGTCCTTGCCTGATCTGAAGGGAAGTGCTTATCATGTCCAGAATCATCTTCTGCGATGAGCCTGCTTTCATGCGAGTGCTTCCCGTTACAAATTCCGGTCCTGTGATGACTTCTACGGGATAATCGGCTGCTTGGGCGATGGGAGAGTGGGGATTGTTGACGATGCAACCCGTAGGAATGCCTTCTTTCTTGCAATGCTGCAAGATGGAAAGCACGAATGGGGTTGTGCCGCTGGCAGAAAAACCGAGTACGAAATCCTGCTTTGAGATATGTTTATCGCAGAGCTGGTGCCAACCATTCTCCAGGTCGTCTTCTCTGGATTCCCTGGTTTGCGTAAGGCAGCCGATGCCTCCAGGGAAGATGGCTTGTATCTGCGAACCGTCGATGCCATAGGTGTTCTGTACTTCTATGGTATCGAGGGTAGCCAGTCTTCCGCCCGTTCCGCAACCGGCATAGAAGAGTCTTCCGCCCTTCTTCAGCTGCCCTTCGATGGCGGAAATCAGTTGGTTGATGGCGGGTAATGCTTCTTCTATTGCCAGAGCCACCTTCTTGTTTTCTTCATTGATATGAGCGGTGAGTTCTTCCACGCTCATCTTTTCCAGATGTTCGTAGAGCGAGCTCTGCTCTGTTATTCTTTTTTCTTCTTTATTTGGCATATTATTTTATCTTTTGGTTGTAGATTACGAAAAGCTTGATTTCAGGCTATTTCCTATGGCTATAGCCGATAATCCTGATGCAGGTTTCTATTCTTCTGCCAGGAAATAAACCGGAGCATTGCGTGAACCTTCTTTAATCAGGAAACCGGATTTTTCCAGTTGCTTCAACCAGTTGAGTGCAGTCTGTTTGCGGATATGAAATTCCATTTCCAGGGTTCTGCGGTTGATGGAGCGATGGTCTTTCATATACTCTCTTATTTTCTCCTTCAAGGTATCTTCAGAGAAAGGGTAGGAGCGGGAAGTATATTGCGATTTCTCGAAATGAGTATGATGCTTCACCTGTTTCAGCAGGTCTTCATTGGGGCGAAACTTGATGCCCCTTACGCTAACGTAGTCGGCTCTCACCTTGCTGTCAGGCTTCAGTTCATCCATATCCAGATTTACCGAGAGTGAGAGGTATCCGATTTCCGGGATGTTGATACGCTTTCCATCCTGCAGGTCTTCTTCGATAATGTCACGCAGTTGCATGAAGACAGTAGCCACTTCTCCCTTTCCCAAACAGCTATGTTGGGCTATTCGTTCTATCATCTGCTTGTCTGTCATCGCAGGTTGCTCAAAGATATGGGCGAATCGGCGTGTCTCTTCATTTCCTCCAGCATTGGGAAGATAATGTATTTCATATTTTATAGCCATAGTTTTCTCAGTTTTATGTCAGCAAGAATAAAATGTTCTTGTTATCACCCGTTATTGTCTGGTTGACGTCGCAAAGATAAACAATTATTCTGAGAATCAAGAAGAAAAGAGGAAAGAAATACAGATAGAATTTGGAAATACTGTGATTGGCGGTTTGAAATGACAGAAATAGTTGTTGGAAAAGATAGGATAAGTTGTCGTAAGAGATAGGATAAGTTGTTGGAAAAGATAGGAATAGTTGTCGAAAGAGATAGTATCGTCAGCCGCACAACAGCTGTTATGCAATCGCACATCAGCTGTTGTGCGGTTGTCTGCCACGTGTTGTGCGCTCGTAAAGCGGCTGTTGTGCAGTAAACTTTCTACCCCCTTTATCATATTGCAATCCCTTCCCTTGTTACATTATGATTAAATAAGGTATGACGGTTTTCTTCCCATTCTTTTTGTGAGAATAGTACAGGATTGATAGTTTCATCAATATCCCATCCTAATTCTCTTAGTGGATAGGAATACTTGTCGTAATCTTGCAGAGTGACCTTTGGCTTGTCGAGAAGAATAAGAATGTCCCAATCGCTTCCTTCGTGTTCTGTACCTCTGGCGCGAGAACCGAAAAGGATAGCCTTTGCGTGAGGGTCTATCTCATACAATTTGTTGTGCATCGCTTCTATAATTTGGTTCTTCTTCATGCGCAATCATTCACTATGTCACCGCAAATTTATATACTCATTTTACGCCTTGTTGGCCAATGGCGCTGCCTGGGTATAGACTCTTGCGCCAAGCTCCTTGTCGAGCATATAGAGACCATAGCCGTTGTCCTTGATCATGCGAAGGTTGTCGATGATGTTCTGGGCGTTCTCCTCTTCCTCCACCTGCTCATCTACAAACCGATGTTCAACACCGACCTGTCTATATACAAGGGCTTTCTGAAGGACTGCCTGACTTTCCAGCTTTATGTCAACGACGTGTTTGGTACGAACGACAGTCACATCATAGGTAAATACGGCAAACTGAAGGAAACCATCTTCGATGAGTTCTCAACAAGTAAAATCTCATTGACAGTCCGCTATAAGTTCAATGTTACTCGGAGCAAGTATAAGGGTACAGGAGCAGGTCAAAGCCAGAAGGATAGAATGTAATTCTACGATGTTCTTAAAATGAGAAAAATAACAATTATACATCAACATGACTCCATGCAATGCAGGTGTTTGTGCCATACAAGTATTTATATCTTTTCGATGAGCCAAGGACGGCTCATTTATGGCAATAGCCACAATGAGTACACAGGGGCAAAATACCTCTGTGTTTCAAAAGTACATGAAAGTCGATGTCAGAATTATCGTCAGCAACAAAACGTTATGGCAGCAGGTGTTCGGATAAGCTATATCCAAACACCGCCTACTATCTCCATAAAGGTTCATTTTCCCATCCTTGCGGAAATCCCATGGCATGCAAATCTACATTAGAGTATTTTGCAAAGAGTTTGAGTAGAGAACTTTTCAAGTCCATGCAAGGTTTAATAGTTTGTTCCAAATATAATAAGGTGCATAGCTGATGGTACAACTTGATAGGCTTCTGACTTGGAGTAATCCAATTGAGAGGAAGTCGGTTCGGTATTTGAGGTTTCAAGGCAAAACGCCTATTCCATATACGTGCATGATGAGCACAGCAATTACGAAGTACGGTAATGCACCTTATCCAACTTTCCAAATAAGTGTATTGAGGAAGTCCAAACTCTCTTGCCACTTGCTTCTTTAATCGATTGTCATTAAACAGGCAAAACAACTTGGAAAGAGTACCAAATGAAACAACCTCCAAGGTCTTCCACACGGGTGGAAGTGCTGGATAATTATATTTCACGGAATGTTCCTTGATGAAATCTTCATTTGAGCGAGACACCTCTTTCTTGATATTGTCAAGACAACCTTCATAAAACTCTGCATTCTTGAACAATGACGAATCCATAAACCAAAATGCCCCATGTTCCATTGAGAACACTTGAATCATCTTGGTTCGGAGCGAAATCTCAATATCTTGGATAGCCTTGAATATAAGTTGGCGTAGTTCTTTATCAAAGAGATAAAGGTTGATGGCTTGCTCGAATGTACTGCCGGATTTGTAAAGATGATGTTGTCGGTCTTGCTCCATGTATCGAAGATAACTAGCGATACGGAAATAGCTGATATTGCGAAGCTGTAATTTGGCTGTAGCAACATCCTCTATCATTAATCCTCTGTTTTGGAGCAAGGCTAATTGTTCATCTATATTTATCGGTTGTTTGTCGTAGTTCATATACCCATATAAAAAGCGAAGTCCCACCGTGGTACGCATCGTTGAGAGGCGTGGTGGGATTTGTTGCTGCAAATATAGGCTTTTTTGTCGGAATCTCCAAATATTTTCTTAGAAAACTGCATTTCATGCATGGGATTTAACACAAAAAGTTCTAATTGCCATAAAATTCTCATCGTAATTCATTGGATATTTAGAAAATTATCGAATCTTTGTCCTCGAATTAAGGCGTTCTTTGCATATTGTAAAATACAGAAACGAGCAGTAGTCCGCTCGTTTCCATATTGTTACCTGTATAAAATAGGCAAACGCCCAACTTCTTGATTTTCAATTAAAGTCCAATTTAGAGCGAGTTATCCGTCATTAACTATCAGTTCTATAAGGATCTTGATTATATACTCATTTTACGCCTTGTTGGCCAATGGCGCTGCCTGGGTATAGACTCTTGCGCCAAGCTCCTTGTCGAGCATATAGAGACCATAGCCGTTGTCCTTGATCATGCGAAGGTTGTCGATGATGTTCTGGGCGTTCTCCTCTTCCTCCACCTGCTCATCTACAAACCACTTGAGCATGCTCTGTGTGGCATAGTCATTCTCCTGGGTAGTGAGAGCGAAGAGGTTGTTGATGAGGGAGGTAACCTTCTGCTCGTGTGCCAAGGTTGACTCGAAGACATCCAATGGATTCTCCCATGTGGTAGGAACGGCATCTATAGCCTTCAATTCCACGTGACCGCCACGCTGGATGATGTAATTGAAGATAATCTTGGCATGGTCTTGCTCCTCCTGAAACTGAACCTGGAACCAGTTACCCATACCTGGGTTGCCGTTGGCATGGCAATATGCCGCCATAGACAAATATAGGTAAGCTGACCACATCTCTGCATTAATCTGGGCGTTGAGCGCCTCTTCTACTTTCTTGTTTAGCATGGTTTTCTAAATTTAATGGGTTAGACTTTTTGTTTGTACCATATATGAAGACTGGCAATTCTTTGCCTTTTCTTATAAGCACATCGCAAAGTTACGGCTTTTATTTGAAATGACAAAAAATATTAAGAAAATTTTAATGTTGGAAGATTCAATTTCTGAAAGTATGGTTACTCAACTTTCGCGTGTACGAAAGTTGAGTTAATTATCTGTAATAAAACAATACCATAGAGTTGTAATCAAATAAAATCTTGTACTTTTGCGGACGAATATTCAGAATAGCTTATGAATAAAGAAAAAGACGATTTCTTTCTCCATTCCAACGAGGTGAATCATATCAACAGAGAAGATTACAAGAAGATAGAATTATTGGTGAATGCGGCAAAAGCCTTTGCCCGCAGCACCTACCAGTGTGTCTATATCATCGACTATTTTCATCAGGACTTCATCTATGCATCAGATAACCTCGCTTATCTTTGCGGATTGGAACCGGAGCAGTTGATGGACGCAGGCTATCAGATGTATATCGACCATGTTCCGGATGCTGACCTGCAGATGCTGCTCGAAGTGAACAAGAAAGGTTTTGATCTTTTCAATGAATTGCCCGTAGGCGACCGTCTGGACTATACCATCTCGTACGACTTTCATCTTACCAATGGCAGACATAGCCGATTGATTCACCATCACCTTACTCCGATACTTCTTTCTGATGATGGAAGAATCTGGCTTGCCCTCTGCACCGTATCGTTGGCGGCAACCGATGAACCGGGACATATCATCATGCAGAAGAATGGTGAGCGTAGCTATTTTGAATATTCCACCTCGCGCCATAAGTGGGAAAAGAAAGAAGGCATAACCTTGAGCGAGACTGAGCGAGATGTTTTGAGATTGTCTGCCCAAGGTTACACGATGAATGATATTGCCGACCGACTATGCAAGTCGGTGGATACGATAAAGGCTTGCAAACGCAACCTTTTCGCAAAGCTTGGCGTGAAGAACATTGCCGAGGCACTGTTTCATGCCACTAACTATCAGA
>OMDA01000399.1_pt1 | contig 23450 bp, 16 predicted proteins | sample 1645141 | NCBI WGS metagenome assembly OMDA01 (sample SAMEA103958151, study PRJEB25191) | human gut metagenome | reverse complement strand
TGTGGCGACAGCCACGACTGAGATGGAGCGCAGCGGAATCGAAGTTGCGGTTCTCGGTCTTATGCCTGAATCTTTCCGTTCATGTGGCGACAGCCACGACTGAGATGGAGCGCAGCGGAATCGAAGTTGCGGTTCTCGGTCTTATGCCTGAATCTTTCCGTTCATGTGGCGACAGCCACGACTGAGATGGAGCGCAGCGGAATCGAAGTTGCGGTTCTCCTTCTTATGCCTGAATCTTTCCGTTCATGTGGCGACAGCCATACTTCCATGCAGCGTCAGCGGAATCGAAGTTCTCTGGCTCGCCGGCTAAATCTTTCCTTCCAACCTCACCGGCTTCCTTACCTCTATCAGATTTCCATCTAAATCATAGAAGCGCACTACCTTTTCTTTATACCACATTTTTTACTCCCGCTGCTCCACTACTCTGAGGCTGTCCTTTTCCACCTTGCACATAAGAAACAATACTTTTACGCCTGCTGCCCGCGCTTCTTCTAACGCATCTTTAAACTCCGGGTGTGTCTCTTCATTTGCCCGGACTTCCATTACGCCTTCCATCTGAATCACAAATGCCACAGCACATTCATAACCGGCTTTTTTTGCTCCAATCAATTCCCGTAAATGCCTTACCCCTCGTTCTGTTGGTGCATCGGGAAAATAACCGATTCCCTGCCGTTCTAAGGTACAGCCCTTTACTTCCATCAGATATTCCTGCATCCCTTTCTTCATATAGAAATCAATTCTGGAATTTCCATATTTATACTCCGGTTTCACTACATCATAATTCTGTGTTTCAAGCCATTCCTTTGCCACCTTATTGGGTGCCTGACTGTCAATATTTATTAAGCCAAAATTTTCTTTATAGACCGCAATCAGATCATAGGCTGTCTTTCGTGCCGGATTGTCTGCCACTTCCAGATAAACTTCCGCATCCGGAAGTAGCAGTTCCCGGCACCGCCCGGTATTCTTTACATGTACTGTCTGAATCTCATCGTCAATCTTAACATGGGCTATAAAACGATTCGGGCGGTCTACAAAGCTTCCTTTTACTACTTTTTTATATTTCAATGTTCTGCCTCATTTCGTTTTTATAAGATATTCCATTTTTAGAAAGTCAGACGCATCTGGTTCCACACCACGTTTCCATGGGTAGATTCTGATACGCCTTCATTTTCAAAGCCAAATTTCGCATAGTAATGTATCAGCTTATCCTTGCAGGTCAGCACCAGCCCTTTTCTTCCCTGGGCTTTTGCATCTGCAATAGCTCTTTTTAATAGCTGCTCTGCCAGACCGCATCTTCGATATGCAGGAATGGTATTCACGCCGAAAATCATCTGCCAGTCACCCTGTTCCTCATGCAGTTCTGCTTTTTCATACATTTCATCTGTAAGGTCTTTCTGATTACTCACCATGCCATCTACAAATGCCACCAGATGTGCCTCATTGAACATCAGCCAGAAATGATCTTTATAATATTTTAAACGTTCTGCAAATTCTTCCCTTGTTGCTGCTTCTGCCGGTGGGAAACATTCTGTCTCCACTGCTGTAATTGCATCAATATCTTCCATCTGTGCGGTACGAATTGTCATTTTGAGCACTCCTTTTTAGATAATCTGTGTTTTTACATATTCTTCAAATCGCGGCAATGCCATATGCATTTTTCCATATTCTCTGGTATCCACAACACCTTTTCTTTTCAGGCGTTCCCGATATACTGCAAATTTTCCGGAGTCCATTTGCAGATTCTCCCGGATATTTTTTACTCTATCTTCTCCACTGACCGCCATTTCCAGCAATATTTTTTTGTCCAACTCAGATAATTCTGACCAGATTTTACTGTATACATATTCATCCAGATACTGATCATACTCCGGCAGAATTTCTTCTATAGAATGCGATTTTCTATTTTCCCAATACAGGTAACCCAACACCTGAAACGCAAACGGATAGCCTTTGGTAAGTGCTGTCATTTTCTCTGCCTGTGCTACTTCTATGGAAAATATGTCCATATAGTTCTTTCTGATTGCCGTATAATTTAATGGTTCCAGAATTAATTTCGGTGCACGATACAGAAATGTAAGTGCTTTGTTGTTCTGCAATTCATATATATTTTCATACAGACCTGTCATTAACAAATAAATCGGATAATCTTCTCTGATAAAAATCTGAAAAGAACTTGCAAATATTCTTATCTCTTCTTCATTCACCACTTCATCAATTGTGATCAGCAAACGCTTGCCCACCTTTTTTATCTGCTCCAGCATATGCATAAGCACATCTTCGATATCTGTAATTGGTGGTGCTTCCTCAATGGATACTCCCAAACCAAATGCGGAAAAATCTAATTTTGCTTTCAAAAAACGCTCATGCATCTGAGGAATACTATATAGTTTTGCTGCCAGACTTTTCAGCAGGTCTCTCATTGGATTCAACTCAACTACAATCCAGTTTTCCCTCTTTTTCATTTCTGCTGCAATGCTTGTCATCATAACAGTCTTACCCGAGCCTCGCACTCCAGTTATCATATATATCTGATTTGACGGTATTTCCGCATCAAAATTCTGGATTACTTCATTCGTCTGTGCAATACGCGATATATATTGTAATGGTTTTTTCCCAAAAGACAGTGTAAATGGATTATTCATTTTCCGCTCTCCTCTTTTATAAGTTTTTATAACTCTTTATAACTCTTTATTTCTTTTATAAGTTTTTATAACCTTTTATAACTTTTGTTTTATTATATAACTTTTTATAACTTTCCGCAACTGCAAACTTGGCTCCTCTTTTCTGTCAGACTTTTTCTCGCTACTCGCGCAAAAAAGCACAGCAGCCTTGCCCTCCTCAGGCAAATCCTGTTGTGCTTTTCTATAATATTTCCGTAAATACTTTTATTCCTTTGCCGGCACCAGACGGATATTCACTCCACTTACCTTTAAATCCACACCATCACTGAATTCCACATTTTTCACTTCAGAAGTATAAAGACCATTTCCGTCATCCACACCAAATATCTCATTCATTCCACCGTCAAGCAGATTGGATGAACTGACATTTCCGGTTCCGTCCACCGCTGTCACCGTATAGGTTCCTGCCGGAAAATCTGTTCCTGCGGTATAGTTTCCACTGCCTAATTCTACCGCCTGGGATTCATCATATTCTCTTCCGGTCATGCCACCAGTCACTTCTGTATAACTGACCTGTACAACTACATCTCCGGAAATATGAAATACTACATTTTCTTTCATCTTAAGTCCGTTAAAGGATGATTCGTAAAGATCATTTCCATCATCCACGCCGAACATCTCATTGACTCCACCCTTCAGAAGATTGGAGCTGTTTATATTTCCATTTCCGCTGACTGCGGTAAGGTTACATTTTCCAACCGGCAAATCAATACCTGCGGTGTAATAACCTGCTCCAAGGGTATATTCTGTTTCTACAGCGGATAAATCTTCTTCCGGTTCTGCATCTTTTGCATCGGAGTCCTTTGTCTTTGCGTCTTTGTTATCCGTCTGCTCTGTACCGGCAACAGAATTCTTTTTCGAATCCTTTTTGTCACTTCCGCTGCCGCCTGCTGCAATTGCAAATACAACTACTACAATAATTACCCAGAACCACCACTTCTTATAAATCGGTTTCTTTACTTTTTCCATTTTCTTGCCTCCCGGTTTTTCATCATTCTTAAGTATGAAATCATCATATACGAGTTGGAAGGCTTTGTGGTATGCCGGCAGCATACATTTTCAGCCGTGTTCAAAATCGGAGGCATCTTTCATAGCCCGATAACTTTCGATATTTTCTATTTCAGCGGCAGACCAAGTAAGGTTATTTTTACATAGTTTTCCAGCTTCATGCCAAAATAAAAGATAGTAAGTGCCAGTATAATCCGGATTATAATCCGTACCGGCTTCTGCAGGGAGCGGATTCCCGGCACTTTGGTGTCCCACAAAAGGAAATTAAATCCAACCCCGCAGGATATCCACGCATAGATGAATACCGCAATTGCTTCCAGGCAAAAAGTCAATGGAGTCTTGCCATACAGCATCAGAAACTGTATGCTTCCCACAATCAGAAATAGATATACAAAAACTGCCACTATCTCTTTCCAGACAACTCCGGTCCGGAATCCCGGAAGAATCGTTTTCTTTTTTACAGCACCCGGATTTTCTAATTTTAATGCCTCCCGAAGTTCCCCGGCATTCTGATAGCGGTTCTGCGGGTCAATCTCTATACATCTTTTTATCACATTACAAAATGGTTTCCGGGCAGTCAGATGCACATTGGGCAGCGTCCCCTCCAGCATCACATTCATAAGAACGCCCAGTGCATAAATATCTGCGGTTGCATCTGTCTGAAGGAAGCCGTACTGCTCCGGAGATGCAAATCCTACGGTTCCAAGAATTGTCGTGTCTGCATTCTGATTTTGCTTACGTCTCCTTGCAATATCAAAATCCAGTAATTTTACAACTCCATCCGTAGAAATGAGAACATTTTTCGGAGAAATATCACGGTGTACGATTCCCTGTGCATGAATCTGCTCCAATGCTTCCAGTAACTGTCGGATATAATATTTTACAAGCTCCGGCGGCATAACGCCCTGCCGGTGCAGCTTCTCATCCAGTGTCTCACCGCTGATATATTCTTCTGTTACCATGCCGATGTCCTGCTGCTCTTCACAGCTTATAATCCTGGCAAGATGTGGACTTTCTAATTGCTGCAGTTTCCGGTAAACCGGAATACTGTCTTTTTGTATTGCTTTTTGAACCAGAATCTTTCCTGTGGCAGCATCCTGTATCAACCGGGTCTGATAGGGCGGCTGGCCCCCCAGTACGGTAAGCGGTATCTGCCGCTGCCGCCGAAAATCCTGATATAATTTTTCACTCATTTGTTATCACTTTTTCCTTTTCTACTTGAATTTTCATTCCCACAATTCTATGATAATCAATATCACTATAGCAGAAATGAGAGGATTCGCCAAATGAAAAAATCAACCCAGGAACTTTTAGATATTTTGAAAAACACACCTGCTTTCTCCAACTATGCAGAGCAGGAGGAAGCTGAGCTGATCGAGGTCTCACTTTCGGATTATCTGAACCGGTTGATTCAGGCAAAAAATCAAGACCTGCCTTCTCTCATCCGAAAAAGCGGTCTTGACCGTACTTACTGTTATCAGATTTTTGATGGGCGCAAACGTCCTTCCCGTGACAAAGTGCTCGCCCTCTGCTTTGCCATGGACCTATCCTTTACGGAAGTGCAGCAGCTTTTAAAAGCTACCGGCTATCCGATTCTCTATGCCCGTATGGAGCGGGACAGTGCGATTATTTTCTGCCTGCAAAGAAACTGTGCTCTTTCCGATGCCAATGAGCTGCTCTATGAACTAGGGTACGAAGGGCTGGCATAGAAATTATTTTATATAACAGTTCCCAATCAGCCGGAATACCTGCTCTGCGGTATAGCTCATATTCTCATATGCCACTGTCTTCTGCATGGCTTCTTCCAATGTCATCACACCTGGTAAAATTGGAAATGCTCCATCTACAAGCTGCATTTCATCCTGCACTTTCCGGACGCCCTGTGGTTCAATGCTGCCGGCAAATACCAGTACCATGCAGTCCTTTTCTTTTGCCCTCTTTGCAATTCCAACCGGCGCTTTTCCCATAGCAGTCTGTCCGTCAAATCTTCCTTCTCCAGTCACTACGATATCAGCTTCACTTAATTCTTTCTCCGACAATACTGCATCTAATACTATCTCTACGCCCGGACGTAAATCCCCGCCCAGATAGGATGCAAATGCGAAGCCCAGTCCGCCTGCTGCTCCGGCTCCCGGCATGTTCCGGTTGTCTACACCTAAAGCCTTTTCTGTTACATCAGCAAAATGAGCTAATGCCGCATCCAGTTTTACTACCATGGTCTCGTCTGCGCCCTTCTGTGGTGCAAACACAGCACTGGCTCCTGTTGTACCACATAATGGATTGGTCACATCACAGGCTATTTCAAAAGTACATTCTTTCAGCCTCTTATCCAACGCCTCCGTATCTATCGTTTCCAGGTCTTTCAGTTCTGTTGCTCCAAATCCTATTTCGATTCCATCTTTTTTATAAAAATGACACCCCAAAGCCTGCAGCATTCCGACACCGCCATCATTGGTGGCACTGCCGCCAATTCCAACGATAAACTTACGGCAGCCTCTATCCATGGCATGGCTTATCAGTTCCCCCACACCATAAGTAGTGGTTTCCATTGGATTTCGTTTATCCACCGGCACCAGTGGCAGTCCGGCGGCTTCTGCCATTTCAATGACTGCTGTTTTATCCGGCAGGATACCATACGCTGCCTCGACCTTCTGCCCAAGAGGTCCTGTTACCGCTACCTTTTCCAGACTGCCCTGCAATCCGGTGGTCAGGGCTGTTACTGTTCCTTCTCCACCATCTGCAACCGGCTTTATCATAACTTCTGCTGTTGGTATTGCTTTTTTAATACCATCTTCCACTGCTTTTCCTGCCTCTAAGGAACTTAAGCTGCCTTTTAATGAATCTATTGCTACGATTACTTTCATTGGATTTTCCTCGTTTGTTTATTCTACCACCTGTATAAAAGCTTAAAAGAATCTCTAACTCGAAAGGGAAACTCCGGCCTATCAAGCCAGAGCTTCCCTTCCTGTATCTGCATCAGTTCTTCGAACCTTACATTATTCTTCTGTAGAAGCAGTTACTTCTTCTTTTGCTTCTGCCTCTTCGATTTCATCTGCCACAGGTGCTTCATCGAATCCGTCAAAATCATCAAAGGAGAGTTCTTCCTCTTCGTTTACATCTGTGTTCAGTTTGATGTTACGATAACGCTTCATACCAGTACCAGCCGGAATCAGCTTACCGATAATTACGTTCTCTTTCAGACCAATCAATGGGTCAATCTTGCCCTTGATAGCTGCTTCTGTCAGAACCTTAGTTGTCTCCTGGAAGGATGCTGCTGATAAGAAGGAGTTGGTTGCCAAAGATGCTTTGGTAATACCAAGTAATACCTGTTTACCTTCTGCCGGCTCTTTGCCTTCTTCCTCTAACTGCTCATTCATCTCTTCGTAATCCAGATTATCTACTAATGTTCCTGGCAGGAACTCAGAATCTCCGTTATTTTCAATGCGAATCTTCTTTAACATCTGACGTACGATAACCTCGATATGCTTATCGTTAATTTCAACACCCTGCAGACGATATACACGCTGTACTTCCTGAATCAGGTAATCCTGTACGGCACGTACGCCCTTAATCTTAAGGATATCGTGCGGATTTACAGAACCTTCGGTCAGCTCATCACCAGCCTCTAATACTGCTCCATCCATAATCTTAATTCTGGAACCGTAAGGAATCAGATAAGTCTTAGCCTCACCTGTTTCATTGTTTGTTACAATGATCTCACGTTTCTTCTTGGTATCTTTAATGGTTGCAACACCACCAAATTCTGTGATAATTGCAAGTCCCTTAGGCTTTCTTGCCTCAAACAACTCCTCGACACGAGGAAGACCCTGTGTAATATCGTCACCGGCAACACCACCGTTGTGGAATGTTCTCATGGTAAGCTGTGTACCAGGTTCTCCGATAGACTGAGCTGCGATAATACCAACCGCTTCACCAACCTGTACCGCCTGACCGGTAGCCATATTGCTTCCGTAACATTTTGCACAAACTCCAATGTGGGAACGGCAGGTAAGAATCGTACGGATTTTAACCTTGGTTAATGGTTCTCCATTCTCATCTACACCCTTGCTCATAATTGCTGCAGCACGTTTTGGTGTAATCATATGGTTTGCTTTTACAAGCACATTACCATCTTTATCGCAAATTGTCTCACAGGAGAATCTTCCTGTAATACGCTCTTCAAGACTTTCGATTTCTTCTTTTCCATCCATGAATGCTTTGACATACATACCAGGAATCTCTCTTCCTGTGCCTGCGCAGCAATCAGATTCACGGACAATCAGGTCCTGTGATACGTCTACCAGACGTCTGGTTAAGTAACCGGAATCGGCGGTACGTAACGCAGTATCGGACATACCTTTTCGGGCTCCATGTGCGGACATGAAGTACTCCAATACTTCAAGACCTTCACGGAAGTTTGATTTGATAGGCAGCTCGATTGTTCTACCGGTTGTATCAGCCATCAAACCACGCATACCTGCTAACTGTTTAATCTGTTTATCAGAACCACGGGCTCCGGAATCTGCCATCATGAAGATGTTGTTGTATTTATCCAGACCGGAAAGCAGTGCTTCTGTCAGCTCATCATCAGTCTCTTTCCATGTTTCAACAACTTCTTTGTAACGCTCTTCCTCTGTAATAAGACCACGTTTGTACTGTCTTGAAATGCGGTCTACCGTATCCTGAGCCTTTGCAATCATTTCCGGTTTCTGAGGCGGTACCGTCATATCTGAAATAGATACGGTCATAGCTGCTCTTGTAGAGTACTTGTAACCCATGGACTTAATATCGTCTAATACCTCAGCGGTCTTGGTTGCTCCGTGTGTATTAATAACTTTTTCCAGAATCTGTTTTAACTGTTTCTTTGCTACATGGAAATCGATTTCCAGTACCAGTTCATTTTCAGGCTTGCTTCTGTCTACGAAACCTAAATCCTGAGGAATGATTTCATTGAAGATAAATCTTCCCAGTGTGGACTCAACGACACCAGTCTTAACAGTTCCATCCGGCATGGTCTTATGAACACGCACATGGATTCTGGAATGTAAGGTCAGTGCCTGGTTCTCATATGCCAGAATTGCTTCGTTTACACTCTTATAGTATCCGCCTTCTCCTAAGGAACCTGGTCTTTCCTGTGTCAGATAGTAGATACCAAGAACCATATCCTGTGAAGGAACGGCTACAGGACCTCCATCAGAAGGTTTTAACAGGTTGTTCGGTGAAAGCAGCATGAAACGACATTCTGCCTGTGCTTCCTGTGACAGTGGTAAATGGGCAGCCATCTGGTCTCCGTCGAAGTCGGCGTTGTATGCGGTACATACCAATGGGTGAAGCTTAATTGCTTTACCTTCTACCAGGATTGGCTCAAATGCCTGAATACCAAGTCTATGCAGTGTAGGAGCACGGTTCAGCATAACCGGATGCTCCTTGATGACATCTTCTAAGACATCCCAGACTTCCGACTGTAATCTTTCAACCATCTTCTTTGCACTCTTAATATTGTGTGCAGTTCCGTTTGCAACCAGCTCTTTCATAACAAACGGTTTAAACAGCTCGATTGCCATTTCTTTTGGCAGACCACACTGATAAATCTTAAGTTCCGGTCCTACGACGATAACGGAACGTCCAGAGTAGTCTACACGTTTTCCAAGAAGGTTCTGACGGAAACGTCCAGATTTACCTTTCAGCATATCGGACAGAGATTTCAGAGCACGGTTACCAGGTCCGGTTACCGGTCTTCCTCTTCTACCGTTGTCAATCAGGGCATCTACTGCTTCCTGCAGCATTCTCTTCTCGTTACGAACGATGATATCAGGTGCACCTAACTCTAATAATCTTCTCAGGCGGTTATTTCTATTGATAATTCTACGATATAAATCATTTAAATCGGATGTTGCAAAACGTCCACCATCCAGCTGTACCATAGGTCGTAAGTCTGGTGGAATAACCGGGATAACGGTCATAATCATCCACTCCGGTTTATTTCCGGATTCACGGAAGGATTCTACCACTTCCAGTCTCTTGATGATTCTTGCACGTTTCTGGCCGGTAGCATCTTTTAATTCTGCTTTCAGCTCTGCTGCATCTTTCTCCAGGTCAATTGCCTGTAATAACTCAAGAATGGCTTCTGCACCCATTCCAACACGGAAAGAGCTGCCATATTTTTCCCTTGCATCCTGATATTCCTGCTCGGATAATACCTGCTTTACAGATAAATCTGTAGAACCTGCATCCAGTACGATATAGGAAGCAAAGTACAGAACCTTCTCCAATGTTCTTGGAGAAAGATCTAAGATTAATCCCATACGGGATGGAATTCCTTTGAAGTACCAGATATGGGATACCGGAGCTGCAAGCTCGATATGTCCCATACGCTCTCTACGAACGCTGGCTTTGGTGATTTCAACACCACAGCGGTCGCAGACAACACCTTTATAACGAATCTTTTTGTACTTACCACAATGACATTCCCAGTCTTTGCTCGGTCCAAAAATCTTCTCACAGAATAATCCGTCTTTTTCCGGTTTCAAAGTTCTATAGTTAATGGTCTCAGGTTTCTTAACTTCTCCTCTGGACCACTCTCTGATTTTCTCAGGTGATGCCAGACCAATCTGAATTGCATCAAACTGTATCGGCTGGTAAGTTTCCTGTTTTACTGTTCCTGGCATTAATGACACTCCCTTCCTATTTATTCTTCGTCAAGAACTTCATCGGCAGCATCGTCAAAATCGAAGCCTGCGTCATCATCCTCTTCCTCTTCTTCTACGTTGTTGAGTTCTCCACTCTCAGAATCAAATTCCTGTTTGGTAAAGCCCATCTTTCCGAAGGACTCGCTGTCTTCAAACGCGAAATCTTTATCGCCTGAGATAATGGAATTCAAATCTGTGTTACCATATTCGCTGGTCTCCATCAGTTCAACTTCGTTACGGTCCTCGTCTAATACTCTGACATCAAGACCAAGGGACTGAAGTTCTTTGAGAAGTACCTTGAAGGATTCTGGGATTCCCGGTTCAGGGATATTGTCACCCTTAATGATTGCTTCGTATGTCTTCACACGGCCAACCACGTCGTCGGACTTCACAGTCAGAATCTCCTGTAATGTGTAAGATGCACCATAAGCTTCCAGTGCCCAAACCTCCATCTCTCCGAAACGCTGTCCACCAAACTGAGCTTTACCACCCAGAGGCTGCTGCGTTACTAAGGAGTAAGGACCGGTAGAACGTGCATGAATCTTATCATCTACCAGATGATGCAGTTTCAGGTAATGCATGTGGCCAATGGTAACCGGTGAGTCAAATTCTTCTCCGGTACGTCCGTCACGAAGCTGAACCTTTCCGTCACGGGAAATCGGAACGCCCTTCCATAATTCTCTGTGGTCTCTGTTATCGGAAAGATACTGCATTACATCTTCACGCAATGTATCTTTATATTTTGCTTCAAATTCTTCCCAGGTGGAGTTGACATAATCATTTGCCAGTTCCAGGGTATCCTGAATATCAATCTCTCGTGCGCCGTCAAATACAGGAGTCTCAATGTTAAATCCAAGTGCTTTCGCTGCAAGACTTAAGTGAATCTCCAGGACCTGACCGATATTCATACGGGAAGGTACACCCAATGGGTTCAATACAATATCCAGTGGACGGCCGTTCGGCAGGAATGGCATATCTTCTACCGGAAGTACACGGGAAACAACACCCTTGTTACCATGACGTCCAGCCATCTTATCTCCAACGGAGATTTTTCTCTTCTGTGCAATGTAAATACGAACTGCCTGATTTACACCAGGGGATAATTCGTCACCATTTTCTCTTGTAAATACTTTCGCCTCTACAATGATACCATATTCACCATGTGGTACTTTCAAGGAAGTATCTCTTACTTCTCTTGCTTTCTCACCGAAGATGGCACGTAACAGTCTCTCTTCTGCGGTAAGCTCTGTCTCTCCCTTTGGAGTAACCTTACCTACCAGAATATCACCGGCACGAACTTCTGCACCGATACGGATGATTCCTCTTTCGTCAAGGTCTTTCAATGCATCATCGCCAACACCTGGAACGTCTCTTGTAATTTCTTCCGGTCCTAATTTGGTATCACGGGCTTCTGCTTCGTACTCTTCAATATGAACAGATGTATAAACATCATCCTGTACTAATCTTTCACTCAGAAGAACAGCGTCCTCGTAGTTGTAACCTTCCCATGTCATGAATCCGATTAACGGGTTCTTTCCAAGAGCAAGCTCACCATTAGAGGTAGATGGTCCGTCAGCAATTACTTCGCCAGCTTCTACATGATCACCTTTGAACACGATTGGTCTCTGGTTGTAGCAGTTGGACTGGTTGCTTCGTGAGAACTTGGTCAGTTTGTATACGTCTCTTGTTCCATCATCATTCTTCACGGTAATCTGGTTTGACTCAGATTTCTCAATAGTACCGGATTTCTTTGCAACTACACATACACCGGAGTCTACTGCAGTCTTGGTTTCCATACCGGTTCCTACTACAGGAGCTTCTGTGGTAAGAAGAGGTACTGCCTGACGCTGCATGTTAGATCCCATCAGCGCACGGTTCGCATCATCGTTCTGCAAGAACGGAATCAATGCGGTAGCAACAGAGAATACCATCTTAGGAGATACGTCCATATAATCAAACATCTGCTTGTCATATTCCTGTGTCTCGTCTAAGTAACGGCCGGAAACGGAATTTCTTACGAAATGTCCTTCTTCATCCAGTTTTTCATTCGCCTGTGCTACATGGTAATTATCCTCTTCATCTGCGGTCATGTATACAACATCTTCTGTAACACGCGGATTCTTAGGATCTGTTTTATCAATCTTACGATATGGTGCCTCAATGAAACCATATTCGTTAATTCTTGCATAACATGCCAGTGAGTTGATAAGTCCGATGTTCGGTCCTTCAGGAGTCTCAATAGGGCACATTCTTCCGTAATGGGAGTAGTGTACGTCTCGAACCTCGAATCCGGCACGGTCACGGGACAGACCGCCAGGTCCCAGTGCGGACAGACGACGCTTGTGCGTCAGCTCGCCCAGCGGGTTGTTCTGATCCATGAACTGAGACAGCTGGGAAGATCCGAAGAATTCCTTAACTGCAGCCTGTACGGGCTTGATGTTGATCAGAACCTGAGGAGAGATCTCCTCTGCATCATGGGTGGTCATACGCTCACGGACAACTCTTTCCAGTCTGGAAAGACCGATTCTGTACTGGTTCTGCAGCAGTTCGCCGACCGCACGGATACGACGGTTGCCCAGATGGTCGATATCGTCTTCGTTACCGATGCCGTACTCCAGATGCATGTTATAGTTAATGGAAGCCAAAATATCTTCCTTGGTGATATGCTTCGGAATCAGCTCGTGCACATTCTTGCGGATTGCTTCTGCAAGCGCTTCAGGATCCTGAGAATACTCTTCCAGAATCTGTGCCAGTACCGGATAGTAAACCAGCTCTGTCACGCCCAGCTCCTTGGGATCACAGTCTACATAGTGGGTCAGCTCAACCATCATGCTGGAAAGCACTTTGACTTTTCTTTCCTCGGTCTGGATGTACACATAAGGAACTGCGCTGTTCTGAATCAGGTCAGCCAGTTCTGCTGTTACCTTGGTGCCTGCTGTTGCCAGAATCTCACCGGTTGTGGTATCCACAACATCCTCAGCCAGTTCGTGGCCGCGGATACGGTTGCGCAGCAGCAGCTTCTTATTGAATTTATAACGTCCTACTTTCGCCAGATCATATCTTCTGGGATCGAAGAACATCGCGTTAATCAGGCTTTCTGCGCTCTCTACGCTCAGAGGCTCACCCGGACGGATTTTCTTGTATAACTCTAACAGACCCTCCTGATAGTTCTCAGAAGTGTCTTTTGCAAAGCTGGCTTCAATCTTGGGTTCATCGCCGAACACTTCGCGAATCTCGTCATTGGTGCCAAGACCCAGGGCACGCAGCAGTACGGTGATCGGTACCTTACGGGTACGGTCCACACGAACGTAAAATACGTCGTTGGAATCAGTCTCATACTCCAGCCATGCGCCACGGTTCGGGATTACTGTACAGGAATACAGCTTTTTACCAATCTTATCATGACCGATGCCGTAATAGATGCCGGGGGAACGCACCAACTGGCTGACAATTACACGCTCCGCGCCGTTGATAACGAACGTGCCGGTCTCGGTCATCAACGGTAAATCGCCCATAAAGATCTCATGTTCACTGATTTCTTCTTTTTCCTTATTATACAGACGTACCTTCACCTTGAGAGGAGCTGCATATGTCGCATCTCTTTCCTTGCACTTCTCAATAGAATACTTCACGTCTTCTTCACACAGCTCGAAGTCTACAAATTCCAGACTCAGATGTCCGCTGTAATCGGAAATCGGAGAAATATCATCAAACACCTCTTTTAAACCTTCATCAAGGAACCACTTATAGGAATTCTTCTGAATTTCTATAAGGTTGGGCATTTCCAATACTTCTTTCCGTCGTGCATAACTCATACGCATGTTCTTGCCGGTGGCAATTGGACGTATTCTGTTTTTTTCCATTGACACTTCACCCCGTTCTTATCATTGATTTCTTGAAACTATTACTTTTCGGTATCTAAGCAAGTAAATCCATTGCATAAAAAATGGCATACTCTAACACAATAGTGCACACTACAATCTAACACAATCCATTCTGTCTGTCAACTGATATTTTTAAAAAATTACGAAAAGGAAAGGCGTCCGCATTCGCGAACGCCTTTGTGGTAAGATATGGTCTCAATTATTTCAGAGTAACCTTAGCGCCTTCAGCATCCAGCTTCTTCTGGATATCTTCAGCTTCTTCCTTGGAAACGCCTTCCTTCAGAACCTTAGGAGCGCCGTCTACAACTTCCTTAGCTTCCTTCAGGCCCAGACCGGTAACTTCACGAACAACCTTGATAACCTTAACCTTGTTAGGGCCAACCTCGGTCAGTTCTACGTCGAACTCGGTCTTTTCTTCAGCTGCTGCTGCTTCGCCGCCTGCTGCTGCTACAACAACGCCTGCTGCTGCGGATACGCCGAACTCCTCTTCGCAAGCCTTTACCAGATCGTTTAACTCTAATACGGTCATCTCTTTGATTGCTTCAATAAATTCCTGAGCGGATAATTTTGCCATTTTAATTTACCTCCGTTTTAAATTATTGTTTTGTCAGCCGCATCTGCGGCTCAGTTTCTTTTTCGGAAAAAAGATTATTCTGCAGCGGGTGCTTCTTCTGCAGGTGCTGCTTCGCAGTTTGCTGCGCCGCCTTTCTCTGCGATCTGATTCAGAACGCGAGCCATGTTGGTGATAGGGGACTGCATGCTGCCCAGCAATCTGGAAATAAGAGCTTCTCTTCCAGGGATCTTAGCGATCTCCATGATTCCTGCTGCATCGTATGCATTGCCTTCTACAACGCCGCCCTTGATCTCCAGCTTTTCAGCTGTCTTAGCGAAATTAGCCAGCTCTCTTGCAGGAGCGGTTGCGTCGGTAGTAGAGATTGCGATTGCGCTAGGGCCTTCCAGATACGGAGCCAGTGCCTCGAAATCTGTTCCCTTGAACGCAAAGTTCATCATTGTGTTTTTGTACACCTTGTAAGTAACACCAGCTGCACGAAGCTGCTTACGAAGTGCGGTATCCTGCTCAACGGTCAGACCACGGTAGTCTACCAGAACAACAGACTGCGCATCTTTCACTGCTTCAGCGATCTCTGCTACTACAGGTGCTTTCAGTTCAACTTTTGCCATTTTCTTACCTCCTTTTAGATTCTTCTGCCGAATAAAAGAAGTTGTTCGTACAAAAAAACCTCTCTACCCAAAGACAGAGAGGGAAATTCATCACATTTCTTTCACTCCTCGGCAGGCGCTTCTTCTTACACCGGTTATCCGGTACCTGCTGTCTTCGGCACGGTCTCAACGACCTTGTTTACATTAGCATAACAGGAAGGGGATTGTCAAGGAGTTTTTCTATTTTTTTATTACAGTTCACTCGTACCTTTTTATAAGCAGATTTCATGCTCGCATGAAAATCTGCTTATAAGAAGGTACGAAGGGAGCGCCATTTTATGAGCAAAAATGAGCTGCGAAGCAGCGGAGAGCGTCGAAGACGCGCTTTTGCGAATGGCGCGGGTGAACTGTAACCTCCCGGAAGCTTTCCGCGGTAAACTACTGTTTCACCGCATGTTCTTCGGCATCCACCCGTGGCTCCAGCAGCGGCACAGGTCCCAGCTGTCCAGGCTTGTTGTGTACATCGGTTCCTGTCTGTCGCGGTAGAGCTGGTAATTCCAGTAAAACGAGCCTGCTGCGTTGCAGTCGTCCCAGGTTTTTAACTGCATCCGCGCAACCCTCCGGTAGACCTTTTTACGCCATGCTTCGTCTTTTTCATAGGAAGATTTCCCATAGCGATCCGCCACGCGGTTACACAGGCACCACTCCCCCACCAGCACCGGTGTATAGCGTCCCGCCCGTCGAATCTGGCATTCGTAAAAGCGTAAAAGAAGCTGATACGGCAGCAGATTATGTAAATGCAGAAAGCTGTCCAGCACCCACAGATAAACGTGGACATCCAACAGGACATTTTTCATACCATTTTTTACAAAAAAATCTTTCCAGCGGCTCAGCCGGAACCCGTCGTGAAACACGATCAGCTTCTCCGGAGCCATGACAGCCCGAAGCGTTTCATAGGCTTCTTTATAGAAGGTTTTCAGGAAACGCATGGGCACATGGCTGCTGCCGATTGCTTCTCCCTGATCGAGCGCCTGCTTCCGACTCGGCGCAAACAGATAGACCCGAAAGCTGATGGGCTCGTTAAGCACTTCGATGCCAAGCAACCCTTTCCGATGCCCGTAACGCTTCCCCAGCCGTTCTAACACATATAATACATAAGCGACCTCTTTCGGATTCCGGTGCCACTTGCAGACGCCGGTGATGCCGCCGTTGTCATAGCTGTTCTGCCCGCCCGGCACGGTATGCAGATCGATCAGCACCTTTAACCCATACTTTTCCGCATAGTCCATCGCCTGATCGACATATTCGATGCAGCCGGAATATGGTTTTCTGTCCCCGAACACGAAATACGGAACCGGCAGGCGCACCGCGTTAATGCCGTGCGCAGCAATTTTTGCAAAATCCGCTTCTTCGATATAGGTATCCCTGTGTTTTTTCATCAGCGGACGCAGCTTTTTTGCCGGAACCTTGCGGTTTAGCCAGACCTCGTCCTCCGCACAGTTTTCCTCGAACAAAAACGGCTGCATCCATTTTTCCAGAACAAGCCAATTGCCAAGATTTACGCCAACGATTTTTTTCCGTTCCTCTGACATAGCTCTGCCTCCTGCGTCAGTTCTGACAGAAAATCTGCTCCTCCGTAACCGGCTTGTAGCAGCTCAGTGTCTTGCTGTCCAGATCGGTTCTATGCATGTCTACTGCGCTGATCTGGTGGTTGTCATAGGTTGTATAATAATAAATTCCTTTGGAAGCGTTGCAGCAGGACGTGTAAATCGTGATCTCATACTTTCCCTCCGCCACCTCGCAGCAGCCTCTCTGCTGATCAACCGAGCCCAGAATGTGGAAAAACTGGCTGACGCTTTCTTTTTCAGAATCCCCCGAAACGGAATTGCATTTCACAAACGCCACGCGCGCAAATCTCGACTCCGAAGAGAGATCTCCCGGAAGCCCCATCGCACCCATACCCCTGCTGTAGCTTGTAAACGGAATCTGACCGGAAAATCTGTGCTCCGGCTGCTTCGGAGATAATCCTGCATAATTATTTAACTGGAACATCTGCATCGGAAAGGGCGGGTTATTCGTCAAAACTCCTGCCGGATTGTCATAGACCTGCAGCCCGTCCTTCGTGCATTCCAGCGTTATCGCCCCACTTGCATCCGCAATGATCCAGTGCAGCTGTGCAGCAGGAAAATCTCCGAAGGGCGTTCCGACCAGATTCATCTTTGCAAGCAGTTTTCTGACCTCCTGCAGATTGGCACACTGTCCAAGCACCCATGGAATCAGCTCGTACTGCGCCACATTTTCTCGTCCTTCTTCCACTTTCTGATACACTGCGTTGCCGACAAAATTCAATCCTGCCATGCCGACACCCTTTTCATTGACCGCATCATAGTACAGCGGATATCCATTCGCCACATGTGCCATACCGATCATCCCATAATGCGCATCGCATTTTCCCATATGGCAAAAATCCAACGGAAATTTACGCGGTGTTACCACAATCTCGTCTCCATAAGAAAACTCATAATCCAGCGTCCTGCCGAAATAAAAGTCTTTTGTCTGATACGTTGCTGCTGTACACATAATTTTCTCATCCTTTCTTTGTCACAAATCCATCCCCATCAATCGTTACGCCCGGAGAAATCTTTCTCATATAGGAAAGCACGCGCTCCTTTTCCGTCCCCTGCAGCATCGTTACGCTGCAGTCCTGCTGTCTGCCCGGAATAAACTGCAGGCTCTTAAAGCCATTTGCATCCAGCGTCAGCTTTACCAGACAGGTATCCTGTGCTTTGGAATTAAACAGAAAGTTTCCAAGGCTGTACATCACCGGTGTATCCTCACAGTAACCGAACTGCTGCAGCACATGCGGATGATCTCCGATGATCAGATCCGCACCTGCATTCGAAATTTTGACCGCCTGATCCTTCTGTGCCCAATCCAGCTGATCCGTAGCTTCCGTTCCCCAATGAATATAAACGATCACATAGTCGCTGACCTGTTTGGCGTTTGCAACTACCTCTAACAGTTTGTCCACATTCCAACAGCGAAATACACCCGGACTGTTCTGCGTCGCTTCCTTTGTATCTGGATTCTCTGTTCGCTCGATCTGCGTTGCGGCAACAAATGCGATCTTCTGGTCATTTACAATAAAATAAACCGGCTTGATCGCTTCTTCCAGATTACGCCCCGCGCCGACATAGGGCATTCCGATTCCATTTAAGGTATCCAATGTATCCAGAAACGCTATCTTGCCGTAGTCATACGCATGATTGTTCGCCAGAGAAACGATGTCAGCCCCCATGTCAAGCAGATAGGATGCATATTCCGGCTTGGCACGGAACGTGAATTTCTTGTTTTCTGTCGGAGTTCCGCGGTTGCTGTAGGGAAATTCGTTATTTACCATAAAAATATCCGCGCTGCGCATCACATCCAGCATTTCCTGCGAAATGCTGCCCTCAATGCCCCTGCCGCGCTGATTCATTTTTACCTTGACCGCATAATGGTCGTCGAACAGAATGTCCCCCGCAAACACAATCGTCGTTTCATTCGGGCTTGCCGCCGTTTTTGCATAAATATTCTGCTGCCGACACAACGCCTCATCTGCAAGCAGTGCATCGTATTTCCCTACGGGCTTTGCCGACTGTGCACTCGCCAAAACGCTTTCCGCTGCCTGGACATCTTCCACAAGATTCGCCAGCTGGCTTTCCAGCTTCACCGCTACAAGCTGCGGGCTTCCAACAGCCCAGATCATGCTGCAGCCCAAAACTACGCTTCCGAGCGCAATCGTCAAAATCAGCGTAATCAGAAAAATATGGCTTCCATGTCTTTTTTTTCGTCTTTTCTCGATCATAGCTCCTCACTTTTCCTGTAAACATTTTACTGCAGCAACTGCCAGATCATGATTCCAATCCAGAATGCGCCATACAGTAAGATTCCGGGATTTCCAATCATGACCGCCGCTTTCTTTTTACCTAAGGAAACAACTTTCTCTTCCGGTGCGCAGCATACAAACTTTTTGCGGTTCAGCCACGTCAGAATCAGTCCGGCTCCTGCCATCATCAGAATCAGTGACGCATAAGAGCCGAAAATGAACATTCCGACAATTCCGTTCCCCAGATCCGCCAGAACCGTCAGATCCTTTGTATTTAAAAATTTCGTCAGTGTTTCCATCGTATCCATATAGCCCGTTACCCGAAGCATCCATGTGCCGAGGGAAGAGCCGATAAAATTGACCGCCATATGGAGTCCGATGGTATATCGCAGTTTTCCGGTTTTTACATATATAAATCCCAAAAACAGACCGAGCAGGAATGCATAGGAAAACTGATTCAAATTTCTATGGAACAGTCCGAAAAACAGTCCGGAGGCAAGCACCGCCGGAAGCTCTCCGTATTTTACAATCCGCTCCGTCAAAAGCTTCCGAAACAGCAGTTCTTCTGCCGTCGGCGCGATCAAAACTGCAATAATAAACGTCACCCACGGATTCAGCTGCATCACCGTCGATACCATTGGATTATCAACGCCGGTTCCTTTTACCATTCCGATCCCAAAGGTCAGTGCCGTCCCGATCAGGTTTCCTGCGTACATCAGACCGTAGCACATGAGAAATGCTATGATCCACTGTCCTACGGTCATTTTCCTTTCTTCGATCTTCTGGGCCGGAATTCTGCTGACCAGCCAGCCCATAAACGGCATGGAAATCCCATACATCGTCAGCATCAGTACGATAAAGGAGCCGTTTGCATCCGCCATTACACCCGGCACGAATTTTTTACCGACCATCGACGCCAGAAACTGTACAGCGTATATTACAATCGATCCTGCCAGATAAGCAAAACCAATTTTCGAAAAGTGTCTTCTGATTTCTTTTTCCATAATTCTCCCTCCGGACATCTCCCGGACTTTTTCCTACAGTTATTCCCTTGTATCTAACATTGTGACCTGTTTTAGGCGGTTTGTCAACCACAGTGGGCGGAAGCCAAAACCAGGCGGCATGCTCCTGATTCGGACAGCATACCGCCTGGTTTTCTTCTATACTTTAAAAATGTTTCTGGGTTTTTTCCTCCCGCCGGAACAAGATTTCTACAGCTTTCGCACGTTGTACTTTTAGAATTTTACACACACTTTCTCACAAACTTTTTCCAGGGCTTGATACCCATCAGGCACAGAAGCGTACCGCACAGTGCGGCGATTGTCCAGAACAGGATAACTAAGTTCCAACCACTTTTATCCGCAATCCACGCAATCCCATAGCTGGAAATTGCGCTGCCCACATAGGTGCAGGAGTTTACCAGTCCGGAGATAAAACCGACACGATTGAACTTTTTGAAGAACGGCGGAATCATACTGACCAGAATCATATTGACGCCGTGCATGCATCCCGTAATCAGCGCAGACAGAAAAACGGACAACACTGCATTGCCGTTTGGCATCAGCCATAATAGAAACGCTGCCACAAATCCGGGAGCAAAGATTGCCATCCCACAGCGCAATTCGTTGTGGATCAGCTTCCGGTTGATCAGGGATGCGATCTGTGAACACACAATACCAAACAGAGGCAAAGCAATACCGGTCAGGATCGAAATAGAGCTTGCCAAATGAAAGGTTTCGGAAATATAGCTTGGCATCCAGGTCGTAATACCGTCACGCAGAATGCCCTGCATCATAATTGCAAGCATGATAATTGCAAGCATCGGCGCGGTTTTTTCCGGTAAGGGAATGTTTTTTGGCAAAGCAGGGGTATTTTCTTCCAGGCTTGTGCCCTTTTCCGTGCCCGCATTGTCAAGAGAGGCACCTGCAGCTGCCTCCGTAAAGCTCCCTGCAGAACTCTTCTGCATTCTTTTTTCCGCAGAACCGATGGCTTTTATCCACGCAAATGCAAAGAGGACCGCACAACCTGCACAGAGGAAAAACAGGCTTCTCCAGCCTTTCCACACAATGCAGACAGGTGCAAACAGATAAAGGAAGATCGTGCCGGCAGAAGATCCCCAGCCGACCCAGACGCAGCTTTTCTTATAGGTATCCTGGTCAAGATAATCCGACAAAAGCCGGACCATCGGAGGCCACATCAGTGCCTGGGCAAAACCGTTGATACACCAGAAAACAAGCATCGCGGCCGGTCTTGAAAACAGTGGAACACAGACATTCATACCTGCAGAGACCATCAGTCCGATAAACATCAGATAGCGCGGCTTGATCCGGTCTCCGAGCCATCCGCTGATCAATTGTCCGATACCATAGGTCACGAAGCTTCCGGTTACCGCCATGGATGCTGACATTTTCGTGATTCCTTCTGAATTGACAATTTCCAGAAGCACTGTGCCGTAGTTGATCCGTGTAATGTAGCTGACAAAATATGCAGCAACACAAAATCCGATTAATATTCTTTCCGCCTGATGATCCTGTTGTTTCACTGCTTCTGCTCTCCTCTGATCATTTCTATTCCGTTTTCCTGATAGAGCTCCAGGATTTCTTTCCGCAGACCGCTGTCCGTGACAAATGTTACGGCTTCGTTGACATCCGCAAGCTTTAGCAGCGCGCTCTTTTCAAACTTGTCACTGTCCGCCAGAAAAACACTCCGATCCGCATGCTTCATCATCGCCCGCTGTAAATGGTACAGCTCCTGATCATAGTCCATTATGCCGTTCTGCAGAGAAATAGCGGATGGAAACAAAAATGCTGTCTTTGCATGAAACTGTTCCAGCATTTGCAATGCCCACTGCCCGCAGAATGCATTTTCATCCCGAAGGTATGCCCCTGCACACAGATAGAGGGTAAATCCTTCTTTTTTCTTCAGTATCTCAAACACATGCAAGGAATAGGTAATCACTGTCAGCCGTTCAAACTCTTCTGCAAGCATTTTTGCAAACGCTATCGCAGTGCTTCCGGAATCCACCATCAGCACATCTCCTTCCCGGATCAGGCCTGCCGCATACCCGGAAAGCTCTTCCTTCTTCTGCGGATTTTCTTCTGTCCTTTCTTCCAGCCGGTGATATTGCTTTGCCACAGCTATGCCGACTGCACCGCCGTGTACCCGATGCAGACAATCCTGCCGTTCCAATTCCAGAAGATCTCTGCGGATCGTCTCAACTGACACACCAAACTGCTTTGTGAGTTCGTGAATCCGAACTGCTCCGTTCCTCCTGATCTGGCTTACGATCTGTTCCTGTCGTTCGATTGCAAGCATCCCTTTTCCTCCTGAAAGCTCCACATGTTTCATTTCTTTTACAAGATCTTTACACATAATAACATGTAAATCCACATAATACAACATTATTCCTTGTTTTCCCACATCCTCTTTTTTTCTGAAGGCGCAGACATGGACCGAAAAAATTCCAGAAGTCCTTTGCCGTAAAACAGCAATTTCATATGAAAAAAACAGCAAAAGCAGGCTAGCTGTTTTTACTGTTTTCAGGTATGATGAAGAAAAAAAGAACACGATTCTTTTTTCATAAAAAGTAGAAAAGGAGTAATCACATGATCAGAGTAACTGTATGGAATGAGTTCCGCCATGAAAAAGCCTCCAAAGAGGTTGCAGCCATTTATCCGAACGGCCTGCATGCAACAATTGCCGAGTTTCTTGGCAAAAACGACGACATCGAATGTCGTCTGGCATGTCTGGATGATCCCGAGCACGGTCTGACCGACGACGTTCTGGACAACACTGACGTCCTGATCTGGTGGGGCCATATGGCTCACGATCAGGTATCCGACGCGGTTGTAGATAAGGTACAGGATCACGTCCTGCGCGGCATGGGTCTGATTGTCCTGCATTCCGGACATAATTCCAAGATCTTCAAGAGACTGATGGGAACCAGCTGCAGCCTGAAATGGCGTGACGGTGCCAGAGAACGTCTCTGGTGCGCAAATCCCGGTCATCCCATTGCACAGGGTCTTCCGGAGCACTTTGAACTGGACGTTGAAGAGATGTACGGCGAATTCTTCGATATTCCCGAACCTCTTGAAACCGTATTCATCGGCTGGTTCAACGGCGGCGAAGTATTTAGAAGCGGCGTAACCTTCCGGCGGGG
>OMDA01000389.1_pt1 | contig 23824 bp, 18 predicted proteins | sample 1645141 | NCBI WGS metagenome assembly OMDA01 (sample SAMEA103958151, study PRJEB25191) | human gut metagenome | reverse complement strand
CACCTGCCGGCGGCACCGCGCCCTACATCACCGACTTTGCCGCCGCCCCGGGGTATGCGGTCGTCTGCCTGGCGGACGGCGCAGGAAGCTGTGTTCTGCAGATTGTGGACGGGCAGAGCGGGGATATTTCCGCCACGATCCGTCCCAGCGTTGTGGATTATACCTTTGCGGTATCGGGCAACCGGCTGTATCTGCGCAACCGGAATGCCGGAACGATGGATGTCTATGCGCTTCCTTCCGGTGAAAAGGCCGATTCCTTTGCGATTGTTCCTGAGGCACAGGAGGTGGCCGCCTATGCGGTGGACGGCGAGAACCAGCAGATCGTTTTCCTCACCATGGACGGAGTTTTTCAGGCGGGCTTTGGTTCCTCGGTCAAGCAGGCCATGGTGCAGGAAAAAGGCTTTGTCTACGCCGCACCGCAGACCACCGACTATGAGATTCTCCCGCTGGGGGATGCCGCCTTCCTGGTGTCCTGCCTGCAGAACGGCGCGCCGCTGACTGTCCTGATCCGGTTGGACGCCACCCTGCCCACACAGGCAGCGCAAAGCCTGTATATTTGGGCGCTGGAGGACAGCGATGTCATCCGCAGCGCCGCCGCGGTCTTTGCCAACCAGTACCCGGATTGTGACGTTCAGTTGGAATTTGGCCGCGATGCCACCAGCCAGGCCCTTTCCGACGAGGATATCATCAAGAATCTAAACACCCGTCTGCTGGCCGGTGAAGCGCCCGACGTGCTTTTTCTGGACGGCCTGCCCATCCGTTCGCTGATGGAGAAAGGTGTGCTGGCGTCGCTGGATGGTGTTGTTTCGATGGACGGATACTATGAAAACATCCTGACCGCCTACTCGCTGGACGGCAGGCCCTACGCCTATCCGTCGGTGTTCCGCGTGCCGGTTTTTGTAAGCGGCAGCAGCGAGATCAACGTGGATGACTACGCCTCGCTGGCGTCGCTGGCCGCGCTCTATCAGGAGCAAAGCCTGATTTTTAACACCTCCTACGAGGATATTTTTGATTCCTTCTATATTGCCTCCAGCGCCGGGCTCTTCCCGGAGGAGAAGCGCATTGACGAGGACGCGCTGCGCGCATTCCTGCAATCCACCAGAGAGATGATCGATGGCCAGCAGATCACCGCCCAAACCAACGAGTATGTGATGGCCAGCGGCAACGGACAGAGCGTGGCCCAGTCGGAGTTTGCCATGAGCCTGATCAAGGTGGCCGAGGGGAGTTACCCCTGCGGTACCGGCGTTGTAAGCAGCCGTTCCGACGCGCTGAAGCTGTTTTGGAGCTACCCCGCCGTTGCCATCCGGCCGCTGCCCGGCAGCGGCTTTGAGGCCAAAGAGATCGTTTCCATCCCGGCTAACGCCGCCAACCCCACACTGGCAAAAGCTTTTGTCCAAATCATGCTGACAGACCCCGTTGTGCAGTTGAATTCCCTCTACAAGGGCTTCTCGGTACAGCGGGATGTGGAAAACGCCTATCTGGCGCAGACCATCGCGGACGGGGAGCAGACCTACGCCGCCGACCCGCTGACCTGCGATTGGGATTCCCTGATCGAAGAGCTGGGCGCGCCGTCCGTCAGCTCTGCCACGATTTATGATGTAACGCATGAGGCTGCGTTTGACTACTACGGCAACGAGATCGACCTGGACACCGCCGTCCAGCGCATCGAGGAAAACCTGGGACTCTATTTTTCCGAGCAGCAATAAGCAAAGCAGTAGCAGCATCGCCGAATCATTCTACTTGGCATTATAGCGGCGTTGTGTGGATGCTTTTCAAATGGCGATTTTCAAAGTCTTACTGCTATAATTTAATTTCTTTTTTCTTACGTTTACAAACCGTCCGCTGTTTTCTCCTTACCCTTCGGGGTGATAGAAGAAAATGGCCCCGGAAATTTATCAAGGCATTGTTGCATACCAATCCGGTGATTCAACCGCAGCATGGACACTCGTTCAAAAATTCACATGTTTTTCTTTACAATTTACATTCCGAAATACCTCATTGCGTCTGTCCTGCTTCCGTTTACATGTACCTCTAAATGCAAATGACTCCCCGTCACCCGCCCGGTATGCCCGACATATCCGATAACCTCTCCCGCCTGCACCTGCTGACCGGTGGTGACGCAGATGGACGAACAGTGGGCGTACAGTGTTTCCAGCCCGCCGCCGTGGTCGATTTGGATGTAGTAACCGTAGCTGCCGCCCCAACTGTCAAGACCGTTGGCAACGGTGACGATGCCGTCTGCGGCGGCAAGGATTGGCGTACCCTCGGCGCAGGCAATGTCGGTGCCGGTGTGGGAGCTGACCTCGCCGGTGATGGGGTCTACGCGGTGACCGAACTGTGAGGTAATCGTACCCGCAACGGGCAGAGGCCATTGCAGGTTGCCTGTCGGGGTGCGTGTACCATCAGGAGACATGACTTCTCCCCCGCCCTGCTCAAAGCCGCCGAGCAGTTCCGCCCATAGTTCCTCGTACTGCGGGTCTTGCAACAGTTGCAGATAGGTATTCTGTCGGATGGTAAAGTGGTAATCTGCCGCCATCTCGTCGGGTGTTTTGTGGGTCAGTTCGATTACAAGGACAGTTTCGGTGATTTCTGTGGTAATCGGGTTGCCGTCCTCATCGGTAGTGTCTATGGTAGTCGTCTCCGGGTGGGTGGAATAGTCCACTGCGTTCATTGCCCACATAGTTTCCCGCAGCTTATCCACCTGTTCTTCCGTCAGTGCCGCAACGGGTGTGCCCTGTTCATTGCCGGATACATACGATGAAAAGACCGCCAAGACATCTTGCCAGCGGATGTGGTATACATCATCGTTGGCGGTAATGTCTTGGCGGTCATGCTGTACGGTGTCGGAGATTTCTTCCAGCCTGTCGCGGTATTCTACTGTCAGTGTTTCTACTGCCTGTTGTACGGTAATTGTGTCGGCGTTGGGGGCATTGGCGGCAAAAAAGATGCCATAGGCCGAGCCGGACACAAAGGCCACAAGGCTGATGACAATAATAATGCTGAGTGCCACGCTGATGCCTGTGACAATGGCCGTGACAAGGCTGCGCAGACTGGCGAGAAAATGCCGGATGGCCGAGCGCACCGCCGTAGCGGTCTTACGGGTGTTGGCGGCGGCTTTCTGCATGGCAAGCTGCACTTGGCGGGTGCGGGTCTGCATTTGTGCTTGGGTTGTTATGCTCCGCACAGTTTCATTTGCGGCGGTTCGCAGTTGGCGCTGGCCTTGGGTCACACCACGAATATCTCGTGGTGCGGTCTTGGCGGTGACGACTTTTTCTTTCGCCCGCTGGCGGGGCAAATCTGCCCCACGGCGCGGGTGCCGCGCTGCATCGGGCAAGCGTGCCGCACTCGGCTTGTTTGGGGCTGACACCTCGCTCACTGGCGGTGTGGACGCGGGTGGTTTCGACCTGTTCAGCGGCGTGTCGTTCCCGGTATTTTTCTATCTGCTTGCGGGCAATCTTGCGCACCTGCTGCACGGTGAAATCTGTGTTTTGCTTGATGACCGAATATGATGTATCGGTTACCGCCGAGCTGGTATCTTGCGCAGTTGTATAATCACCGTCTCCCTGCGTAGAAGTGCTTTCCCGCAGCATGGTTCGGCTTTTCTCCTTGCCCTCCGTCCACGCCTTTTTCAGCGCAGCTTTCGGGATTTTCCCGGTTGCATTGCTTCTCGGCATATGCGCGGTTGGCTTTTCTTTAATATCTTTCATGGCATCACCCCACGTCATAAATTATTCAAATTGAATTTCAAAATCGTTCAAAAGGCTTTTAAATTCTGCACACAAGTCGCCGCTATAATAAGTCTCATAATCAAAACAAACGCGGGAAGCATCCCGCACTTACCACTGCGCCTTAGACCATGCCAGAGCAATCGCTCGGTCAAGGCCAGACAACAAATTAGGCTGCAAGGCCATTACATATAAAAACAATGCTGTATCTACCGATTTCGGGTGATACAGCATTTTCTTTGCAATTATGAAAAGATGTTGCTATAATAGAATCATCTCTCTGAAACGCGAGGTTTCTCCCATGAATTTATATATCAGTGCCGCCGAGTATGACTATCACACCCTGCTGAAAGTGGCCGAGATGGCAGGGCTTGCCGGAATCATCGGCTTTCATGAAACTGGGGACGGCTATCTGGTAACTTTCCCGGATGGGGAAAATACCGAAGCTCTCATCAACGATTATAAAGGTAGGCTGCGCGATTTGGAAAACAACATTTGGATGCACTGATGCAGTCATGCAAATCGGAATTGGGAGGTGTCTTTATGTATGAAGTAAGTGAAGCATTTCATAGGCAATACGCAGATATGTATGATAAGTTCGTGAGAATTCACTTCAAAGACAGCTCTGTCCGCACTGGATTATTTAGCGATGAATTTTATGATGACAGTTCCATTCTTGTCAGTTGCGAGGTTATTAAAATTACCGATATTGACCGAATGGAATTACTTGATAAATATATTCCAGCTTGTCGCACAGTAGAGGGCGCTTCGGCGGCCCTTTATTTTTATAAATCATTGTTTCACTCCCTTTGCTATTCATCCGGCTTGGTCGTCATCAAACCATAGAGCTTAGTATTTTTCGGAAAACTGTTGGTGAAAGGCACGATATTACCCGCGCAGCGAATCAGCCCGCAGCCCACGTGAACATTGGTGACGTAGCCAAGCTGGTTGTCCGAGATGTTCAACAGCTTCGCCAGTTCCGCGCGGTCGGTGGCGCTCTGGTTCAGCATCACGAGAAACTCCGAGTTGGCCAGCATCAGGCGGGCGGTGTCGGAGCGCAGCAACTCATCCACATTCTGCGTCAGTCCGGTTACAAGTCCGTTGTACTTGCGGATGCGCTTCCACAGCTTGTAAAAGAAATTGGCGCTGTACTCATAGCGGAACAAAATGTAAAACTCATCGCAAAAAATCCACGTTCTGCGACCTTTCTTCCAGTTCTGGATAACGCGGTTATAAATGGCATCCAGCGTCACCAGCATACCCAGCGGCATAAGCTGCTCACCCAGTTCGCGGATGTCATAGGCAATGATCCGCGCCTGCGTGTCCACATTGGTGTGCCGGGCAAAGGTGTTCAGTGTGCCGGTAATGAACAACTCGGACGAAAGCGCCAGCCCCTGTGCTTCGGGTTCCGGTTGCATCTGGAGCAGACGGTAAAAGTCCTGCAGCGTAGGCGGTGTGCCTTTATAGCCGTTGCGAATGTAGGGCAGGTACACCTGCTCGGTGCAGCGACCGAGGATGGACTTTTCTTTCGCCGTCACCATGCCATCACCAATCAGCTGCTCAAACAGTGACAGCACAAACTCGGACTTGCTGACGATGGGGTTGCGCTCATCACCATAGGCGCGGTCCATGTCCAGCGCGTTGATGTGGGTGTCGGACGTGGCCGAGATGCGGATGACTTCACCGCCGAGGGCTTCGGCAAGGTAGCCGAACTCCGACTCCGGGTCGAGAATGAGAATGTCATCCTCGGTGGAAAGCGCGATCTGCACGATTTCTTCCTTGGCGCTCATGCTCTTGCCGGAGCCGGACACGCCCAAACGGAAGCTGTTACCGTTTAGCAGCAACCGCCGGTCCGCCACGATCATGTTCTTGCTGACGGCGTTCTGCCCATAGTACAGACCGTTCGGCTCCATGATTTCCTGTGCGCGGAACGGAATCAGCACGGCGGTGCTTTCGGTGGTAAGGGTTCGCAGGGCTTGGATTTTCCGCAGCCCGTAAGGCAGCACCGTGTCCAGCCCGTCCTTCTGCTGCCAGCGCAGCGTGGAAAGCTGGCACAGGTGCTTGCGGGCTGTCGAGTAGAGCGTTTCGGTGTCGCTGTCGAGCTGCTCTTTGCTGTCAGCCAGATGCACGAGCGTCACCAGCCCGAACATCATCCGCTGGTCGCGGGTCGTCAGATCGTCCAGCATCTCCTTGGTTTCCTTGCGCTGCAACTCCATGTCGTAGGGAATGGTCGCGGTAAAATTGTTGTTGGCGTTCTGGCGGCGCTGCCAGTTGGCTACATTCGTTTCCACGCCCAGCAGCGTGCTTTGCAGCTGGCGGGCGGCCTCGTCCGTTGGCACAGGCAGGATATCGATGGATAACATCAAGTCGCGGTCAAGGTCGCAGAGTTCCGACACAAAGCTGTCCTTGATGTAGCTGGCATAGTCCTGCAAATACAGCACCCTGCCATACCGTGCGTCCAGCTTGAAATGGTCGGCGGCAAACTCCATGCTGTCGGGGCAGAACCAATCTTTGAAATGCTGGCCGCGTTTGGCGTGTTCGTGGATGTTGAACTCTGCCGCAGCCTGTTCCCCGGCCTTGAAAAAGTCGCGGAAAATATGCAGGCGCTCATTCAGCGTCAGTTCGGTTGCCACCGAGGAAAGCTGTGCAAGGTGCGTCACCAAATCTGTACCCACACGGGAGAAGTAACTGCGGGCCTCATCCGCATTGCGCTTTACCACGCTGACGGTCAGGTAGCGTTCCCGCACGATGCTGTTGCTGGTGCCGGTGACTTGGGCGGTCAGCATTTTATTAAATTCGTGGCGGTATTCATCCAACCCGTCATCCCTGTCGGGCAACAAGACACTGCGCTCAAATTCTGCTTTGTTGATGCGGCGGTTATAAATCGTGATTTTGGCCGAGGCACCGGAATCGAGGGCATTCAGCAATTCGGAGTAATCGAGGAACATGGCCGTCTTGTCCTCTTTGCTCGCAATGGCATAGTTGATGTCGGTGAACGACCATGTTTTGGAATATTGGTTGCCGACTTGGAAAATGCCATCCGCAAAGATGCGGCGGATGGGAATGGCATCCTGTACGCTGCGCGGAATCCGGAACTTTTCGCGTTCCATCTTCTGCGCTTTTGACAGGGTTTTAATCAAGCGGTCTCCTCGCTGTCATGGGTGTTTTTCTTCATAGACAACCCTCTCTTTCGCTTTATGCCCGCACGGATGGCGGGCTTCATGGCTTCGTAGTAATAGCTGTCGGACTTGAACACAAGGCGTTTCGGGCAGAGAATTTCAGACTTGAACCATGCCCAAAGCACCTGTTCGGCGGTCATGCCATGGTAGGTGAAGAACCCGCAGGCGGCAAAGGGTGCAGCACCTAAAATGCACATCCAACCGATTTCTTCGGTGCCAACATACGGCTGCAAGGCAAAATAGATGCCCACCGCCACGCCGACGGCCAGCACAGAGCAGATGAATTGCCGCGTATTCAGCCCGAAAAAGATGTTTTCGTGATAGTCGCGGACTTCTTTCGGTATTTTAATTTCTATAAGGCAACACCCCTTTACAATCCCATAATCTCTTTCACGATGCGGTCGCAGCCCTTGATGGCTCCCACCAGTACGAGCAGGTTGAATGCCAGTTCCCCGACATAGGTCCAAACAGCGGTGACAACAGATGCACCGGTGTCCACAGCTGGCGGGCTGGACGAAATAGCAGAAAAGATGATGCAGGACAGTGCAATCACCACGCCCTGCAAACAGACCCCTGCATAACTGCGAATGAAGTTTTTGCCCACGCTGCTGGTGGGTTCACCCGCGAATGTGGACAGCGGTATCGGCGCAATCGCAGCGTACATCCACAGGCTGAACATTCTGCCGTAGACCGTGAGAATCATGGTAAAAGATAAAACCGTAATCAGCAGCCCGCCGATCAGCGTAACCGCCCACAGCGGGATGCTATCCCAGAATCCCACGTTGTTGATGGCCTCGATCAACTCCTGCGGCAGCGATACGCTGCTCATGCCGGAACTGCCCGATTGCGTAATAATGGTGGATACCATGCCCTGCACGATGGAGAACACTGCCAGCATCAATTCCAGCCCATAGGTCACCGCACCCTTGGCTACCCTTGCGGTGGAGTATAACGTTCAGTTCTTGACAAGAAACCTATAAATTTGCTACTATAACCACAACATCTCCCCCAGGCCTCTACGCACAGCGTATGCACACTTGGGGGAGTTTTGTTTGTTAATATCAGAGAGGCTGTGAAGTGAGAATTTTACGGAATACGGAACGATTCCAAATACCGTTCAAAAATCTCACAGTTGACCAAAGTTACCTTGTCAATTTTGTAAACAGCCTTAGCTTCTTTAGCGAGCGCTGTGAATTTTGTCAAACCCATGCTGTACTTTTCAGCACCCTCTTGGTAGCGAACGAATTTCTTGGCGTTCTGCTTTGTTTTATCAACGTCTTTACGCGAATAAGCCATAATAAACCTCTTTTCGTTTTAGCTTGCCCTGTTTTCTGTTCTAGGATCGTAATCTTGAAGTTTTATCTTTTTTGTGCATCAGCCTCACAATCTTTATAATATGGACATGTCACGCAGCAACCTCCGCAACACTTATGCGGATCATTCGATACCCAGCGCCGAATGCGGGCAATAACCTCCGATAAAGCTGTCATTCGATGCATGGACTGCACATCTTTTCTTTCTCTGCAATCTTCACCTTGCAGACCACCGCATTGTCCAGTACATAGACAACTTTGGCCGTGGCGCTGTCTCCGATTTTGTCGTAAAGTCTGCCGGCGCTGATGCAGTCGCCCAAAACCGTGTGCGGGCTGTTCGCCACATAACCCGCACAGCCAAGCCCCGGCAGCTCTGCCTTGATTGCTTCGCTGTCATACTCATTGTCAGGCTCTTTGACCAGCTTTACCTTTTGCCCGACCGCAAAAGGCTTGCTGCCAAAATAGAACTTCAATCCGGTGATCGTGATAAATGCTTTCATAGGGAACCTCCTATCATTTGCATAAACTGTTGTGTTACCAATCCAACTCGTCCATAGCGTCATCTACGCCTGCTGCGTAGTCCGGGTCGCTGTCGTAGCGATCCTCATCGTAGTCGTCATCATCGTAGATAGCATCGTAGCCATCGTCATAGGAATCATACGTCTTGTAGGATTTCTTACTGCTTGAGTAAGAACTGCTGTACGAAGATTTGGAGCTGTAAGAAGTGCTGCTCTTGGTGGAAGATTTGGACGGGCGATGTACCCAGCAGTAGGCAGAGTCCTTATCCGCTTCTCGTGTGCAGCCGCTCTTGATGCAGGTATACTTGGCAGCGAATGCGCCGATACACAAAATGCAGGCAGTCAGCGTAACGAGCATTGCGCAAAGAATGCTTTTCCAAATAGTCTTTTTCATGGTAAAGTCCTTTCTGTCATGTACGGTGGTGTGGGAGGACGGTAAATATAATAATTATTTACCTCCTACCCGATTGAAGACTGCATGAAAATGTGCTATGATAAAATTGGTAAATTGGGATTTAGAGGATGGGAATGAGCAGCATGAAGAAAACAAAAGAAGGAATTGATTTGAAAAAACGCCTTAGGCTGAAGAATACAGGCAGTATCTTTGTGATTGCGGGGCTTTTGATAATTTTTGTAATAGCGTTGTACACATTTATTCTGCAAAGTTCTTACACTAAGACCGCCCTTGAAACAGAAATCACACGTGACACAGCGAGTGCAGATGCAGTACACAAACTTGTGAATGGAAGCATCGGCAAAGAAGATTTTGATCAAATCAAAGATCAATCTGATGAAAAGAAGCAATTATATAAGGATATTTCTTCATATTTCAATGAAATCAGAACACTGAATTCTACTCGATATATTTACACCGCTAAAAAAAATGAAGAAGGAAAACTCGTTTATGTGGTAGACGGTTTGGATCCGGATGCGGATGATGTAAGACACCCTGGAGATTATATTGAGGAAGAAATGGTTCCGTATATTGATAGGGCTATTTCTGGGGAGAATGTGTACTCTCAGGATATCATTGATACAACATGGGGGCCGATTTTTACGGCTTGCTATCCTGTAAGAGCAAATCATGATGGGACAGGAGAAATCATTGGCGCATTTTGCATTGAAATGGATATGCAATCAGCTTATGGAATGGTTGAAAAGACGAATCATATTTCCATCATCTGCGGTTTAGTCGCAGGAGCTGTATTGCTTTTAATTTGTCTATATACCTATTATGTTTACCAGAAAAGCAAGGCAGAAGAGCAAAAACAAAAACAATTATTAATGACCGCCGCTGAGGAAGCAGATGCTGCCAACAAAGCAAAATCTGCGTTTTTGCTTAGTATTAGCCATGACATCAGAACGCCGATGAATGCCATTATTGGATTTACAAACATTGCGCTTCACCAGAACACGGTTTCAGATATTCATGATAGCTTGGAGAAAGTTCAACAAAGTTCGAATCATCTTCTCTCTTTGTTGAATGACGTTCTGGATTTTACTCGCATTGAAAGTGGAAAAGTTACTATTTCGCCCGAGCCAGTGGACATTACTCAATTGACAGATAACGTCCAGGCGATTATGAATGGACTTCTTTATAATCGAGATCTTAAGTTTGAAGTACATCGAGAAAGACCAAAGAACCCATATGTCCTTGCGGATGTTGTGCGTATCCGAGAAGTTTTGGTGAATCTTCTTGGCAATGCTGTGAAATTCACAAAGGACGGCGGAAAGATTACTTTGGATATCAGCAGTTACCCGGGAGCGGATGAGAAACATATCATAACTCGTTATGTTGTTCGAGATAACGGCATTGGTATGAGCGAAGAGTTCCAGAAAAAATTATTCGATCCGTTTTCACAAGAAGATGTTGCTAATGCCAGAACTCAATATAAGGGAACCGGTCTTGGTATGGCCATCACAAAAAAATATGTGGATATGATGGGCGGTTCGATTGCTGTTGAGAGCAAAAAAGGTGTAGGTTCTACATTCACAGTGGAAATCCCAATGGAGCTGCCAGAACAAGTTATTCAAACAGAACAAAAACAACATCTGCATAGAGATTTGACGGGTATTCATGTTCTTATGGCTGAGGATAATGATCTAAATGCTGAACTTGCTACGATAATACTGGAAGAAGCTGGTATGACCGTAACACGCGCATCAGACGGAAAAGAAGTTGTGGATTTGTTTAAAAATCATCCACGAGGCACATACGATCTTATTTTGATGGATATTATGATGCCAAACATGGATGGACACCAAGCAGCAAAAGCCATTCGAGCCTTGGGTATAGAGCGGTCCGATGCAGTTACGATTCCAATTATAGCTTTGTCTGCAAATGCTTTTATAGATGATATTCAGGCATCCCTGAATTCAGGCATGAATGACCATATTTCCAAGCCGATTAACATGGAGGAATTAATCGATACTATCACTAAATACATTAAACACGATTAGGAAAACAAAGAAGTTAATTCTGATGAAAAGTTTGCACTGGTCTTGCACTGACTTTTCTCTTTCGATGTGATAGTATTATACTTGCCAGAAAAGCAATGGGGGTCTACGGAGTTTTCCGTAGGCTCTTTTTTCTTGGCCGGATGCAAGTATAGCCAACTAAGATTTTGCACACGCGTGTGCAAAAATTCTGTATCCGGGAACAACATTTCCCCTAAGGCCTCTACAGAAAAAGGGCTTCCGCCAGCAGATGCGGAAGCCCTTTTTGAGAAGGAGAATAGTGAATATCAGTTTTTCATTTCGGCACGAATCTTATCGTTGGCCTCCTCAACCTTCATGCGGGAGAGGATAAAGGTAATGATGGCGTCCAGCACAAAGGGAATCACGAGGTACATGAGTTTCAGCATATTGATGCAGGAATCCGGCTGTACGGCCAGCGCCTTATCGTAGTTGCTGAACGCCAGCAGCCAGCCGGTGATGGCGGTGCCGAGACCGCCGCCCAGCTTGACACCGAGCGAGGTGCAGGAGTACATCGTGCCGTCCACGCGCTTGTGCTTCGTCAGCCAAGTGTACTCGGAGCAGGAGGCGATAACGGCGTTCATGTCGCCCTGCCACGGGCCCTGACCCAGTGCAGCGATGGCCGTGAAGAGCAGCATCATCTTGACATCGCCGGAACCCGTATAACCAGCTACAGCAACCAGCGCACGGGCTACGGTAGCAAGGGCATAGCTGCCGACGTTCAGTTTGTACATACCGTGCATCTTGGCAACGAGGGTCGGGGTAAAGACCAGTGCAATAATTAAAGGAATGTTGATGGCCCAGGAGAAGACGCCGAACAGGTTCTTGTCACCAAGGATATGAGCAGTGTAGTAGGTACCCATGCTGATCATGGCACCATAGATCTGCTGCAAAATATAGGTGACGCAGATCATCAGGTAGTATTTGTTGGAGACCAGCAGCTTGGCAGCTTCGACAAGACCGTACTTCTCGTCTTTCTCGATTTCGGCTTTATCCGTGGTATCGACAAACTCTTCCTCCGGCAGCTCCTTGACGGAGAAAACAGAGAGCGTGTTGACGATCAGACCGATAATGGCATAGACGATAGCCACGGTGCGCCATGCTTCGGCAGTGTCGCCCAGTGCAGAGACAGCCAGCAGCGTGAAAGACTGAATGGCAAGGCTGGTGGCGAATGCGAACATGAAGCGGTAGGAACCCATCTCGACTCGCTCGGCGCTGTTCTTGGTGACAAGGGAAGTCAAGGCAGAGTAGGCGATGTTGTTGGCCGTGTAGAACACAGCGTTCAGCAGGGAATAACAGATAAAGAACCATGCGTACTTGGCAAACTCGCTCATGCCCATGGGGATGGCGAAGATGCCGACCAGTGTGATGGCGCAGCCGATGTAGCCGTAGAGCATCCACGGGCGAGCCTTGCCCAGCTTGGAGTGCGTCTTGTCGATCATCGAGCCAAAGAAGATGTCGGTAATGCCGTCAAACAGCTTGGACACAGCAATCAGCGTGCCGACGATGCCGGGATTCAGGCCGACGGTGTCGGTCAGGTAAATCATAACGAACGAGGAGAGGAACGCATAGACCACGTTGCCTGCAACATCGCCAGAGCCGTATCCGATCTTGTTATACCATTTTAAATAGCGTCTTTCCGTATTTTCAGACATATTATTTCTCGATTCTTTTGTAGTAATTAGGTTTGTAGAGGTTATGCTTTTTCAGGAATCAAACGGATGCTGAAATCGAAGGAAGCGTCGTCAAGGCGGTACTGCTCCGCCAGACGCGGCCCGCAGCTGGCAGAGCCGATGCCGTTCTGTGCATAGTCAAGGCAGAGAACGGCGCTGTCACAGGGATGCAGCTCATAGTTGTGCGCCTTTTCGGTCAACTCTTCCTGCGTGTAGTGCGAAGCGTTGAAGCAGAACGGCTTTGCACCGACAGCGGAAAGCTTGATGCCGGCGCCATCCAGCTGGACATAATCGCAATCATAGTGACTGCCGTTCTCCTGCGGGCGAATGTAGTCCTCGTGCTGCTGCAAGATGGTGGAACTGAAGTAGTCGTGGCTGGCAGCATGGTGCTTGTCGCAGTAGCTTTCCATCGGACCCATGCCGAAGTAACTGACGCGGGCCATTTCTTTTGGCAGGAACAGGCGCAGGCCAAAGCGCGGCAGTTCGGGGAATACCGTGTTGCGCTCAGCGTGCAGTGCCAGCGTTACTGCACCGCTGTTGGAAACCGTCCAGCAGACATCCAAATCAAGGAATTTCTGCAAGCTGATCGGTGCAATGCCGACTTTGGCGCGCAGAGTCACACCGCTGTCCGTCACCTGATATTCGGTGCGGTAGGCGTTGGTCATACAGTGGTCATAGCGGGCAGCCAGCCAATCCAGCTTCAGCTTGCGGTCATTGTCCGTAGGAGCACGCCAGATGTTGAACTCCATTTCCTTGTCCAACAGGACTGCATCCTCGTACTGCATCGCGGCGAACAGACCCGTCAGCTTATTAAAGCTGTAGGTGAAGTTCTTGCCGCGCAGCGTCAAATGGCGGTCCGTCTCCTGAACAGTGATTGTGCTGTTGGAAGGGGCATCACTCCACATAGCCAAGGTTTTCTGGTTACGGCTGTCTTCGTTTTCCAGCAGGATTTCATCAAAACCCAGGAGATGACCTTCCGAACGCAAGGGCAGGTCTTTATCGCAATGGTAGAAGATTCTCAGGAAACACTTGCCTTTATCGGGAATATGGACGGCCAACGGCAAGGCGTTTTCGCTGTGCGGCGGCAGGGTGAAACCGTCAGGGTAGGGGATGAAGCCGTTGTCAATGACCTCGCCGTCGCAGCTTACCTGATAGGTTAGTGCGGCATACTCGGTCAAATCAACAAAGTCCATGTAGTTGTGCAACGTGAGCATGCCGGATTCCCGGTCGTACTTCACAACACGCGCCGGGCGATAGACGTTCTTGAACTCCAACAGCCCGGTGTGCGGGCGGCGGTCGGGGTAGACCAGACCGTCCATGCAGAAATTGCCGTCATGCGGCCACTCATTGTGGTCGCCGCCGTAATAATAGATGTCGCGGCCGTCTGGCATCTTCCCTTTATAAATACCGTGGTCGCACCATTCCCACAGGAAACCGCCGACCAAGCCGTCATGGCTCTGAATGAACTGGAAGTAATCCTCCAAATCGCCGGGGCCGTTGCCCATGCAGTGGCTGTACTCGCACATGATATAGGGTTTGTCCGGCTCGTTGTCAAGATATTCCTGAATGCTTTCGAGAGAAGGGTACATATTGCTGAACATATCAATGTTCGAGAAATCGTATTTACGGTTCTTGCTGCGGTACTGGGCGCTCTCGTAGTGGGTCAGGCGGCGGGGGTCAAAACTCTTTGTCCATGCCAGCGCTTCTTCGAACGTGCAGCCGTAGGCGCTCTCGTTGCCCATCGACCAGATGATGACGCAGGGACGGTTCTTGTCACGCTCCACGCAGAGGCGGGTGCGGTCTACGGTGGCCTCGGTGAACTCCGGGTTGTCTGCGATGGGCTTGTTCCAGTTTTCAACGTGGTTGGGCCAGCTTTCATTGCCCTCGCAATAGTATTCGGACGCACCGTGGCTCTCGTTGTCGGCTTCATCAATGACAAAGAAGCCGTACTGGTCGCAGAGCTGATAGAAGTAAGGCACATCCGGGTAATGGCTGGTGCGGATGGCATTAAAGTTGTGCTTTTTAATCATGAGCAGGTCTTTTTTCGTCTGCTCAAAGCCAACAGCATATCCCGTGACGGGGTCGGATTCGTGGCGGTTTACACCGTGGAACTTGATGGACTGGCCGTTGACATAAATCTGGTTGTTGGCAACATGAACCTCGCGGATGCCCACACGGTCCGTAATAGTCTCGTTGGGCGTGTCCAACACAAGGATATATAAGTAGGGCTGCTCTGCGTTCCAGAGTGTCGGGTCAACAATGGTGATTTCTGCATGATAGGGGAATGCCGCATCATCCGGTGCTTCCACGGGCGTTACGCTGCCGACCATCGTGCCGGCTGCATCGTAGAGGGTGATGCGGGTGGCAACGGCGGAATCGTAGTAACGCATGCGGACAGCAACCTCTGCGGTGCTGCCGTGGATGTCGGTGGTGATAAAATAGTCCTCGATGCACTGTTCCGGGCGGCGCAGCAGGTAGACATCACGGAAAATGCCGTTCATGCGGAACATATCCTGATCTTCCATGTAACTGCCATCGCACCATTTCAGCACGAGGACCGCCAGATGGTTGGTGCCGTCCTGCAAAAACTTCGTTACATCGAACTCGCTTGTGGAATGGGCGACCTGACTGTACCCGACAAACTGACCGTTGAGCCAGACGTAGAAGCAGGAGGCAACGCCCTCAAAATTCAGAGATGCGCGCGGGGCAGCGGCATCCTTTTGGCAGGTGAAGTCGTAGAGGTAAGCGCCGCAGGGATTCTCTTTGGGAACATACGGCGGATCAGCGGGGAACGGATAGCGGATGTTGGTGTACTGGTGGTGGTCGTAGCCGTGGTTCTGCCACACGCTGGGGACCGGGATGCTGTCAAAAGCGGAGGCATCATAGCCGACCTCATAGAAAGCATCCTGCAAGTCATAAATACTGGCGTAGTACCGAAATTTCCAGCTTCCGTTCAAAAGCTGGAAGCGATCCGAGGTCTCGCGGTGCTCGACTAAGGCATCGCTGCGCCGGGATGACGGAATGTAATAGGCACGATTCGGCATGGTACCCACATGCAGTGTGTGCGGGTCCTCGTAATAGTGCGGAATAATCATCCATTCTCCTCCTGTGATTTATACAGTTCTGCTTGCGTTTCGTCTGAAATTATTATACAATTTCTATATACAATAAAACATAAACGGTATTGCACTAAATATGCACAAAATCAATGGCTTTTTGTAAAGTGAAGGTAAAATGGGCGAAGCACCTAGCAATATTCACAAAAACAGGAGGGAATTTTTGTGTACATTAACGCTGGATATCTGAACAATTCCCGTACAGATTTCAAAGACAACTCCACGCCGTTGGTAGTGGGCAGCTGCGGCACTTACCGACTGAAAACGCGCCCTAAACTTCCGACCTACTGGCAGAAAGGGCGCAGGGATTACCAGATTTTATATGTGGCAAACGGCAAGACGCATTTCTGGTTTGACGGCAAGGAAGAAATCGTCAGCGCGGGCTATATGGTGCTGTACAAGCCGGAAGAAATCCAAAAATATGTATATTATCTGGAAGATAACCCGGAAGTTTTCTGGATTCACTTCACAGGCAGCGATGTAAAGAGCATACTGGCGTATCACGGCATCTCGCTCGATGAGCATGTGTTCTACTGCGGTGTGCTGCCGGATTACAAGGCGTTGTTCCGCAAGATCATTCAGGAGTTGCAGCTGTGCCGCTATGGGTACGAGGACTATATTGCATCGCTGTTCAACGATATTCTGCTGTTGGTGGACCGCCAACAGCATGAACAGAAAAAAACCACCGGCAACGTCCAAGAGCAAATTGAACGCGCGGCGGCTTACTTCAACGAGAACTATAACACAAAGATCAGCATAGACGATTATGCGGAATCCCTGCACATCAGCACCAACTGGTTTATACACAATTTCAAACAGTATGCCGGTATGTCCCCGGCCCAATACATCCTCTCCCTGCGCATGGTCAACGCCCAAAGCCTGTTGGAGCGGACGACCTACAACATCAAGGAAATTTCCGAAATCGTAGGGTATGAGAACCCGCTGTATTTCAGCAGGGTGTTTAAGAAAGAGATAGGGAAGTCACCGGCGCAGTATAGGAAAGAAATGATCCCTACTGAGGCAGTATAAGGCGCGACAGATAGTAGTTTCTAAGGCAACACCGCGCAATGCCATAAAAGAAAAAACGGAGAGCAACCAACCCGTAAACAGCTGGAAGCGCTCCTGAATTTGCTCGCAAGGCAAAAATAAATCAAGCCGTCAGACAGGGTCTGTCAGCGAGGATCAGATTTGCTAATGCAAGCAGGATATTCACTTTTGCAGTTCGTTTTTGCAAGCCTCTATATCGTGTCTTTCGGTATCGAAGCTGGGGTTTCAGAAACGCAAAGACATGTTCGATTTTGGCACGAACCGAGGCTTTCTCACGCTCGCGCCGCTTGATCTGTGCTTGAGAACGGGCAGAGTTATGCTCCTAAATAAAAGCGGCAAATGCCTCGCTGGTCAGGGCGTTGCTCCAACGGTGTACCGGCAATTTGCGCAATATCCGCAAAACTCAAAACCAGCGTTTCTTCATTACGCCCTTGTATGTATGCCCAAAGCGCATCATATTTGCTCATGTGTCCGTTTCCCTTATCGGTTTCTGAAATTCAATGCTGCCACGAAACAGCCGAATGCGCCCTTTACGCTTCAGCATATTCGCTCGGCGTTTTCCCATAAAAATCCTTGAATTTTCGCGAGAAAAAGTAAGGGTCATCAAAGCCTACGGCAGCAGCTACTTCCTTGACATAGACCTGCTTATTACTGCGGATCATCTCACCGGCGCGTTTCATGCGCACCTCGTTGATGTACTGGAACAGACCGATGCCGGTCTCTTTGGAGAACAGGCGGCTCAGATATTCCCGGTTCAGCCCTACATAGTCGGCAATGCCGTCCAGCGTCAGTTTGTCCATATAATGCGCGTTTACATAGATGATGACGGTCTGCACCTCTTTTTTGAATTTGCTCAAGGCAATTTTGCTAAGTCCCATGCGCTCCTGCAAAATCAAGCAGAGCAGTTGTTCAAGAGCCTCCGCGGTGGGGGCTTTTTCTATTTCTTTAAAGGTTTGCTCCAGTGTCTCCTGCGGAATCATATTCTCGCCGGGACGCTCCAGCAACAGATGGCAGGCTTCACGGACGCGCTGCGGCGGCATACAGAGCGCCGCGCAGTTCTGAAAGAAGGTGTGAACGGCAATCTGCATCTGTAATTCATCGGCATTTTGCACTGCTGCTGCGGTGGCCTTGGACAGTTCTGCCTGAGAGACATGGAAGGGTTGGGCGGTAACTGTGTGTGCCGTTGCCTTTATGGGAGCACTGCACCCCACATAAAAGGCGAGCGCCTTAGAATCCTCACACAGCTGGTAGCTCTGGCGGAGTTCAGCCAGTGAAATGAGCCTGTCGTGGTAGATGATGACCGGGGCATCCAGAAAATATGTTGTGACCTGCCGTTGCAAGCGGGCAAGTTTCTTATCCAGAGTACGCCCGGAGGCTACAAGGCTTTCATTGCTGATCAGCCCACAGATTTCATCCTCATGAGTGTGCAGAAATACTTTGCCGCTGATTTCATCGAAAACCTCGGTAATTAAGTCGGTCACAGCATCCAGCGCGGGCATAGGATGAGTTTTTGCGGGAATTAAAGTGACGGTAAACAGCCGGATAGGAAAGGACAGCGGTTCCGGCAGCATGGAAAACGGATTAGAAGCAGGGGAGGGTTCAGCAGTGGACGTTACCCATTGGGCGCAGTGAATCAGGGCATTCTCCTTTTTCTGCGCTTCAATGGCAAAGGATCGGTGGTCCTCCTCCGTCTGGCGCTGCTGCTGGACACGAAGCAAATCGGCCATCTTTTCCAGATGCTCACCGATGCTTTCCCCGTTCATATTGATTTTCAGAAAGTAGTCATAAGCGCCGTCCGTCAGAGCCGTGCGCACGGAATCGAAATCGGAATAGTTGCTCAATACCAGAATCGGACCGGTAAAGCTGCGCTTTTTCAGTTCATGAATGAGCGCAAGCCCATCCATGCCTGGCATTTTCAAGTCCGTGATAACCGCATCAATGTGCTGTGTCTCTACAATGTGCAGCGCTTCCTGCCCATTACTGGCTGTTGCCGCCAGCAGGAATCCGTTCTTGCCCCACTCCACGGCGGACTGGAAAGCAACCTTAATCAGTGGCTCGTCGTCTACAAGCAATAAATTATACATTGTGTTACCTCAACGAATGGCTTCATTTGGAATACGGAGAATACATTGTGTGCCGATGCCGGGGGCACTTTCAATCGTAAGGCCGTATTCATTTCCGTAGTGCAGACGCATACGTTCATCTACGTTGCTCAATCCGATGCCGGAGAAGCGCTCAGAATTTTTCTCCTTGATGGCACTGGGGTCAAAACCGCAGCCGGTATCGGAGATATGAATGGTAAGCAAATTCTCGCTCACGGTGGCACGGACGGTGATGGTGACAAAATCATCTTCATCCGCCGTGCCGTGCAGGATGGAGTTCTCTACAAGCGGCTGCAAAATAAAGCGCGGCACAGTCCAGTATCCGGCAGCATCTTCAATTTGATATTCCATCTCAAAGCGCCCTGCGTAACGCAGTTGCTGGATGTCGCAGTAGTTCTTCAGGTTGCGCAGCTCATCATCAAACGGAATCAATTCATCCTTTTTAATAAGGGTGCTTTGCAGCAGAGAAGAGAGAGCATCAATACCATGGCTGACCGGGGTAACATGATTGAGTGTGGCAATCCACTTTAAGGTGTTCAGGGTATTGAACAGGAAGTGCGGGTTGATTTGATATTGCAGGGTCTGCAATTCCAACTCACGCATTTTGCGCTGATCATCGCTCCAGCGCTGCGCCAGCAAACCAATTTCGTTGACCATGTTGTCGATGGTGCGCGCCAGAAATCCGAGCTCGTCGGGGCTGGTATCATTGATTTTCAGCCCGATTTCCTCATCGCTTTTCGCATTGCAGGCAGCAACCATATTATCAATGGGGTGCATGACGCTGCGATAGACAAGCAGTGTCAGGAACAAGCTGACAACGACCAGCACTGCGGCCAGCGCGATGAGCATCATATTGATGGTTCTTGTGCCGTTGGTAATGTAGGCCTGCGGAATCGTGGCCGCCAGATATACATTATAGGTGGTGTTGTATTTGAAAATCGTCAGCGTATCTACGCCGTTCAGCTCACATAAAAAGTTGTTTTCACCCGCCTGCCGAAGCGCCGTGATCTGCTGGAAAATCGGGTCATCGGCCAAATCTTCTCCCAGCAGTTCCGCGTTCTGAGAAGAAACCACATTGCCGGCAGCATCAATCAGCAGGAAGTTGGACCCCTCGCCAAAGGAAACATCAGTAAATATGTAGCGGCTCAGCTGGGATTCGTCAATGTACAGCATGATATACCCCAGCGGCGTGCTGGTGTGGTGCATATCATAGATTTTACGGCCAATGGCAATTTTATCGTTGGCGCGGTAAGTGTGGATGTATTGCAGACTATCCTGCGGAGAGGCGGCTTCAATATTATCCAGCAATTCATTAAAACGCTGGGGTGTAATATCGTCATAGCCCAAATCGTAGATGACTGTGCGGTCATTGGAAACGACGCGGATATTTTTAAGGTGTGTGCTCTGAAAAGGAATTGTGACGATCATTTCACCAATACCGTTCACAATATCACTCGTAAGGGGGTGCCCATTATTGACAGATGCGACACCATTCTGTACAGTATCAGATACGGAGATGGAACCTATGTAGTCGCTATAAATGCCAAGCTGGGTAGACATATTATTATTGAGTAGTTCGATAGATTGTATGGCAGCCTGTTTGACCTTTTCGTTCATGGATTGGGTGTATGCATGGTAAGAAAAAATACCAATCGTGATGACGGGAACAAGAGAAATAATCAAAAATGTCACAAACAGACGGGTGCGAAGTTTGATTCGTCGCAACACATTGGGGAAAAACTCACACGTTTTTTGTGCATTTAGTGACATATATAGGCCTCCGTTTGTGCAAAGTGACTACAATCTATCCATACATTACCTGAATTATAAGGGCAACGACAGAAAAAGTCAATAAAATCCATCTTTAAGTAAAGGGAATACATTTATCAAATCCGTCTTGCCCGATATAATAAGAGTGCAATCAGGGAACGACAGATGAGCCGCATCCCAAACAAAGAAGGAATAATTTTTAGGAGGAAAACCATGAAAAAAGCAATCAGCATGATGCTTGCCACTGCAATGGCAGCTACCTGTCTGGCAGGCTGCGGCAGCGCAGCATCTTCCAGCGCAGCAGCATCCAGTGAGGCCGCTTCTTCCGAAGCAACGTCCGCCGCTACCAGCGAAGCCTCTACCGGTGAGAAGACCTTTGAGAACAATGAACTGAACATCGCGGTGTTCGAGGGCGGCTACGGTTCCGAGTACTGGGACGAAATCATCAAACGCTTTGAGGCCGCTTATCCCGGCGTTACTGTCAATATGCAGATCAGCCCGAAGATCGGCGACATCATCCGCCCGCAGATCGTGGCAGGCAATGTGCCAGACTTCATCTCGATGAACGACAACGACTCCACCGGCCTGATTTCCTCCATGGTTAAGGAACATGCACTGATGGATCTGTCCGATGTCTTTGAGGAGGGCGGCATTGATGATGACACCCCGCTGAAGGATCAGGTCATCGATGGCCTGCTGGATTCTGCCAAGTGCTCTCCTTACGGTGACGGCAAGATCTACATTGCCCCGTTTGATGCCAGCCCGATGGGTCTGGTTTACAACAAGACCCTGTTCGAAGAGAACGGCTGGGAAACGCCTGTGACCTGGGATGACTTCTTTGAACTGGGCGACAAGGCCAAGGAAAAGGGTATCGCGCTGTTTACCTATCAGGGCATCTACCCCGGCTACCTCGAAAGCATGCTGTGGCCCGCGCTGGCATCTGCCACCGGCATCGACAACATGAAGGCAATCGCCTCCTACACGCCCGGCTCCCTCAGCTCTGATGAGGCCCTCAAGGTCTTCCAGAACATGGCAAAGATCGGCACCGATGGCTACCTGATGGATGGCACCGTTGCTCTGAACCATACCCAGAGCCAGACTGACATGATGATGAACAAGGCTCTGTTCATCCCCAACGGCAACTGGATGGAAGGCGAAATGGCCGATGCTCCCCGTGCTGACGGCTTTGAGTTTGGTCTGACCTGCGCACCCGTTCTGGATGACGGCGAAACCCGCTATGTTATGAGCTCCGTTGAGCAGTTTGAGATTCCTGCCAACGCCAAGAACCCCGAACTGGCAAAAGAGTTCCTGCGCTTCCTGTACACTGAGGATTCCGTTAAGCTGTTCGCAGAAAAAGCCAACGGCATCTACGCTCTGAAGAAGGCCAACGAGATGGTCAAGGGCATCGTTACCGATGGTGTCTACAACATGAACGACATCTATCAGGAAGGCACGTTCATGGTCTTCGGTTGGGATGCAATGCCCGACACCAGCAAGGTCGTTATCGCTGATTCCGTCTTCAATGTTGCCAGTGACGTTATGAATGGTGACATGACTGCCGAGCAGTGGCGTGACGGCATCGAGGCTGCTTTCGAGGAGATTGCTGCTTCCAAGTAAGCTGAATTGCTGAATTTCCACTGACCAAAGTAAGATTGACCCTGCCGAGTAAACGCCATGCGAACTTGGCAGGGTTCTTTTTAAGGGGGAAACTTGTTTGAAAAACCGCCAAAATCGCCAAAAAAAGGCGCAGCCACTTCCCATACTGTTTATCTGCATCAGCGTTCTGCCTGCCGTGATCCTAACTCTTATGTTCACGATCTGGCCTACGGCGCAGGCATTATATCTTTCTTTTACCAATGCGACCTCTCTGGGGCTTAACAACAAATTTGTGGGACTGGATAACTATATCTATATGTTCCACGACAAATCTTTCATTCAGGCACTTACAAACACAGCAAAGCTGATGGCGGTTGTTCCCGTTATCACAATTTTCTGTAGTCTGGTGCTGGCATTCGTTTTGAACCAGTGCAAGCTGAAAGAAATGGTCTTGTATCGCACGATTTTCTATTTCCCGAACATCGTTTCTCTGACCGTTGTAGGTATTATATGGAGTTTTGTGTTCCACCCGAATGTGGGCATCGTCAATAAGATTCTCGGTGCTGTCGGGCTGGAGAGCCTGCAGCGTTCCTGGCTGGGCGACAGCAAGACTGCGCTTTGGTGCATCGCGTTCACGCTGCTGTGGCAGGCTGCCGGTTACTACATGGTCATGCACATCGCGGCTATGGACGGCATTTCGCCGGAAATCTACGAGTCCGCAACGCTGGACGGTGCCAGCGCATGGCGCAAGCTCATCAGTATTACGATGCCTCTGATGAAAGATATTATCGGCATCACCTTTGTTCTGGCACTTTCCGGCACCATCAACCTGAGTTTTGTGCTTTCGCAGGTCATGACTGGCGGCGGTCCTAACGGTGCATCCAGCGTTCTGCTGCAATATATGTACACGCAGGGCTTTGTCAACGGCAACTTTGGCTATGCCATGGCAATCACAGTCTTTACGCTCGCCATCTCCGTGGCGCTGTCCATGCTGTCCCGCAAATTGACCGATGCTTCCGAAGGAGGTCAGTAATATGACACAAAATGAAAAAAGCAAAATCAGAGCAAAGGTCATCAAGTGGGTGACGCGCCTGTTCCTGATTTTGGTTGCCATTATCATGCTGTACCCTCTGGCGTGGAACGTCGTTTCTTCGTTCAAAACCAGTACAGAGTTTCTGACGGATCCCTTTGCATGGCCGCAGGGACTTGCATGGGATAACTACGTCCGCGCTTATGAAAAATCTAACCTTGCTGCCAACATCGGCAACTCGATTTATGTCGTGCTGGAAACACTGGTCATTATTGTGGTC
>OMDA01000364.1_pt1 | contig 24924 bp, 19 predicted proteins | sample 1645141 | NCBI WGS metagenome assembly OMDA01 (sample SAMEA103958151, study PRJEB25191) | human gut metagenome | reverse complement strand
CGACTCATAAATCTACCCTTAATCGTGTATTGGATGATAGTTGCGGATTTTAGGATTATAATAATAAATAATTATTATCACTCCATTTCCGGATGGACTCTTTTTTACCATATGGTTTGGTCGTTTTCTGCTTTTTGTGTAATTTTGTTGGAATAAAAAAACAAAAGCTTTAGATTATGAAAAAGATAGAAGTTTCGGAGTTGACCGACAATGTGTTTACAACAATCGGCAAGGAGTGGATGCTCGTTACGGCGGGCACCAAGGACAAGTTTAATATGATGACAGCATCGTGGGGATGCCTGGGATGGCTGTGGAACAAGCCCGTAGCCGTGATGTTCATTCGTCCCGAACGCTACACCCACGAACTGATAGAGCAGGGCGACAACGTCAGTCTGGTGTTCCTCGGCAACTCGGAGGAGGCTCGCAAGGCCTACGCCTTCTGCGGATCGAAGTCGGGACGCGACCATGACAAGGCTTCAGAATGCGCACTCACACCCGTAGCCACACCCGACGGACACATCACCTTCGGCGAGGCACGACTCACACTCCAGTGCCGCAAGCTGTACAAGACACAGATTCGCCCCGAGGAGATGATAGACAAGAGCATAGAGCAGTGGTATGGCGCCAAAGGCGGATTGCATGACGTGTATGTAATGGAAATAACGGCTGCTTATGAAGGTGAATAAATATAAGGTGCTGGCAACGCTGGTGCGCTCGTTTTTCGACGCTTTCTCGTCGGGCATTATCGACAACAATGCTGCCGACAAGAGCGGTACGCCTGCCGACAGACACATGCCAAAGGCTGTGAAGCAGATGATGCTCGACCACTATGAGCACATTGCGCCAGTATTCATGGACACGATGTTCTTTCCGCTTGCGGCAATGAACTATGAGTACTCCGACATAGAGCGTGTGGTGCGTGAGGCGCAGCAGCGAGGCGACGATATGATGGCACTGGTGCGTACGGCTTGCGGCGACGACGCAATGTACGAGGCAATGGTGAGCGAATACAAGCGCAACTTCGGCAATCTGTTGTCGGGACGCATGGCATCCAATGCCGACCATCTTGCAGCATACACCCGAGGCGGCGACGCTGAGGCTACATTGGCTGCGGAAAGAGCCGTCGAACTGACTGTACGCGTGGTGATGTTTGCCTACGCACGAGGCATGCGACAGAACGCCAAGGGCAAGGTGCAGCTGCGACAGGCCACTCTGTTCCGAATCATGCTCGACGCTATGAACGTACTGCTCAACGATGAGGCGGTTGGTGTGGACGATGCCGATGCTTCCGACTTGGGCACACTCTTCCTCAAGGTATGCCATACGCAGCAGATGTTCACGGCCATGACCGACGAGATGGACCGCACTTACGACGAACTGGTGCGCCGCGAGGGAGTGGAGCAATAATGCTAAAGAAAAACGAGACGCAGCATTACTAAAGTGTGTGAAAAATGTATGTGTTTCGTTTTTTTTCGGTAATTTTGTACAATCTAACATCATATTACGACAATTTTAAAACAATAATAAAACCGAATTAACCGAATGGAACCTAACAAAACTAACGGTCGTAGTCCCATTTCATGGGTGCCTACGCTCTATTTTGCCATGGGTATGCCCTTTGTGGTGCTCAACATGGTGTGCGTACTTATGTTCAAGGGTCTTGACGTGAGCGATGCCCAAATAGCACTTTGGACATCAATCATCATGTTTCCTTGGACGCTGAAACCGCTTTGGAGTCCGCTTCTCGAAATGTACAAGACCAAGAAGTTCTTCGTCATAGTCACCCAGATAGCTACAGGATGCATCTTCGGACTCATAGCGCTGGCTCTGCATCTGCCCGACTTCTTTGCCGTTTGTATCGCATTGTTGGCTGTGATAGCACTGAGTGGTGCCACTCACGACGTGGCTGCCGACGGTGTGTACATGGCTTCGCTCTCAAAGGACGACCAGGCGCGCTACATCGGATGGCAGGGCGCATTCTATAATATCGCCAAGATTGCTGCCACGGGCGGACTCGTTATGCTTGCCGGTGTGCTCATCAAGCACTTCACGGGCGATGTAAGTACGCTCGATGCAGCCGCAGCTGCCGTTGCCAAGCGTCAGGGAACGGTCATGGCATGGACTGTTATCATGGCTGTCATAGGCGTAATAATGGTGTTGCTGGGATTGTACAACGCCAAGTTTGTGCCTGCCGACCGTCGCGACACTTCTACCGAACGCCCTGGACTGAAGGAGACAATGGTGGAGCTGGGCAACGTTTTCGTTGACCTCTTCCGCAAGCGCCACATTATATATTATATATTGTTCATCATCCTCTATCGCTTTGCCGAAGGATTTGTAATGAAGATAGTTCCGCTGTTCCTCAAGGCCGACCGCGCCAATCAGGGATTGGGACTCTCGGAGGAGCAGATAGGATTGTGCTACGGCACGTTCGGAGCCGCAGCCTTCGTCATCGGCAGTATTCTTGCCGGCTATTATGTGGCTCATCGCGGACTGCAGAAGTCACTGTTCTCGCTCTGCTGCGTGTTCAACCTTCCGTTCGTGGCATACACTCTGCTGGCTATTTACCAACCCGAAAGCCTCTGGCTCATCGGTGGCGGTATCGTGCTGGAGTACTTCGGCTACGGATTCGGATTCGTCGGCTTGACGCTTTTCATGATGCAGCAGATTGCACCGGGCAAGCATCAGATGGCACACTATGCCTTCGCGTCGGGCATCATGAATCTCGGCGTAATGCTGCCTGGCATGCTTAGCGGATACGTAAGCGACTGGTTGGGCTATCGCGACTTCTTCGTCTTCGTGCTCGTTTGCACCATTCCGGCATTCCTCATCACGTGGTTTGTGCCGTTTACTTATCCGGATAAGAAGTAGAAAGCCACATAACACCTCCGTAAAGCCCACAAAGCCCCACCCCCGACCCCTCCCCCGTAGGGAGGGGAGTGATGTGCAAATTAGGCTATAGAATTAATCATTGCAAATTGAACGTTAATAATTACATGATTAATCATTGATAATTGAACATTAATAATTACACAATTAATCATTGCAAATTGAACATTAATAATTACATATTTAATAATTAAAACAATGAGCAAACTAATCATTTCTGGCAATCCTCTGCCCAATATGCCTTGGGAAGAGCGTCCTGAAGGTCAGCGCACTCCGCTGTGGCGCTGCTCGAAGAACCCGATTATTCCGCGCGACTTGCTGCCTACCAGCAACAGTATATTCAATAGTGCCGTAGTTCCTTTCGGCGAAGGCTTCGCAGGAGTTTTCCGTTGCGACGACACCAACCGCCGTATGGTGCTGCACGTTGGCTTCTCTAAGGACGGAGTCAACTGGAACATCAACGAGGAACCGCTGCGCTTCGAGTGCGACAACAAGGAGATTGGCGAGTGGGTGTACGGCTACGACCCTCGCGTGTGCTTCATCGAGGACCGCTACTATGTGACATGGTGCAACGGTTATCATGGTCCTACAATCGGTGTGGCTTGGACTAAGGACTTCAAGACATTCCATCAGCTCGAAAACGCATTCCTTCCATACAACCGCAACGGTGTGCTCTTCCCTGAGAAAATCAACGGCCGCTTCGCTATGCTGTCACGTCCGAGCGACACAGGTCACACTCCGTTTGGTGACATCTTCTACAGCGAGTCGCCCGACATGGAGTTCTGGGGACGCCATCGCCACGTTATGGCTCCTGCAGCATTCGAGTTGTCAGCATGGCAGTGCATGAAGATCGGTGCAGGTCCGGTGCCCGTTAAGACATCTGAGGGCTGGCTGCTGTTCTATCACGGCGTACTCCGCTCATGCAACGGCTACGTTTACGCATTCGGTTCGGCTCTGCTCGACCTCGAACAGCCCTGGAAGGCAACCCATCGTTCGGGTCCTTACCTCATCTCTCCGCAGACTCCCTACGAGTGTATGGGCGATGTACCTAACGTTTGCTTCCCCTGCGCCGAAGTACACGACCCCGAGACAGGTCGCATAGCTGTATATTATGGCTGTGCCGACACCGTTACCGGTCTCGCCTTCGGATACATTCCCGAAATCGTGGAGTGGACAAAGAAGAACAGCATCATCTAATTGATGATATGCACTCAATAGGAGGCTACGGCATCCACACCAGTAACCAGCGCAAACTACAATACAATAACATAGCAACTTGCGCAGGCTACGGCGAGGACTCCGTAGCCTCCTTTTTTCAGCAACTATATTTTTAAATTCTCAACTATACACTTCAAAATACTCATTACAGACCGCTGAATATTGTTTTCTGCAAATAAACTTTGATGTAAATGTATATTTTTTCATCAAATATCATTAACTTTGCAACACAAATCTTTTATAAAACACATCTGAAATTTTATGGGAGGCATATTCGGCACCATTTCCAAGAAAAGCTGTGTGACAGACGTTTTCTATGGAACTGACTACAATTCACATCTCGGAACGCGACGTGGCGGTTTGGCGATGTACAGTAAGGAGAAAGGATTCGTCCGCTCCATCCACAATCTGGAGAATTCGTATTTCCGCTCCAAGTTCGAACCGACGCTCGACCGATTCGAGGGAAGTACTGCGGGTATTGGTGTAATCAGCGACACCGATGCGCAACCACTTGTGATAAACTCGCATCTCGGACGATTTGCAATCTGCACTGTGGCAAAGATTGTAAATATCGAGGAGCTGACCAAACAACTGCTTGAGAAGAACATGCATTTTGCCGAATTGTCGCAAAGTGCTACCAACCCAACTGAACTTATAGCCTTGCTGCTTATTCAAGGCAAAACGTTCAAGGAAGGTATAGAGAACGTATACCATAACATCAAGGGCTCTTGCACCATGATGATTCTTACGGAAGACTCGCTTATCTGCGCCCGCGACGCATGGGGACGCACTCCATTAATAATAGGTAAGAAGGAGGATGCTTACGCAGCTTCGAGTGAGTCTACTTCATTCCCGAATCTTGATTTCGAAACTGTTTATAATATCGCACCGGGTGAGATTATTGAGCTTAAAGCCGATAGCATGACACAGATACGCAAGCCTAACAAGAAGATGCAGGTTTGCTCGTTCCTGTGGGTTTACTATGGTTTCCCGACCTCAACATACGAGGGCAAGAACGTGGAGGAGGCTCGTTTCAGCAACGGTTTCAATCTTGCTAAGACCGACGATGTTGAGGTGGACTGCTGTTCGGGCATTCCCGACTCGGGCACAGGTATGGCTATGGGTTATGCTGCAGGCAAAGGCGTGCCTTATCAGCGCTGCATTGCCAAGTATACTCCGACATGGCCGCGCTCGTTCACACCGTCAAATCAGGCTATGCGTTCGCTTGTTGCCAAGATGAAACTCATACCTAACAAGGCTATGATCAATGGCAAGCGCGTGCTGTTCTGCGACGACTCTATCGTACGTGGCACTCAGTTGCGCGACAATGTGAAGGGTTTGTTTGATGCAGGACTTAAGGAATTCCATATGCGTATAGCTTGTCCGCCACTGGTTTACGGCTGTCCGTTCATCAATTTCACATCTGCCAAGAGCGATATGGAGCTTATCACACGCCGCATTATCGAGAAGTTTGAGGGAGATGCCAATAAGGATCTCGACAAATATGCAACCACCGACTCACCGCAGTACACCAAGATGGTGGACGAGATACGTCGTCAGTTGGGACTGACCACGCTGAAGTTCAACACCATCGAGCAGCTCATCAAGGCTATCGGATTGCCCAAGTGTCAGGTGTGTACACACTGTTTCGACGGCTCAAGCAAGTATACGCTTGAGGAGCAGGCTGATGAAGATTAATGTTGATGCGATTGTTTTTAGTCGTATTTCGATAGGGATTGAATCCCCTATAAACCATATCCAGACCACCGTTGGTGGTGTGTGGGGCAATTAATGCATAACGTCCTGGAAGGGTAAAGCGCCAAAATGTTTCGCTTTTGCCTTTGCAGGGGCGTCTTAGTTTGTGTACGCTTTATCAGCAATTGATTTTTTTTAGTTTCGCAAGCTGAGGTAGTTAAGAAGCTAAGAGGTTTTCGCGTCCTATGGTCGCTAAGGTGTCAAGCCATTGTTTTTTTTTGCTTAATTTATGGCATGAAGAGCATTAGGCTTAACTCCTTAACTCCTTTAACTTCTGAATTATTGTACTTTGCGAAAGTTCAGTTAATTATTTATTGATTTCACTATGAATAAAAAGGAACTCTGCTATATATTGATTGTAGTTTTACTGGGAGTGTCGCTGCTGTTGGGATTTGCCGTTGAAGTGTTCGGCATCGACTTGGGACCGGCTGCTTGGGTGGCAGGTTGGGTGTCGTCGCCAGTTGCTTTGGCTGTAGGTTTTGCGTTTGCAATGCTGTTTGGCAAGGCGTTTCCCGACTTCAACAAGACAATGTCGAAGAAGCTGTTGCAATACTCTGTCATCGGATTGGGCTTCGGCATGAACGTCGACAAGGCACTGGCATCGGGCAGCGAGGGTATGGTGTTCACCATCGTCAGCGTGTTTGGCACTCTTGCACTTGGTTGGTTGATAGGTCGTAAACTTCTTGGTGTCGACTCACACACCAGCTATCTGCTTTCGTCGGGAACCGCAATATGCGGCGGTTCGGCAATCGCTGCTGTCGGCCCGATAATAAAGGCACGTTCCGAAAGCATGTCTGTGGCACTGGGCGTAGTGTTTATTCTCAATGCCATAGCTCTGTTTGTGTTTCCTGTTATAGGCGATGCGTTGTCAATGACAATGAAACAGTTTGGCATGTGGTCTGCCATTGCCATCCACGACACCTCATCGGTGGTTGGCGCAGGAGCCGCTTACGACCAGATGCACCCCGAATTGGTGGCTTCGCAGGGTGTAAGTGCATTGGAAGTGGCTACAACTATCAAGCTCACACGAGCCTTGTGGATAGTAGTGCTTGCCCTTGTCACACCCTTCTTCTTCCGCAAGTCGCTTGCAAATACAGCTGATGGACAGTCGAAACCGTGGTATAACAGTGTGCCGCGATTCATCATCTGGTTTATTGTTGCAATACTTTTCAACACCTATATCCTCAGTAATGCTTCGCTGTTAGGCGACGGTACGGCTGCAATGGGTGCGCAATTTAGTGGTGCAGTCAACAAGTTGGCGAAGCATCTCATCACGCTTTCGTTGTTCTTCATCGGAGCTTCGCTCACTCGTGAGACATTACGTAGCGTCGGATTGCGTCCTCTTGTTCAGGGAATTTTGCTTTGGGTGAGCATAAGCTGTGTAAGTCTGGCGTATATATTCTGGCTGGAATAGGAAGAAAACGTTGATACATGTCATCTTATTGTTCCAAAAGTTAGTTTTCTTCTCCAATTGGGGGGGGTAAATATTAGAATCTTATTGTTATATTTGTTGTATTCGGGTTATTTGTACTATCTTTGCAAACAAAAGTGTAAAATACTGTTTTTGCAATTTGATTAATCTGAGGTCAAACATATATAAAGGTATAAGGAGTGTCCGCTTATTATGTGCGGATTATAGTCCTTAATATAAAAGGAACATACGGAAAGGTCATTATGAAATTCTTTTGTAAATTATCAAACTGGTATTTCTCCAGCAAGTCGCTTCCTTATTGGGGAGTGTTGTTCTTAGATTGTTTAATAGTGTTCTTCGCGGGATACGTTAGTGGCTATCTTGAACATGGTGGATTGGAATTTGCTCAGCATTTTTGGAGCATCACGGCAGGCAATATTTTATGCGTGCTGCTATTCGCTGTGGCTTTCCGTTTGTTTCATACTTATTCCGGAATATTGCGTTATTCGTCGCTTGTCGACCTCGAACGAGTAGGCATGGCATCATTAGTAGGTGTCTGCATGTCGTACGTTTTGGGTGCAGTTCTTGATGCGTTTGATGTTGAAAACGTTGTTATGCCTTCACTGTTCGGCTGCACCGTGATGTTTGTTTGTGCTTCAATGTTGATGTGGGTGGAACGAATGTTCGTTCGTGCAATGTTCGATGTGTTCAAATCGGACAAAGCTTTGCCCGTTGCAATATATGGAACGCAGAACGGAGGTGTAAGTCTTGCCAACAGCATCATGCTTATGAAGGACCAGCCTTATATGCTTCAGGCTTTCATAAGCGACGGCGACGATATGCGAAAGACCTATCTTCTCGGCAAAAAAGTATTTCTTAATCAGAAGGGAATAGCCGCTATTATGAAGGCATTGCACGTTAAGGTGCTGTTTGTTTCGCCTCTTAAGTCGGATGATTTCCGCAACAATCAGCAGATGATTGACGAATTCGTGCAGGCTGGTATAAAGATAATGATGATGACGGCAGCCGAAGAATGGAACGGAAAATCAGACCTTTCGTTCAACCAGCTGCATGAGATTGAAATCGAAGACTTGCTGCCTCGTGACAAGATAGAGGTAGACATGAATGCCATTGGAGCTATGCTTAAGGGCAAGCGCGTGCTCATTACAGGTGCGGCAGGCTCAATTGGTTCGGAAATGGTGCGCCAGGTGGCTGTTTACAAGCCTGCCGAACTCACCCTTATCGACCAGGCTGAAACTCCTATGCACTCTGTACGCTTGACTATGGCTCGTCAGTTTGCCGATGTCAAGAACGAGACTATAGTTGGAAGCATCACCGACAAGGCTTTCATGGAGAAGATATTCGCAGATCATCGTCCCGAATACGTGTTCCATGCAGCGGCTTACAAGCATGTGCCGATGATGGAAGACAATCCTGCAATGGCTGTGCGCAACAACGTGAACGGCACTCGTATCATCGCCGACCTTGCCGTGAAGTACGGCACCAAGAAGTTTGTGATGATTTCAACCGACAAGGCTGTAAATCCTACAAACGTAATGGGATGTTCAAAGCGTATCTGCGAGATTTACTGCCAGTCGCTCAATAAGGCTATTGTTGATGGTAGAGTGAAGGGTGTGACACAGTTTGTTACAACCCGTTTTGGCAATGTGCTCGGTTCGAACGGTTCGGTTATACCTATATTCAAGGAACTTATACGCAAGGGTGGACCCGTTACTGTGACCCATCCCGACATAATACGATACTTCATGCTCATCCCTGAGGCTTGTAAGCTGGTGCTTGAGGCAGGTACAATGGGCAAGGGAGGCGAGATATTTGTGTTCGATATGGGCAAGCCGGTGAAGATTGTTGACCTGGCAAGACGAATGATTTCGCTCTCTGGAGCAAAGAATATTGAGATTAAGTTCACTGGACTTCGCGACGGCGAAAAGCTTTATGAGGAGCTGCTTTCGACCAAGGAGAACACTATCCCTACGCAGAACCGCAAGATTATGGTTGCCAAAGTGCATGAGTACGATTATGAAGAAGCCAAGAAGAATGAAGACGAATTGCTCCAGATATCGTACACCCACGACGACATGGCGATAGTAAAGAAGATGAAGGAAATAGTGCCTGAATACAAATCGCAGGTCAGCAAGTATCAAGTGCTGGATAAATAGGGAAACAAATAGACAACCCCAAAACAATAAATAGACAATAAAAAACAACAATAACAACATTGTTTTCACATTTACTAATGTGCATTTACAATGTTGTTATTGTTGTTTTTGTGTATATAATTAATTACAAGGAAGTACATTCTGGCTGCTCAGGCTATGGCGGGGACGCCATAGCCTCCTACAATTATAACTTCCTTTTATTCCTTTATTATTTTCTTTTCATTCCTTTGTATACCAGGAATGCTATAACAATCGCTGCAAGACCCAGCAATACATATCCTATTTCGTGGCTGTATTTCACGGCTTGCAGATAGACATCTTGCGTTGTCTTGTAGTTGGTATACTTGTATATTCCCCAACCGATAAGAGCGAGCACCGTGTTCCAGCATCCGGCACCGAGTGTGGTGTATGTGAGGAACTTGCCAATAGGCATGCCCGAGAGTCCGGCAGGAATACTGATGAGCTGTCGCACGGCAGGAACCAGACGGCCGAAGAATGTAGACGCAGCTCCATGTTCGCGGAAGAAGGCTTCCGACTTCTCCACCTTCTCGCGGTCGATGAGGCACATATGGCCTATACGACTGTCAGCAAAGCGGTAGACAATAGGTCGTCCGAGCCATTTGGCGAGATAGTAGTTGATGAGTGCTCCAATGTTGGCGCCTACAGTAGCGAATACAATCACCAGTATGAAGGTCATTCCGCTGTCTGGGTCCATGGATTTCCATGCAGCCGGTGGCACAATAACTTCAGACGGGAATGGAATGAACGAACTCTCTATAGCCATAAACAGCGTCACAACCCAATAGTTGAGGTTGTTGAGAATCCACAGGAAAAGATCGGCAGAATTCATTTTTGTATAGCGTTAATTATTAGTATTGTTACCCTTTAAGTATTAATTTTTTGTCCATCCGACATAAGTCTCATCTCATAGTCGTAATAATCCTTCGGATCGAGCGTTTCGGGATAGAATTCGCCCAGAACCTTTTTGGTTTCAGCCGGATTGCGTTGGCATGCTATTTTAAGGCATTCGATGTATTCGGCTTTCTTGTTGAGCGTCTTGAGGCATGCTGCGAGATAAGCCATTCCTTCGTCGCCGTGATTGTCGTGCATGTCGGTGTACGACTTGAACATGCGATAGGCGATGGCAGGATAGCCACAGTCGTAAACCGAGATGGCAATGCGGAAGAATATGTCGTGCGAGAACGACGTAGACTGCAAGGCACCCAGAAAACAGCGTATTGCCTCCTTGACGTGTCCATGTTCCAATTGTATATGTCCTTTCACAATCGTTATCTCGTCCTTATTGGCATCGGGCTGCTTCATAGCCTCGTCGATACACGCCAGCGCTTCGTCGCGTTGGTCGAGTTGTGAGTATGTGAACGCCAGGCATTGCAGCACTTCGGTAGTGCCAAGATTTTGTTTTTTCAATGCTTCGAGCGCCTCCTTGTAATATTGTAGTGCCTTCTCGGTTTGTCCGATATTGAGCAGGCAGTTGCCGATAAACATCGTTGCGGCTCCTTCATCGGGACAAAGCTGGTGGAATCTTTCGTAAAACTTGAGCGCTTCGTTGAAGTTTCCCAGTGAGAACAGGCCGTTGGCTTTGTTGAGCAGAGCCTCCTCGTCGTTCGGGTTGATGGCAATGGAGTATTCGCTCGATGTTATCGAGTCGTTGATACGGTTGCCCATGAACTGCGTCGAGGCCAGCGAGTTCCAGTAACGACCCGAGTAAGGGTCTTCGTCGAGCAACTGTTCAAACAGCTGTTCGCTCTGTTCGTAGTCGCCTTTGGCAAAAGCGATGCGCGCCTTTATCTCGCGATAGTCCTGCAAGTCGTCCTCGTCAGACATGGTGAGCCATTCGGCTGAGATGTCAGGCAGTCCGTAGTCGATGAATATGGTAGCCACATCGAGCACAAAGTCGGGCACATCGTCCTCGTCAATGTTGTCCATAGCGTTGCGCAGGAAGCTGTTTGCCTCCTCCGGTTTGTCTTCGGCTATCAATATTTCGGCTTTCAGATAGAGGCAGTCGATGTCGTACGCGTCGCTGATGAGCGAAGCATAGTAGCGGGCTTTTTCAATGTCCTTCTCGTCGATGAGCGCTATGCGTGCCTTAAAAACAAGTGGCAGCACGGCTCCAGGGTGCAGCCGCATAGCATAGTCGAGAACGTATTCTGCCCTTGGTTTGTCTTTTTTGTCGTAGTAGTATTCGGCAATATCCGACAGTTCGTCGCTCTCGAAATATTCGTCCTTGCCCATTTGCAGGGAGCGTTCGTAGCGTTGCAGCAGTCGTCCGAATTCTGGACTGTCAAAATATTTCTTGTTGTTGTCCATCTAAACAATGTTTAATGAAAAATGTTTAATGTTTAATGTTATAACAGGTGTGCCCAATTAAACATTAAACATTAAACACTAAACATTAAGAAGTATTATTTATTTTGTTTTGCCCAAGTATCCTTCAGTCCGACAGTCTTGTTGAATATCAGGTTGTCGGCAGTAGAATCGAGGTCGGCCATGAAGTATCCGATGCGCTGGAACTGCAGGTATTCGCCCGGTTTGCGTTCTGCAGCATAGTTCTCCACGTAGCAGTTGTCGATAGTCTTGAGGCTGTCGGGGTTGAGCAGTTCGTGGAATTCGCGCTCATCAGCACCGAGGTCAGCCACGGTGAAGAGTCGGTCGTAGATGCGTACCTGCGCCTTCTGGCAGTGGTCTGCCGAAACCCAGTGTAGGGTTCCCTTCACCTTGCGGTTGGCACCCTCCATTCCGCTCTTGCTTGTCGGGTCGTATTCTGCCTGAATCTCGATGATATTGCCCTCAGCATCCTTAGTACATCCGGTACACTTCACGATATATGCGTTCTTCAGACGTACCTCCTTGCCCGGAGTCATGCGGAAGAACTTCTTCGGAGCGTCCTCCATGAAGTCGTCGCGCTCAATCCAAAGATTCTTCGAGAAGGTAATGGTGTGAGTGCCGTCAGCCTCGTTTTCGGGGTTGTTGATAGCCTCCATCTCCTCAGTCTGACCCTCGGGATAGTTGGTGATGACGAGTTTGACGGGGTCGAGCACAGCCGATACGCGCAGCGAGCGCTTGTTCAGGTCGTCGCGAACGGCAGCTTCGAGCAATGCCATGTCGTTAAGGGCGTCGAACTTGGTGTATCCGATAGAGTCGATGAACTTGCGTATAGACTCAGGCGAGTATCCGCGGCGGCGCATACCCGACAGTGTCGGCATACGTGGGTCGTCCCATCCTGACACAACACCCTCGTTGACGAGAGCCAGGAGCTTGCGCTTCGACATCATGGTGTATGTGAGGTTGAGTCGGTTGAACTCGATCTGACGCGGGCGGAAGTCGTGTATGTTCTCAGTCTCGCCGCGCATCTCCTTCAGGTAGTCGATAAACTTGTCGTACAGTGGACGGTGTGGCACAAACTCCAGAGTACAGATAGAGTGTGTAACGCCCTCGAAGAAGTCGCTCTGTCCGTGAGCGAAGTCGTACATCGGGTAAGCGTTCCACTTGGTTCCGGTGCGGTGGTGTGGAGTGTGTATGATGCGATAGATGATAGGATCGCGGAAGTGCATGTTGGGGTTGGCCATGTCGAGCTTTGCGCGCAACACCATGCTGCCCTCTACAGCCTCCGGAGTGTTCATCTTGTTGAACAGTTCGAGGTTCTCCTCAACCGGTCGGTCGCGGTATGGCGAGTTGGTTCCGGGAGTAGTAGGAGTGCCCTTCTGCTCGGCTATCTGCTCGGCAGTCTGCTCGTCGATATATGCGTGTCCGTTCTTGATCATCCAGATGGCAAACTCCCACAGCTTGTCGAAGTAGTCGGAAGCGTAGTATATGTTGCCCCACTTGAATCCGAGCCATGCAATATCGTTAAGGATGTTCTCTACATATTCGTTGTTCTCCTTTGTAGGATTGGTGTCATCGAATCGCAGGTTGCACACGCCGTTGTACTTTTCGGCAATACCGAAGTCCATGCAGATGGCTTTGGCGTGTCCGATGTGCAGGTATCCGTTAGGCTCAGGCGGGAATCGTGTCTGTATGCGTCCGCCGTTCTTGCCCTCGGCAAGGTCCTGCTCAACGAGCTGCTCAACAAAGCTGAGGCTCTTCTTTTCCTCTATCGGTTTTTCTTCTGTAACTGACATAATATATTGTTTTTTTTTGTTTTATACCTATTATTATTATAGTAGTTTCAGCAGGGTTTTGACGTTGGTTTTCAAATGTAGTCCTTTCGGCTTGCAAAAGGAGTCCTTTTACTCTCCAAAAGGAGTCCTTTTAGGCATCAAAAGGGGTCCTTTTGCAAGCCAAAAGGGCTACATTTGCCGAGCCATGCCATTCGGTTGGCCGAAACATAGTATTTATTATGTGCAAAGTTACGCAAAAAACGTGGATTGAGCGTTATTCCTGTACGATTATTTTGTTTTCATAACTCTCAACCCTCAACTCTCAACTCACAACTCTCAACTACAGCAGTCGTCCCTGCCACGTGCCCCTTCGCGTCATCTCATTGACCAGTCGGTTGGTGAATTCATAGTTCTTCAGTCCCCACTTGGGGGCGATGAGCATGTCGGCAGGCGATTGGCTTACAAATCGTTCTACAATAATATCGTTTCGCAGCCGTTCAAGATAGCGTATGCAAAGGTCGATGTATTCGTCGGCGGAGTATAGCTTGAACGGCTCGCGGCAATATTCTTCGGCAAGCTGCGTGCCCTTTATAATCTGCAGCTGATGAAGCTTCAGAATGTCGAGCTTCAAATTTGACACCACCTCCGATTGCCTTATGTTCTCCTCGGCAGATTCGCCCGGCAATCCTAATATTATATGTCCGCACGTCAGAATGCCACGGTCGTGAGTCTCGGCAATGGCACGGCGTGAACACTCGAAGTCGTGTCCGCGGTTGACACGCAGCAAAGTCTGGTCCGACACTGACTCAATGCCATACTCCACAATCATAAAAGTCTGGCGGTTCAGTCGCTCCAGATAGTCCATCACATCGCTTCCTACGCAGTCGGGTCGAGTACCTATTATTATACCCACAACATCATCCTGGCTCAAAGCCTCTTCGTATCGGCGCTTCAATGTTTCTACCGAAGCGTAGGTGTTGCTGTAAGCCTGAAAGTATGCCAGATACTTCATTCCCGTATATTTGCGTGCAAAGAACGCCTTGCCCTCGCTTATCTGTTCGGCTATCGACTTTGATGGCTGGCAATAAGAGGGGTTGAACGTGCGGTTGTCGCAGAATGTGCATCCGCCGATGCCTACATGTCCGTCGCGGTTGGGGCATGCAAATCCGGCATCAATGGATATTTTCTGCACACGAAACGGGAACTTGCTGCGTATCCAAGCCCCATAGTCGTTGTATAATTGTGGTGTCATAGTCAAAACTTATTGGTTTAGGAGTGCAAATGTACGGAAAAAATTATAACTTTGCAAAATATAGATGTGCGGCTCGATGCAACGCTCCAGCCGACATCTATCAGCCCATAAAGACAATACAATTAATAATCAATAACTAATAATTAATAATTAATGAAGCGTTTAATCCTTATCTGTACAACATTCCTTATGATGTTTGTATCTTCAGTGTCGGCTGCCCAGAAGATTACTCTGGCAGACGTTACAGGCAGTAAGTTTGCGCCAAAGGTGGTGTCGGGCATCAATCCCATTGAGGGGACCGATACCTACGCCCGCATCAGCGACGACGGCAAGCGCATTGTCACCTATTCGTTCAAGACCGGACGCGAGCAGTCTGTACTCTTCGATGTAAACAACACGATGGGCGAGAAAATCTCTTCGTTCGACGGCTATACCATGTCGCCCGATGGAACACGTCTGCTCATACAGACCAAGACCAACTATATATACCGCCGCTCATACACCGCCGTACACTATATCTACACCATCGCCTCGCGCAAACTGGAGCGTCTGTCTGACGGCGGACCTCAGCAGGTGCCCACATGGTCGTCTGACGGTCAGCAGGTGGCATTCGTTCGCGAAGGCAACATCTTCCTTGTCAAGCTGCTCTACGACAATGCCGAGATACAGGTGACTAAGGACGGCAAGTTCAATGAGGTCATCAACGGTATTCCCGATTGGGTGAATGAGGAGGAATTCGGATTCAACCGCGCCCTCACCTTCAACGCCGACGGCACCATGCTTTGCTGGATTCGCTACGACGAGTCGAAGGTCAAGACCTATTCGTTGCAGATGTACAAGGGTATGCGTCCCGAACATTCGGAGTATACCGACTATCCCGGATTCTATTCTTACAAGTATCCCAAGGCAGGTCAGGACAACAGCGTCGTTACAGCGTGGAGTTACGACATCAAGAGTCGCAAGATAAATCGCCTTAATGTGCCCATCGATGCCGACGGTTACATGCCTCGCATCAAGTCGACAGTCGATCCCAACCGCATCGTAGTGTACACTATGAACCGTCATCAGGACCAGCTCTGTCTCTATGCTGTCAATCCTCGCACCACCGTAGCCCAGCTTCTCATCAAGGAGTCGGTGCCCAAGTATGTGCAGGAGTCGGCAGTTGAAGCCATCAAGTTCGTTGGCAACAACATCATTCTGCCCAGCGACCGCTCTGGATTCATGAATCTGTACATATATAATATGAACGGTCAGTTGCAGCGCACCATCGGTGGCAAGTTCGACATTACCGAAGTGTACGGCTACGATGCCAAGACAGGCGACGTATATTATCAGGCTGCCGCTCTTGCACCAACCGACCGTCAGGTATACGTAAATCATAAGAACGGCAAGACTGAGCGTCTCACCGATGCTGAGGGATGGAACTCGGCACTCTTCTCGGGCGACTATCAGTACTTCATCAACACTTGGAGCGACTACAATACACCTTATGTATATACTACACGCACACGTGCCGGCAAGGTGATATCTACGCTTCAGGACAACAGTCAGCTGCGTCAGACCATAAAGGAATACGGATTCTGCAAGCGCGAGGCTTTCTCGTTCACCACTTCTGAGGGCGTCACACTCAACGGATGGATGCTTCGTCCGCTCGACTTTGATGCTTCCAAGCGCTATCCGGTCATAATGCATCAGTATAGCGGTCCCGGCAGCCAGCAGGTCAAGAACGCTTGGAGCGCAGGTTCTATGGGTCAGGGCGGTGCTTACGACTCATATCTCGCACAGCAGGGCTTCATCGTAGTGAGCGTTGACGGACGTGGCACAGGCGGACGTGGCGCCGAATTCGAGAAGTGCACATATCTCAACCTCGGCGATTTAGAGTCGCGCGACCAGGTAGAGACAGCTCTCTATCTCGGAACGCTTCCTTATGTAGACAAGGATCGCATCGGTATATGGGGATGGAGTTATGGCGGATTCAACACACTTATGAGTATGAGTGAGGGTCGTCCCGTATTCCGTGCCGGAGTTTCAATAGCTCCTCCAACCAACTGGCGCTTCTACGACTCAATATACACCGAACGCTATATGCGTACACCTAAGGAGAACCCCGACGGTTATGCTACCAACCCTATAGAGCGTGCCTCTAAACTGCACGGAGCATTGCTCCTCTGCCACGGTACAGCCGACGACAACGTTCATCCGCAGAACATGTACGAATATTCGGAGGCTTTGGTTCAGGCAGACAAGGACTTCCGCGAACTGCTCTACACCAACCGCAACCACGGCATTTATGGTGGCAACACACGCAATCACCTGCTTCGTCAGGTGGCACAGTTCTTTATGACAGAGCTGAAGTAAAAAACAGCTTGCTGAACTTATTTCAATAAATAAACGGCAGACTCTCTGATGGGAGTCTGCCGTTTTATATATAGTATGTTATTGTTTCACCAATAAATATTCAATATAATACTTGTGTAATATCTCGAAAAGGTGTATTTTTGCATTGTAATAAATCTCAAAAAGGTGTATTACGTAATGATTGAATATCTCAAAAAAGTGTAAAGAGGTTACTATGAAGCGAAAAATATATCAACAACTCCTTGAGTGGAAAGAGAAAAGAAACGGTGAAGTGGCACTACTCGTAGAGGGTGCGCGGCGCATAGGTAAGAGTTATATCGTAGAGGAGTTTGCCAGGAATGAATATGAGTCATATATCATCATCGACTTTAACAAGGCTCCACAGATGGTCAGAGACTGGTTCGACCTGTATCTGGAAGACCTTGATATGCTGTTTCTCTATCTGAGTCAGCACTATAAGGTAAGGCTACATGAACGCAAGTCGCTTATCGTTCTTGACGAGGTACAGTTGTGTCCCAGGGCGAGAGCTGCCATCAAGTTTCTGGTAAAAGATGGTCGATACGATTACATAGAGACAGGATCGCTGGTAAGTATTAAGAAAAATACACAGGGTATTGTGCTACCATCGGAAGAACGCCCTATACAGATGTATCCAATGGACTTTGAAGAGTTTCTTTGGGCTACCGGTAATGACATGCTGATGGACTTGATACGTAAGATGTATGCAGAAAAGAAGCCCATGGGACAAGCTTTCCATCGTCAGGCTATGGATGCATTTCGTCTCTATATGATAGTGGGAGGTATGCCACAAGCCGTCAAGAAGTATGTTGAGACGAAAGATTTCGATGCCGTAGATGCCGCCAAGCGCGATGTACTGACCATTTACCGTAATGACATCTTCAATTATGCAAGTGAGATAGCCGATAAGGTGGCTTCTATATTCGATCAGATTCCTCCTCAGCTGTCTAAGCATGAGAAGAAGTTCCGGCTGTCTGCTCTAAAACCTGGTGCTAAATATCGTGATTGGGACGATGCTTTCTTCTGGCTGAAGGATGCAAGAGTCGTCAACATATGTTACAACTCGACTGAGCCTAACATCGGACTGAAGATGAACGAAGACCGCACTACTCTGAAGTGCTATATGAACGATACGGGCTTGTTGATCAGTCACGCTTTTGATGAAAAGGGTATTGTATCGTCAGAGATTTATCAGAAACTGCTCTTTGGAAAGCTGGAGGTGAATGAAGGGATGCTCATTGAGAATGTCGTGGCACAAATGTTGACAGCCAGCGGCAATAAGCTCTTTTTCTATAGTAAGTCATCAGAAGAAGCCGAAAATCGTATGGAGATAGATTTCTTGCTTCAAAAGGACAAAGTGACAACACGTCATAATATTCGCCCGATAGAAGTCAAAAGTGGCAAGAACTACACGTTGTCTTCCATAACAAAGTGTATGAATAAGTTTGGAGAATATATGATCTCTCCTACTGTTTTACATGCAGCCGATTATAAGGTTGTTGATGGTATCACCTATCTTCCGCTTTATATGACCCCCTTATTATAAGTATAAGGAGTGTAATATATTTAGAAATCTTGGTAATATATTCCGCAATCGTGGTATAGCATTAATGTAATAATGTTAGTATCTTTGCAACGTGAAACAGTAACGAACAAATAAATCAATCAATAAACGATGTATATAGAGAAGATACAGAGTCCTGCCGACTTGAAAGGCATGGACATCGCGACACTTAATATTGTAGCCGACGAAGTGCGCCAGGCTGTACTCAATCGTGTTAGCAAGCATGGCGGACACATAGGTCCTAACCTCGGATTTGTAGAAGCAACGGTAGCTTTGCACTATGTGTTCAATGCGCCAGAGGATAAGTTTGTGTTTGACGTCAGCCACCAGTGCTATCCGCATAAGGTACTTACGGGTCGTGCAGCCGGATTTCTTGGCAACGTAGACGACATGAATGCCATATCGGGCTATTCTTCTCCTGTAGAATGTCCAGAGTACGACAACTTTGAGGTAGGCCACACTTCCACATCCATCAGTCTTGCAACTGGACTGCAGAAGGCACGCGACGTGAAGGGAACCAAGGAGAATATCATAGCCATTATTGGCGACGGTTCGCTGTCGGGCGGTGAAGCATTCGAAGGACTCGATGAGGCTTCGGAGCTTGGCACGGGCATCATCATCATTGTAAACGACAACGAGATGTCTATCGCCGAGAACCATGGCGGTATATACAAGAATCTGCATGCGCTTCGCGAGAGCCGTGGCGAGTGCGAGCACAACTGGTTTAAGGCTTGGGGATTTGAGTATAAGTATCTGGAGGAAGGCAACGACATAGAGCGTCTCATTGAAGTTTTCCGTAGTGTCAAGGATACCAACCGCCCTACAGTTGTTCATATCCACACAGAGAAAGGTCATGGCTATGTCCCTGCCGTAAAGAATAAGGAAGCTTGGCATTGGGGAATGCCGTTCAATCTTGATGACGGTAGTCGCCCGGTTCGCAATGCCGATGGAACTGTGCCTGAGGTGAAACCATGCGAGACATATCCCGAACTCTTCTCTGACTGGATGCTGAGCGAGATGAAGCATGACAAGACACTAATCGCCGTAACAGCAGGAACGCCTACAGCAGCAGGCTTTACTGCCGACAAGCGCAAGGAGGCTGGCTCGCAACATCTTGACATGGGCATTGCCGAAGAGCAGGCTGTCGCTATGATTTCGGGTATGGCTAAGGGTGGACTGCGTCCGGTATGGACAGTATACAGCACGTTCATCCAGCGCACCTACGACCAGATAGCACAGGATCTTTGCATCAACTCCAACCCAGCCGTAATCAATGTAGTAGGAGGCGGAGTGAACTCGATGAACGACATCACCCACATCTGCCTCTTCGACATACCTATGCTTTGCAGCATTCCGGGACTCATCTATCTCGCTCCTACCACATGCGAGGAATATTTTGCCATGATGCGTTGGGCAATACTTCAGGACAAGAAGCCTATAGCCATTCGTGTGCCGAGCAACGGAGTGGTGCATACAACAGAGAATGTGGACGAAGAGTATAGCTACGAGTCAAAATATAAGGTGATGCACGAAGGTTCGAAGGTGGCAATCATTGCTGCTGGTTCATTCTATCAGAAGGGCGAGAACGTAGTACGCCTGCTTGCCGATAAGGGTATTGATGCAACGCTCGTCAATCCACGCTATCTGAATGAGGTGGATGCCGATTCGCTCGAAGCGTTGAAGACGAACCATAAGCTTGTGGTAACACTTGAAGACGGCTGCAAGGACGGTGGCTTTGGCGAGCGCATAGCCTCTTCTTACGGTACATCGGATATGAAGGTGCTTGTATGTGGCATCAAGAAGGGACTCTACGACAGATACGATGTGGAGCAGTTGCTTAAGGACAACCGCTTGCTCGACGAACAAATCGTGGAGGATGTGTTGGCGTTAATATAAACAGCATATCATAACTCTCAATTCTCAACTCTCAACTAAAAAATATGGCATTATCAAATATAGAGAAACATTACAACAAGCATCCCGAAGACCTTCGCTTGCAGCGTAGGCACGGCATTGTTGAGTTTGAAACCACAATGCATCATTTGCGTAGGTATATCAATCCCGACATGCAGCTGCTTGACATAGGTGCAGGAACCGGTCGCTACACATCGGCTCTTATGGCAGAAGGCTATAATGTGAAGGCTGTAGAACTGGTGCGTCGCAATATCGAGGTGTTCCTGAAGCGTGAGCCTACAGCCGACGTTGTGCAGGGCGACGCACGCAACATGCCGTTCCTGCCTACAGCAATGGCAGATGTGACGCTGTTGCTCGGTCCGCTCTATCATCTCATTGGTGATGAGGAGAAACTAAAGGCACTTAACGAGGCAAAGCGCGTCACCAAACCTGGCGGACTGATATTCGTGGCTTACCTGATGAACGAGTACAGCATACTGTCGTATTGCTTCGACGAGGACCGGATAGAAGGTTTGTTGGAACGTGGTGCTGTCGATGAGAACTTCCATATACAGGCATCGGCAGACGAACTCTACGACTATGTGCGTATTGATGATATTAACCGACTGGACGAATGTGCCGGCTTGGAACGTGTCACTATCTTCTCGCCCGACGGAGCTTCCGACTATATGCGCACACGACTCAACCGTATGAACGACGAGACATTTGCCCGTTTCATAGAATATCAGAAGTGCATCTCAGAGCGTGCCGACTTGATAGGAGCAGGTAGCCATGTGGTAGATGTAGTGAGAGTTCCATAATAATGTATACGAGTCAATGAAAAAAGCAATAGTAACAGGAGCCACTTCGGGTATAGGACTCGAAGTGGCTCGTCTTCTTGCCGAGCGAGGATACATTGTCGGTGTAGCCGGACGACGTGTTGATAGACTTGAAGCTATAGTCAAGTCAAACGAGAACATCAAGGCTTATCGACAGATAGATGTAACTGATGCGTCTGCGCCACAGCAGCTCAATGAACTTATAGCAGAGCTTGGCGGTATGGATCTCTATTTCCATAGTTCGGGAATAGGGTGGGAGAACTGCGAGCTTGATATAGACCGCGAGATGAAGACCGTGGAGACCAACGGCTTGGGCTTCACACGTATGGTTACGGCAGCATACAGTTGGTTTGCCAATAATAATAAAGGTGGACAGATAGCTTGCATCACCTCCATAGCACGCACACGTGGATTGGGAGCAGCACCGGCTTATTCAGCCACCAAGCGTTTCCAGTCGCACTATCTTGAATGTCTTGCACAGCAGTCGCGCATGCGCCGATTGAATATTCATATCACCGACATCCGTCCCGGCTTTGTATCTACCGACCTTATAGCTGGAAGTCATTTCCCCTTGCAACTCTCGGCTAATAGTGTTGCACGCTCCATAGTAAAGGCTGTGATGCAAGGCAAAGAGACAGTCACAATCGACTGGCGCTATCGCATGCTTGTAGCAGCATGGGCTATGATACCACGATGGTTGTGGACAAGACTGAGGTTTGTGAAGTAGTTTTATTGTATGATTTTGAAAAAATACAAAATAGATTCTTTCTTTTTATATACACAAAAGTGTAATTCTTAAGCCAATTGTATCTGAAATACACTTTTGTGTCAAAGTCTTTTTTATCATTTCCTTTACTTTTGCCCTCAGAAAAACATAAGTAAAGGGATTATGTACAAGAAACTGATTATAACAGCGTTGTGCCTCTCGGCTATGACTCCGATGATGGCACAGAATATCATCGGCAAGGTGATGAATACCAAGGGAGAACCTTTGGCGTTTGCCAATGTAGTATTATTGAATAGAACAGACTCGGCTTTCGTCAAGGGCGCTGTGAGTGGAGAGGATGGCAGTTTTGCTATCGACTCTTCATGCAACGGCGGAATCATCAAGGTGACATCCGTAGGCTATAAGACCGTCTGTAAGAATTGCGAGGGCGAGAACATAGGCATCATCAAGATGAAAGAGGATAGTGAGACGCTTGGTGAAGTAGTCGTAAAATCATCCCTGCCTAAGACTATCTTGAAGAATGGCGGAATGACGACAACCGTTGTCGGTTCCATACTTGAGAAGGCAGGAACAATGGAGAACCTGCTCGACCGCATCCCTAACGTGTCTGCCCAGAATGGCAGCATCAAGGTCTTCGGACGCGGTGAGCCTGTTATCTATATCAATGGCCGACAGATGAGAGACAAGAGCGAGCTTGACCGTTTGCATTCCGACAACATCAAGTCGGTGGAAGTCATCACCAATCCTGGTGCTCGTTACGCAGCCAGCACCAAGGCGGTCATCCGTATCACAACGAAGAAGATACAAGGCGAGGGCTTCGGATTTGATGCCTCAACCACAGGTGAATATGATGAGGAGAAAAACTTCGGTGGATATAGCCAATTGAATATGAGCTATCGCAAGAACGGATTGGAACTGGGCGCATACGCCTTTGGAGCAAAGCAGTACCAGCCAAACAATCAAGACTTACAGCAGAAGACTTATCTTGACAAGACCTGGAACCAGAAGAGTGTAAACAGACAAGTAACTATTGTAGAAGCCATGAACTTCCGCCTGGATGCCAGCTACCAGTTGGATGCCAACAACTCTATAGGTGCCAACTTTGGCTTTCTGAGAAATCCGAAACAGACCTGTGAAGCCAATATGGCTACTGCTATATGGCAAGACGACGAGCAGACAGAAAGCTCTGACAGCCACGGTAGTTTCTTCGAGCAGAAGAGTACTCTTTCAAGCAATGTTTACTATGTTGGAAAGATTGGCAAACTCGGCATCGACTTCAATGCCGACTGGCTTTGGTCGAAGAATAATGAGGACGTTGTTACCAAAGAGCAATATCAGGAGGTGGGGATGGACGCGCAAAGCCAGACGGTTCATAGCCTTACTGACAAGAAATATCGTTTGTTGGCTTCCAAATTGGTGCTTTCCTACCCGTTGTTGGGTGGCGAATTGTCTTTGGGCGGTGAATATTCCAACACGCATCGCACATCCAAGTATCAGGTTGTGCCAACCAACTTCGTGTCGGATGATGACAGTCGTATTACAGAAAGCATGGCATCTTCATTCCTGGCATATTCAAGAGATTTCGGAAACGTGAGCATGGAGGCAGGACTGAGATACGAGTACATCGACTTCAACTACTATGAATATGGCAAGTATGTGCCTGGGCAAAGCAAGTCGTATGGCAACTGGTTCCCATCCATCAGCTTGTCGATGCCTGTAGGCAAGGTACAGATGCAGCTGAGCTATGCTACCGACATCGACCGCCCTTCCTATCATTACTTGCGCAGCGGCATACAGTATGACAACCGCTACACGTATGAAACTGGAAATCCATTCTTAGTGTCTGAGATAAGCAAAAATCTTAACTATGAATTGGCTTACAAATGGTTGACTTTCGACATGACCTACAGCCATACTTCGCATACGATGATGTCGAATGTGGAGACTTATAAAGACAATCCTGCAATAGGCTTGCTGAAGCCTGTGAATGGAAAGGCATATAATCATGTAGATGCTTCCGTCAACTTGCGACCTTCGTTTGGCATTTGGTATCCTTCATTTACGGCATCTGTGGTAAAACAGTGGCTTGATATGGATGCACATAATGGCAAAATATCCAATAAACCTATGGCAGTATTCCGCTTTAATAAACCTTCAACACCAAGTTGGCAATGTTAACGTGGATGATGTCGTATACCACAAAAGGATATGAGAGAAATATATATTTGTATAAACCAAGATTTTGTACAAATGTATCTGTATATAAGGCTTTCTTGAAGGATCGTTTGTCGTTCCAGCTCTTTGTCTATGATTTGTTTGGAACAGACGACATCCACATGAGTGCGCATTATGGCAAAATGAAGGAGCTGATTAGTGATATACAGTCAACAAGCAAAGTGTCGCTTACTGTACGATATAAGTTCAACACTACAAGAAGCAAGTATAAGGGTACGGGTGCAGGAAAAAGCCAGAAGAACAGAATGTAATCTGTCTACGGCATCCAATAATGGTGTAATGACAATAAATCTCTCTTTAAATGAACAATCCAATAAAATTGTTGATTAGTGGCGCAGACATGGGAAGTTTGATAGCTTCCTGTGTCTTGCGCCATGACTTCCATGAAAGCCCTCGGCAGGAAGATAGATTTCATATCTATCGCATAGAAAAGGATACGCTGACGATGGAAGATGTGGATGCATGCGACT
>OMDA01000349.1_pt1 | contig 25456 bp, 19 predicted proteins | sample 1645141 | NCBI WGS metagenome assembly OMDA01 (sample SAMEA103958151, study PRJEB25191) | human gut metagenome | reverse complement strand
GCCAACTTCAGGAAATGTTCATTAACTAATGCCATATTTTGTTTCTCCTTTTATTTGTGGTCATTATCGACCATTTGTTATTTAAGTTTGCGTTCTGTTTTTAAAATGTTGAGTGTTGAGTGTTGAATGTTGACTTTGTGGGTGCAGTTAAATTCAACATTCCACATTCAACACTCCCTATATTAACACTCCAACTGGATTTCTCCTTCAAAGGCGAATGCTGCAGGCCCTGTCATGTAAACATGATCATCAGCCTCGCTATATTCTATTTCCAGCGTTCCGCCATCCATCACGATACTGCTTTTTCTGCCGGTACGCTTGGTAAGGGCTGCGGCAACGGCTGTGGCACAGGCTCCTGTTCCGCAAGCCATTGTTATTCCGCTTCCCCTTTCCCAAACTCGTGTCCTTATGATGTCTGTATCAGTTACTTGTGCAAATTCTATGTTGCATCTCTGGGGAAATGCCTTGTCTCTTTCCAGGATTTTACCATAGTGGGCGATGTCGATGGTGTCGATGTCATCCACGAAGGTAACGAAATGCGGATTACCCATGCAAACATAGGTGCCTTCAAATTTTCTGCCGTCAGCTTCGAGCACCGAAGGGCCTAAGAATTGCTCGGGATTTTCAAGTTTGGGTTTCAGCATGTCTACTGTTACCGATTCCACAACTTCTTTATTATCCTGAAGATGAAGTTTCAATATCTTGATACCCGAAAGTGTTTCCAGTCGGATGGTGTCCTTTCGGGTCAATCCTTTTTCGTAAAGATACTTACCGATGCATCGGCTTGCATTGCCGCACATCATCGCTTCTGAACCATCGGCGTTGAAGATACGCATCGAATAATCTGCTCTTCTGCCGTCGTGCGGCTTTCCGATGAGAACCAGTCCGTCGCTTCCTATGCCCGTGTGATAAGCACTCCAGGCAATGGCCGCCTTCTCTGGGTCAGGGATATCGTACATCTGGGTATCTACATATATATAATCGTTACCCGCTCCCTGCATCTTTGTAAAATGAACTGTTTCTTTCATCTGCATTGTTCTTTATATTTGAATATTCTTCTTTTATCTCTCATGTCTTATCTCTTTTGAGATTTGACTTTTTGCTAGTCTTTCGGATATTTCGATGACTATTTGTTTGATTTCGGTTGCAAAGGTACGACGATTTGTTGAGATATGCAAGAAAATAAATACAGAAATCTTGATTATTTTTCGCAATCTTACAATTTGTGTTATAAAAATACTTTCTGCCTTACAAATTGTAAGGAGAATATGATAAGCCTTGATAAATTTAAAATGTTCGACAAAAAGCAAAAGCGAAATGCTTGCCTTTTCTTTAAAATACTGACAAAATGTATTAATTTTGCAGCCGAAAACGAACATAATGTAAAAGAATGGCTTAATTTGGATAACAACCAATAAGAGTCCGTTTTCGAAAAGAGACAATCAATAGAAGTATTAACACATTATTAATTATTAAAGGATTATGAAGAAGATTGAGGCAATTATCCGCAAGTCTAGATTCGAGGATGTCAAGAAGGCGCTTTTAGCAGCAGACATCGAGTGGTTCTCTTATTATAATGTAAGAGGAGAGGGAAAAATGCGCCAGGCTCGCATTTACCGTGGTGTGATGTATGATACCAGCAGCATCGAGCGTGTGCTTCTGAATATTGTGGTTCGTGATAAGAATGTGGAGCCTACCATCGCCGCCATCCAGGGCGCTGCACAGACCGGTGAAGTAGGAGACGGCAGAATCTTCGTGATTCCTGTACTCGATACCGTTAGAATCAGAACCGGCGAGCGAGGCGACATTGCATTGTATAACGCTGAGAAAGAGGAATAATTTAAAATGTTGAATGTTAAGTGTTGAATGTTGAATTAGGCATTCTTACTTATCTTTAATAAATATTATTTAGTATTCTAATTTAACTATAAGATATAAGTATGAGCAGTTTATTATTAACTACACTTGATACGGGTAACACAGCGTGGATGATCATGGCAACCATCTTGGTGCTTTTGATGTCAATCCCGGGTATAGCACTTTTTTATGGTGGTTTGGTGCGCCAGAAGAATATTCTCAGCATCCTGATGCAGACGGTTTTCATTGTGGCAGTAGTCAGTCTGATATGGGTAGCCTTCGGTTATTCTTGGGCTTTCTCTACAGAATATGCCGATTCGGGCAATCCTCTGGCTTGTGTCATCGGTGGTTTCGATAAATGTTTCCTCCACGGCATCGGCTTGGATGCCATCATGCCTACAGGCATTCCGGAACTCACCTTTGCAATGTTCCAGTGCATGTTCGCCCTGATTACTCCAGCCTTGATTCTCGGTGCCTTTGCTGAGCGTGTGAAGTTCAGCGGTTATGTACTTTTCACCATCCTCTGGGTTATCATCGCTTATCTTCCAATGGCCCACTGGGTATGGGGCGGAGGTTTTCTGCAGGAGATGGGAGCCATCGACTTTGCGGGTGGTACCGTGGTTCATATCAATGCCGGTGTAGCCGCTCTAGTCATGGCACTCTGTGTAGGCAAGCGAGATGATTACCGTGCAGGTCATCCTATCACACCTCACAACATCACCTTCGTGTTCATGGGTATGTCATTCCTCTGGTTGGGATGGTTCGGTTTCAATGCCGGTAGTGGTCTGGCAGCCGATGGTCTGGCTGCCAACGCCTTCCTTGTAACTCATATCGCCACAGCTGCAGCAGCCACCACCTGGATGCTCATCGACTGGATTGTGAACAAGAAGCCAACTACAGTAGGTGCTTGTACCGGTGCTGTAGCCGGACTGGTAGCCATCACTCCTGCAGCCGGCAGTACCGATATTTTCGGAGCTTTCTGCATCGGTATCATTTCCACCATCGTCTGCTTCTTCATGGTAGCGGTCGTAAAGGAGAAGTTCAAGTATGATGATGCTCTCGATGCCTTTGGTGTTCATGGTATGGGTGGTATTCTGGGATCTATCCTCACCGGTGTTTTCGCCACTCAGTATGTAACAGGATCCGAAGGTGTACAGGGTGCCCTCTATGGCGACTGGCATCAGCTCTGGATTCAGGTTGTAGCCACCGTGGTAAGCATCATCTACAGCGTAGTAGTTACCTACATTATCTTCAAGGTAGTAGATAAGAGTGTAGGTGTACGTGTTGACAAGCGAGTAGAGGAGGAAGGTCTCGACATCTACGAGCATGGTGAGAGTGCTTATAGCAACTAATTGCGAAATTCGATTATCAGCATAAAATTTAGGTCAATGGTGTTTCATTTTGAGGAATGGAACACCATTTTTTTTTACGATAAATCCTCAACTTGCACAATGAAAATGCCACAACTTGCACAATGAAAGTGCCTCAACTTGCACAATGAAATTGCCTCAACTTGCACAATGAAAATGCCTCAACTTGCACAATAAAAATGCCTCAACTTGCATAATTTAACGTTTAAAATGCTAATATTCAGTAACTTTTGATTATCTTTGCAGCGGTGTTTAAAAAATATGATTATGAAGAAATATAAGGCAAGAATAGCAGATAAAATGTTAAGTCGGAGACTTTTGGGGAGTGGCGTCGTTTTGATACAAGGCCCCAAATGGTGTGGAAAGACGACAACTGCAGAACAGCAAGCAAAGAGCGTTGTGTATATGGATGATCCTGAATACATGGAGCAGAATGTGGAACTTGCAAATCTTTCTCCCAAAAAGTTGCTTTCAGGAGAAGTGCCTCGTCTTATTGATGAATGGCAATTAGCCCCGCAACTTTGGGATGCTGCCCGTTTTGAGGTAGATCATAGGGATGAACTAGGGCAATTCATCTTTACTGGTTCTGCAGTCCCTGTTGATACAAGCAAAATTCACCATCCAGGGACTGGTCGATTTGCATGGTTGACAATGAGAACAATGAGTCTTTCTGAATCTGGCGATTCTACAAAAGAAGTCAGTCTTGAAGAATTGTTTGCCAATCCCGTAGCAGATGTTTTTGCAACTAATCCTCTCAATATTGATTCTTTGGCATGGTTGATATGTCGGGGTGGTTGGCCAAAGGCAACGATGGTTAGTAAGGAGGTAGCACTTGATATGGCATATAGATATTATGAAGCCGTGGTGCACTCTGACATTTCTCGTGTAGATAATGTGAGCCGTGATCCGGAAAGAGCAAAAAGAATATTGCGTTCTCTAGCAAGAAACCAATGTGCTCAGGTAACGATAAATACTATCTGTGCTGATTTGGAGAATAATGATGTTGTAGCCACCAATCGCAATACGGTGGCTTCCTATATAGAAGCATTGAAGAAAATTTTCGTATTGGAAGATTCCTTGGCATGGAATCCAAATTTGCGAAGTAAAACGGCTATTCGCACTTCGGATACCCGATATTTTTCTGATCCTTCTATTGGTGTTGCGGCTTTAGGTATAGGTCCAAATGATTTGGTGAATGATCTCAGTACGATGGGTTTGTTCTTTGAATCAATGTGTATCAGAGACTTGCGTGTTTATGCCGATGCTATTGATGGAACAGTGTATCATTATCGTGATGGTAATGGTTTGGAGTGTGATGCTGTAGTTCATTTGCGTAATGGGAATTATGGACTGATAGAAGTTAAATTGGGTGGTGAGAAGAACATCGAAGAAGGAGCAAAGAATCTAAAGCTCTTGGCTTCTAAAATCGATGATACGAAAATGAAATCCCCATCTTTCCTTATGGTTCTGACAGGTACATCTCGTTATGCAGTTCGCAGACCTGATGGTGTGTACGTTGTGCCAATTGGTTGTTTGAAAGATTAATCAAAATACAGAATCTTTGTACTCTAGCACCTTGACTGTATGTTTAGTACGGTCGAGGTGCTATCTTTATATAATAAGGTGTAATCCGTTTTTTTACTGTAATCTCCTGATTCTTCTTTCTTTTGGGATAATTTGGGGAAAGTAATCAATTTGCAGTTGGTCTGTGAACGCTGAAGGTTGATGCAGTTTTGTCGGTGTAAATGTCGGTGTAAATGTCGGTGTAAAATGTCGGTACAAATATTGTTTTGGCGGTAATGTGGCGGTAATGCCGATGTAAATATCGGAGATAAATGTCGGAGACATGTCGGTAATATGTCGGAAAGGAAAATAATTGAAAACCAATACGTTATCGTTTTATGGATAGTTGGTTACCGACAATAAATGTCGGAGACTTTGTCGGTAACCATGTCGGAGACTTCAAGAACGGAGAAAAGATTTGGCGGTAATGAAAATAACAGGTATTATAAGGTATGAAGGCAAGGTTCATGTCGGTGTAAATTAGCTCTAATTGTCGGTGTAAAACTTAGATGTTTCTTTGGTGAAATAGTAATCTGCGTCAGCTTCATAGAAAGTTTTGGCAGAATAACATTCTCCATTGTTTCTCAAGAGATCATATCGAGTCTTTAGACTTACCTTGCTCTTTACTGCCGGCACAATTTATAAGGTATAGAAGCCGTCAGCTTTGTTGCCGTTACCCGCTACAATATTGGAGGAGATTGGCCGTTCGACGATAGATTACTTTCTGCGAAAGGATATCAAAATTGGGCTTATTGATTCAAGCGTGAAGGAGGCTTCTACTGAAGATTCATTCCTCAACGTGAACCTTATCGTTGAAGATGGATTCCTGTGTGTGGCCACTATGCTCTTTTTCTGCAAGAAGCGTAGTAGTACCATTAACATCCTCTTGACCATCTTTAACACCTACTTCTCCATCTACATTCATATAGGCTCGACAAGAAACTCCTTGTCTAGGATGCTTCAAGGGCGCAAGGAAAAGGGAAGATGGGATGTAAAAAATGTCAGACTCAAAACAGAGTGAATTTGGTAGAATCGGTAGACTTTGAGTATTTTCTGACAAATTATGTTAAATATTCTTATAATAATACTTGAGAGTCCATTCTTTAAAGGAATTTCCAAATAAATGTTTTAATTTTGTAACGCACTATACTCGCAGAAAGCCTGAAGGGGTATGATGTGGGTGGGTGCTGTTTTTATAGAAAGAGCGTTTATCTGACGCTTGTCTTTGACTAGTCGTAATCTCGCAAATTACAAAATCGTCATTAGGCAAGACAACGATGAATGCTCACGGTAGGTATATTATGCCCTGCCGTGTGTTGTCGCATATGTACCCCGCGTGCGGTGGTGCGTCTGCGGCTGCTCGCGTATGGGATTAATATATGCCATGCGTGGGCTTTCTGCGTTGTCCGTCTCGACGATTTGGGCAATGCGAGAGCCTCGACTAGTGGGATGGGCAAAGGCGAATCCCACGCTTTTTTTTGTAAAGACATAACCAACAAACTATAACACTTGTCGGAGATTGGGGTTCTATCCGTATTTGAAAAGATAGAAACGTAAAATGTACAAGATAACATGGGATAAGGAGACTGGCGGAGTGCTGTTGCATTCACGCATCGTAGAGGGAACGCTTGGCATCTCCCCACGTCCTGTGTTCTTTGAAGAATTGGATCTTTTGGGGCTTGATAAGTTAGGTTGGACTTATCCCCATGCAAAAGAACCCATTATGTGGGCTATAAACAAACAGTATTGGTATCGTGGGGTGCGCTTTTTTGATGCCAAAGGTGCAGACATTTATACTAAACCCACATTGGAAATGCAACCAGGCATAGAACCGATGGATTTGAAACCAGTGGATGTCACGAAGATGCTCCAGCGAACCTCCGACCTTATGTTCGTCTTGGAGAACGAAGCCATAGAATTCATCCATGACACTTATCTGGCATACGCCAAGGTGAACAAGACATATGCCAAGGCGGATGCTAACAAACTCGACTTTGAGGCTATGGCGGAGCGTGTGGAGAAAAAGAGTAAGCAGAAGATGGCGGTGGTAAAACAAGATTGCGATTCCTTTGATATTATGCCACTTTCCACTGCCGAGAAGGAGGGAAAACGCGTGCTGCTTTCTACCAAAATCGACCGCTTTATTGCCAGTTTCTCTGGTGGTAAGGATTCACAAGTGGTGCTCGACCTTTGTACGAGAGCCATTCCGCCTACAGATTTTGAGGTGATATATAGCGATACGGGCTATGAGTTGCCTCCATCACTTACCTTATATAAAGAGGTGGAGAAATACTACAAGGAGAAATTTCCAACCCTCAACTTTCTGATGGCTCGTAACCATGAGTCTGTACTCAATTATTGGGATAAGATTGGCACGCCAAGTGACAATCACCGCTGGTGCTGCTCGGTAATGAAAACTGCTCCGTTATATAGAATGTTGATGTCTGGTACAGATAAACGACAAAAATTCTTAGCTTTTGAAGGAGTAAGAGCAGAAGAGTCAGTAAGTCGAAGTGAATATAATAGAATAGGTAAGGGAGTAAAACATAAATTTGTAGTAAACGCACGTCCAATATTGAGTTGGAATACAACTGAAGTTTTCCTATATCTGTTAGAACATGATTTGCATATAAATTCAGCATATCGTGTAGGAAAGCCTAGAGTAGGATGTGTCCTTTGTCCATTTGGTTCTCCCTGGGATGATATGATAGTCAATAATTGCTATTCAAGTAATCTTAAGCCATTCTTGGATAGGATTGAATCAAATGTTGTTTCAAGAAAAATTCCAAATAAGAAAGAATATATTGCAGAGAGAAAATGGAAGCTAAGAGGCAGTGGTAAATTCTCTGAGGCTAAGACCTCCGTTTCGTTTTCTTCGTCTTCCAATAAATGGCAAGCAATAGTAAAAAGTGCAGAAAAAGAACTATTCACTTGGTTTCCAGTTCTTGGCAAGTATAGTATAAAGGAAAAACAAGAATTTATTATTGGTGAATTGGAGTTCAAACATGAAATATACCATTTTGAAATTCGTTTTGGCAAGAATATGAATGATTTTACATTCACTTTGTATGACAATAATAATATACAACTAAGATATTATTTAAGACGAATTATCAATAAGACAGCGTATTGCATAAACTGTGAGGCATGTGAGTTGGAATGTCCTACAGGTGCTCTTTCTGTTTATCCAAAAGTGAATATAGACAAAGACAAATGTGTACATTGCCTCAAATGCTTGGAATATCATAATGTCGGTTGTATTGTGGCAGATTCAATGATTAAGCCAACAACTATAAAATTATCGAATATGAAAATATCAAAATATGGAACGTTTGGTATCCATCAAGAATGGGTTGACCAATATCTAACAGATACAGATTCTTTTTGGGAAGATAATTTCCTTGGTGTAAAACAAGTGCCAAGTTTTAAGGCATGGCTGAAAGACGCAGAGATTATTGATGAAAAATCAAAACTTACACCATTTGGTGAATTATGCGTTGAAATAAACAGAGAGAACACAACTCTTTTGTGGGAACTTATTCATATCAATTTGGCTTATAATAGTCCTTTAATGGGTTGGTTTTCTTCTTCTGTCGGCTTTAATACAGAGATAGGGAGAAAAGATTTGGACAAACTTGCTCTTGAGTATTTCCAACAGACATTCAAGGAAACGACAATTACATATGCTGTACAAGCCTTGGTGCAAACATTTAAGTATTCTCCTATTGGTGAAGACTTAAGACAGTTTGTGAGTCAAGATACAAAAGGAACATCTTTCCAAAGGTTACCCTATAACGATTTGAGTCCTGAGGCTGTTGCTTATTCTTTATACAAATACGCAGAGCAGAAAGGGATTAAAATGCTTAGAGTTTCCGACTTGTATCGTCCCGAGGAGGTTTGTGGAGTATATCGGGAATTTGGTATTAGCAAGGGTGAATTACAAAAGAAATTAAGATTCTTGTCTTCTGATAAGAACCGAGTGTTGGTTGCAGAGCTTGCCATGGGGTTAGACCACATTACCCTTCGGGATGACTTGGACCAATTGGTTGTGCTCAAATCTTTGCTTCAATAAAAAATGGATTAGCAACATAATAATCATATGCTTATGGCAACTAAGTATGACGACATCATAAAACTGCGTGGAGGCAAGGCTGCCTACGACATCGCAGAGGAAAAGCAGGGTGAATGGATTTCATTTATCCCTAACGAGCAATTCAATTCTGTATTGCGCACGGTCATCAAAAGCGTGCGCGGTAACGATATAGATAATCACAAGAGTTTCTGGATAAACGGAACATATGGTACGGGTAAGAGCCATGCTGTGGCCGTTATTAGTCACTTGCTCGGTGACGATGTAGAGGATATAAGAAATTGGGTGGACTACGAGTATAAGGAAAGTAAGTTTGATTCCATTCGTCAAGCCATCTACTCTCTCCGTGAATGCAAGCGGTTACTTACGGTTAAGGTGTATGGTCTAGGAGCCATGACACATCCTGGCGACCTTGCCCTTGTATTACAGAAAGCTGTTACAGAAACGCTCCGTAAACACAAGATAGAGATAGCTGTACCTACGGATTATGAAAACTACATTGAACAGATCCGGCAGAACCCTGAAATTTGGAATCACTTGATTGATACGCATACTGCCCTGTCGTCTGTTGTGTCAGATAGTGAACAATTGGTTGAGAGCCTAAAGACAGGCGATCTTGGTATCTTCCACAGAGTGACCGATACTTTGCGAGAAGCCCAACTTGACATCCGCCTGAACAATGACAATATCAAACAGTGGCTCACTGAGGTACAAGATCGTCTGGCAGAGTTGGGAACTTATAATGGTCTGCTCATTGTTTGGGATGAGTTCACCGACGTGATGACCGATGCCATCGGGGTTCCTGTATTGAAGCAGTTGCAGGAAGTAGCCCAGAAATTCATGAACGAGGAGAGCAATTCCTATATGTTCCTCATTTCCCATCCTTCGGCGTTCAACGGCATTGACTCAGACCAATTGAAACAAACCGACGGGCGTTATCACCGCATGAAATACAATATGGAATCGGTGTCTGCATTCAAGATAATGTCACGCAAGTTTGAAATAATCGACGAAGAGCGTCATCGACAAATGCGAGAGCAGTTCTATTCGATGAACTCCGAATTGCTTGACATATTTACCGCCACCAGCAATGATCAGCAGTCCACTCGGGAAGACCTCTTCAACCTTTATCCATTGCATCCTGGTACCGCCAACCTCGCTACTCATTATGCCACGGTGGTAGGTTCGTCAAGCCGTAGTGTATTTGAGTTCTTGGGGCAGAACGATTCTATCCGTGAATTTCTCGACAGTGAGGATCGATTTCAGAACCGTGATACAATCACAGCAGACTACCTGTGGGACTATGTGCTAAAAGTGTTCCAGGATGATGTGACCAACTATGGAGCAGTAACCGAACGTTACAACTCTTATAAATTACAGGTGAGCAATGAGGGAGAAGCCCATTATGCAGTATTCAAGGGTATATTGTTGTTGAATGCTTTTAACAATGTTTCTGGCGAAAACAACAACGGACTTGTGACTCCGTCAGAGGACAATATCCACGCTCTCTTTGCTGGAACTCGATATGATAACGAAGTGGATGAAGTTCTGCAATGGTTTAATGAGCAGGGTATCATCCAGCGTGCACCGGGTGGTCTCTACTCCGTACAATTTTCAGCTTTACCTTCAGGAGAGATAGAAGAGAAGAAAACAGAAATGCGTAGCGTGCAGTATCGTTATACTAGCCAGATACTCAACTTTTCAGATGCCGCAAGCATCTCTTTCGAGAAGAAGATGATGCAGAAGGTGATACGTCCATATAACTTCAAGTTCTTCTCCGACCAGCAAAACGATGCAGTGCTTCGTAATCAAATCAAAAATGCTAGAAAAGACACTAAGACGAGTGCCCTTTTCTTTGCCCTGCTCATGGCAAGAAACAACACGGAATTAGGTGTACTCCGTAGCTTTGCAGAGAAGTGTGCAGAAGATGAAAATGACAAGGACTTGAAGAATATCGTGTTCTTGGTGTTTGATGAGGTACTTACTGATGCCAAATACGAGCAGTTCATAGAGTATCAAGCCAACTATGCTTGTGCCAGTAGCCATGGTTTCATCGATCAGCAGAAAGTACATCGTGATCATGCGGTGTCGATGGTTAAGGAATGGATGGACAACGTTCAGCGTGGCAATGCCATCGTCTATATCAATGGCGTAGAGAAGCAACCTATCTCTGTAAAACATCTGTCGACTATCGTCAATGGTGTGATTGCTCCGACCATATTCCCATATGGTCCTGATGCTTGCGAACTGTTGCGTCAAAAGACACCTTCTACATTCTGGCGTCAACAAAACTCAAAGGAGATTGTTCGCACCTTCATCTTTGCCACTTCGAAAGAAGAACTTACGACCATAACCGCACAGATGCGCCCAGTACAATATCTGGTGCAGGAATGCCTGGATGACAATATGGAGTGGAAGAGTGATATACCAGAGAACCATCCGTTCAAAGTCGTATATGACAAGGTGCAGAGCATTATTAAGTATGCAGACAAGAGCCTTCCTTTCAACTTTGATGATAAGTTCTCTGTGCTTAAAAAGCCGCCATACGGACTTTATGGAAGTTTTGCACCTATGGCAATGATGGCATTCGCCTTAAAGCCATGGGCTAACAAGATATTTGATATGCAGGGAAAACCGCGTGATAAGAATGCCTTGATTGATGACATCGTGTGGCTCTTCAAAGTATGGGATGATAAGAAGTCAAATTCAAAGCTCAATTTCAAGTTTCAGACACCTGAGGAGGGCAAGTTGTGCAAAGATCTCATCTCGCTCTTCAAACTCACCAGTAAGGATAATGCATATTCCGACGTGTCGAGTTTGAAGGATGCCCGATATGCCATTACGGCAGAATTCCTTGGTAAAAAAGGATATCCGCTCTGGTCGATAAAATACGCTTCTGAACAGGCTTTTTCAAGTCTGCCAGTTATTATGAAAGTTAATGATGAAGAGCGAAAATTGATAGACAACATTGTGACTATCTGCATGGAACGTGACTTGCGCAATCCTGCTTTGGTGAAGGAAACGATAGACCTAATCTCAGAGTTGCGTATAGAGATGAAGAATATCCTCAATGTAGATGCTGCCTTTTCTGATGGTTTCAAAAACTACTTGATGCAGCTTGACTTTATCAACATACAGGAAAATGAAGTGGATGAGGTGAAGCATTTCATCGAGCAAAACCTTCAGTCAACGGTCGGGTACTGGACTGAAGAGGAAGTAGAGAAGAAAGCCTTGCAGTGGAAATCTTCAAAAGCTCCACAGCAACAGACAGGTCCACTGACATCTCCAGTCTCACCATTATCATCTGTGGTAGGAAAATATCCACCGATAACTTCCGTGCCCTCTGTCAATTTAGATATTGTTGCAGAAAAACGCAAGCAAGCAAAGAGTCATATAGCCAATATTGCTACCCTCGATGATGCCATCGCTTTGCTCAATAAACTTTGTGACGAAGCAGGAGAATGGTTGTTGGACAAGATAAACAGTTAGACGCCAATGTACAAGGAATTCAACTCATTGCAAGACCTTTATCAGGAGATAGAGGCCGATAAAAATTGGACGGGTGCGGAGAGTTCTCTTCGCAACCGCTATCCCATACGCTTTGTGCTGTTTGAGAATTTTGGCGATTTCGGTGAGTTTATCCAAGTGTGCCAAGACCATGACGTGTTTGTGCAGAGTATAGAGAAGTGGATGAGCGACGGACAAGACGATAAGTTCATCACCTATTCGCAACTGGCAACTATGTTTGAAGCTTACATCAAAAGTTTGCCAGCAAATGATTTTGTTATTGCGCCATTCTCGGAGATAACTCGCTTTTATGACAATATGCATTATGCCGAGTTTGACTCATTATTGAAAACAATACGTCTTGTGCAGTCGCCTGAAGAAGCCCAACGAGACCATCAACGCATCTATGTACCCATCATAGGTATGCAGAGTAAGGTGAGCAAGTTCAAAGATGACCCAAACATTCACATTTGGGAATACCATTCTGGGGCAGAGAGCAAAAACTATAGGTTGGTGTTGACATCAGGAACAACCTACGGAGTAAAGGGATTGGAAAACAAGTTTAGTATCTGCGATAATCTGCGACAGTGGATTTCACTTTGGAAGAAAGTAGGAGCTAAGGTGAAGCAGCAAATCATCTGCTCATCGAAGTGTATCTTTGCCTATGCCGGCAATGCGCAGCCAGACAACGCCTTCGACTATACCCTTTGTCATAATGCTTTTGAATTCTTGAGCAAAGGTCTCGATATAAATTTTGGAGAGCTGACTGCTGAGGAGGAAGATATGCCATTTTGGGAACAGTTGGCTTCAAACATCGACATAGAGGACTTTGACTTCGAAACATTTGTCAATAAGCGGTTCAATACATCTAATCTGAATGACGGTATAGCTTTCGTGCAGACGTGGTTCGAGTATAAGGATAGCTTCTCACGTTGGTTGTTGAAAAGCTATTTCTTGTGGAAAACCGCTGTACCGACCTATCTGACGAGGGTGTTGAGAAACTGTAAAACACAAAGTACGTCAGATTTGTTTTCTCAGTTGGCTACCCAAGTGTTTGACGAACCACAGGATGACGCAAACCTTAAATTGCGCAGGCTATTGCTCAAGGAAGCCCAAAAGCATGATGTGCAGATTACCCATCTGGCAGAGCAAAAGGTAAAGGCCAAACTATTGGCTATGGCTGCTGACCCCGAACGTGGATGCTATTATGCTATGAAATATATGACATCACTCACGCTTTCGGAACAATACCTGATGACAGAATGGGTGGGGCAAGGCAGGATAGACGAGAAAGACATTCAAACATTAATGCCTTCGCTTTGTTCTTATCTTGCACCGCTGAGCATCCAGTTGAGTAACTCTTTCACATGGGTCAATGATTATTTCCGTGAGTACACGCACTCGAAGATAGCCAATAAAGCCAATGACAGTTTACGGCAGATGTTGAAGGAACGCAATGCGTCGCAAGCGGCTTTCGAGGCTTGGAGAGATAGCTTCAAAACCGTAAAAACCATCCTGTATAATCGTCAAGACATAGACATATATTATTGGATAGACGGATTAGGTATAGACTGGATTCCGTTCATAATAAATGTAATAGATAAGCATAGGGTAGATGGGGTATTTCTCAACGAGGTGTATGTTGCTACATCACAACTTCCGTCAGTAACTTCTGTCAATAAGGTAAAATTGGAAGAATTGATAGGCAATAAGCTGGAAAAAATAGGAGATATTGACAAGTTCGCTCATACACAGAAAAACTATCCTGCCTATATCATAGATGAGTTGCATCTTGTGGAAGATGCCATCACCCAAGTGTTGTCGCAGTACAATGGTAAGAAGATAGCCTTTGTTTCTGACCATGGCATCAGTTATATGGCACAATTTGGCAATGGTCTCAACCTTGCAGGTATAGAACCAGACCATTCAGGAAGATGTGCGGTATGGACAAAGGGAAATCCAACTGTGGATTGTAACTATATGATCTTACAGGACGGAAAAAGCATCTGTGCTCTCAACCACAATTCTCTTTCCTCAAAAACGCCAATGGGACAAGGAGCACATGGTGGTGCTACGCCTGAAGAAGTATTGGTGCCAATCATCATTGTTTCAGGACAGAAAAACGCCAATGTATATTCGGTCAAACTGCTAACATCAGATTTGGTGGCATCAAGTCCTACTGTAAAATACAACATCAAGGGCTTGAGCAGTATCGATACGCCAAAAGTAATTTACAATGGCGTTGATTATCTGCTCCACAAAAAACAAGGCGACATATACGAAAGTGAAAGGCTGAATCTTGTAGGAACAGCCACAAAAATCACTCTCGTAATAGGAGATTTCAAACAGACAGACCAAATAGACATCAATATGGGTGCCCAGGAGGATGACTTATTCGGATTTTAACTATGCAGACATTAACAATACAGAAAGTCAGAGAGCAATTTGCTTCTATGGCTATATATAAGGATCCAGCGTCAACCAATAGCTTGTTTGCTGGTCGCAATCTTCCCTCATTTGTGAAGGACTTCATTCTTAAACGATACATCAACGATGACGGTTCTGTAAATCGTTCAGGATTGACAGGTTTTCTTGACATGGTGATACCGCAGAAACAAACGGAGGTGAAAGACCGTTTGGCATCTGGGGAAGAGTTGACACTTCTCTCCCGATTTATCATTTATATTGACTTGGTAAAGGGCGTGCGTCGTTTTGGAATTCCAGACCTTGGCATCAAAATCAATGAGGGACAGATTCCAGAATATGTGTACAAGAACCATCAGGGAGAATTGGTGGACGGCGAAAAATGGGGCATCATTAAACTGTCAGTCCTTCCTGATGAGGACGGAAAGAAAAATCATGTGGAAATGGTAGACTATAAGCCTTTCAAACCATATCGTTCTGTTGATATCGACTATCTGAGAGGAGCGAGGACTGCATTTTCTACGTCTGAATGGATTGACGTATTGCTGTCAGCAATGGAGTATGAGGCTGATGGGTTTGAGACTATGACACAGAAAGTGGAGTTTCTAAGTAGATTGCTCATTTTTGTGGAACCCCGGCTTAATGTCATAGAACTGGCACCGAAAGGTACTGGCAAATCGTTTGTTTTTGGCAATCTTTCCAAGTATGGTTGGCTTGTGAGTGGTGGCAAGGTTACACGTGCTAAGTTGTTTTATGACAAGGCCAAACAACAGAATGGTATCATCAAGAACCATGACTTTACGGCATTTGATGAGGTACAGACTATTATTTTTCAAGAGCCGGCTGAGATACAAGCTGCTTTGAAATCGTATTTGGAGAGTGGCAAAACAACCATTGACAACAACGAGTTTAGTTCGGAATGTGGGTTGATGATTATGGGTAACATTCCTCTCAACGAGCAACGACGTCCTATGAACTATCGTTATTTTGACTCTTTGCCACAATCGTTCAGAGAGTCTGCTTTGCTTGATCGTTTTCATTGCTTCATAGAAGGTTGGAATCTGCCACGTATCAACAAAGGAATCATCTACAAGGGGTGGACGCTGAATGTGGAATATTTTTCAGAAATACTACATTCGCTTCGCACGCAGAACGTTTATGGTTTATTGTTTGATGAACTTGTGGCTTGCGACAAGAATGCTGATACTCGTGATTTCAACGCAGTGAAACGTATTACAGTGGCTTATATGAAGCTGCTCTTTCCACATTGGACACATGTAAGTGATGTAAATCTTGACGATTTTGATACCTATTGTCTGCAACCTGCTGTTCGTCGCCGTGGTATCATCAAGGAACAATGTCATTATATAGATGTAGAGTTCAAAACCGACATGCCTCATTTCTGGTTGAAGGGAAATAGTGGGGGAGATGTTAATGGTGTTGTAGAGAATACTCTTTTTTAAAGTTAGAAGGTACAGATATGACGAGAGAAGAGAAAATAGCAAAACTCAGCAAAATACGTGTCGTGGTTACAGACATCATTGCGACGTATGACATGGGCTTGGAATTTACGACTATGACCGCCAAGGGCGTGACAACTCAGATGGGCAACATAGGGCAATGGCCATGTTTCGTATTCAATCTTAAGGATGAAAAACTGCGGCAAGTTGTGGATGCATTGAGAATAGGCAAGAAGGTCTGTAATGATGAAATCCTGAATTCTTTGTTGGGGATAACGTTGACAACGTATCGCGAATCATATCTTGAAGAATATTGTATAACTGAGGAACGATTAATTTCAGAGATTCTTCGGCAGATTCGTGAGAATCTCAAAGGTATTCAAGGATTAGTGGATAGATTATATACCTATGCCACACTTGAGAGTTGGAATTTGCAAATTGAATTCTTTGCTACAGAGGAGGCGCTCGCAGACTTCTTTATTGAAAACTGGGGGACTGCGGAAGAATCCTATGAGTATATGTTAGACGAGGAGTTGGATGTCTACTACGATTGTGCAGAAAAAGAGAATTTCTACTCTTTGCCGTACACGAAAATAGGTTTCAATGAATAATAATAATTGTCGTTTCCTTCAAGACGAATGTTATAATGGGTAAAGGCATTTCTATATAAAAGCAAAAGTCCCATCCAGGTTCACTCTTAATAAGGAAATTGTAAAGTAAAAAGTGGTTTGTCGGAATTTCCGACAGACCACTCAACCTTGTGTTTTAGAGGGAAAAACGCAGAGTAAAGAGGTGAGATATTACAAACTCGATGTTATTATCTCTGTGGGGTATCATGGCCTTCTCTGTTTTTACACAGAGCCTCCAATCTGCATCGCAAAAAGTGCGGAAATTGAGTGAGATTCAGGAATGCTTAGCAAAGAAATTAACAAAATCGGGCTGTTTTTCTTAATTTAACTCTGAAATAGAGTGGAATATCAGAGAAAATCTTTAAATTTGCATTTAAATACAATATTTTGTAAAGAATGGAAGATAGAGAACTGTTACAGAAAAGTGCTCCTGAGTTCGAACGCCTCGCCTTTACGGTGTTGGCTATCGAGGCTTCGGCACAAAAAATGGGTATATCGCCGTCTGAAATGAGAAAGCGATTGGATAAGGTGGGGCTAATCAAGAGTCTCATTCAAGATTGCTATGACACTCTACATACCGAGAGCCGGGAAGCTGTAGCGAATGATGTGGTCGAAGCTCTTAAAAATTGGGAAAGAAAAGAATAATGGAAAAGCAAATATTATATCATGGTTCAAATGTCATTGTTGAGCATCCTTTAGTAAGCATTGGAAGAAAGGACTTGGATTTCGGTCCAGGCTTCTATCTTACGCCTTTGTTTGAACAGGCTTCCAAATGGGCTGTCCGTATCAAGACCATCAGACGAGCCAAGCAAGCTATAGTGAACACCTATGAGTTCGCTCTACCACAAGACAGCAAGGTAAAACGATTTGATGCTTATGATAAGGAATGGCTTGACTTCATTGTTGACAGCAGAAAGGGAAAGCAGCCTTGGAGTGGGTATGGCATCATTGAAGGAGGAGTGGCTGACGACCGTGTAATTGATGCAGTAGAAGCCTATATCAATGGCTATGCAGATGTTGAGCATACTCTTCGCCAGTTGGCTTATCACAAGCCCAACTATCAGATTTGCATTTTAAGCCAGGAGATAGTTGATAAGTATTTACAATTCAAATCTTATGAAAGGATATAATTATGTTGGATTTCTTATTATGGAATAAAATCGCTCGTATCATAAAGCAACTAGCTGATACGTTACATATATCAACCGACAGGGCATTACAGATATTCTATGACTCCGATGTTTGTCGTATGTTACATGACAAAGAACTTGGCTTACATCTAATGAGTGATACATATATTGTAAATGACTTGATAGAAGAGCTAAGGAATAAGCAATAGCAAAACAAAGGATAATTAGAGGAGGAAGATTATTTGTACTGTAGCACCTTGACTGTATGTTTAGTACGGTCAAGGTGCTATCTTTATGTAATAATGTGCAAATGTGTCTCCTTCAGCTATCGCATTCGACTCCTTCAGCTATCGCATTCGACTCCTTCAGCTATCGCATTCGACTCCTTCAGCTATCGCATTCGACTCCTTCAGTTATCGCATTCGTCTCCTTCAGTTATCGCATTCGACTCCTTCAGCTATCGCATTCGTCTCCTTCAGCCACCGCAGTCGTATGTGTCAACTCAATGAAGTAGATGAAGTCGTGAAATGAAGTGGATGAGTTCGCATAATGAAGTTCATGATTTCTGCACAATTGCCAATACATGCGAATGGTAAAGCAAAAAGTGGTTTACTCCTACCTTTATGATTCTTATACGAAAATGTTTTTCTGTTTCTATTGCCACATCTGTCACCAATGCATTTAACTCTCTGATTATAAGTGAATAATGCGTGGCAGTAAGCGGTGTTTCTGTTGCCACTTAATGCCACGCATTGCCACGCTCTTTTTTATAAGGAAATGAGCAGGTTATTTCCTAACTACCAGATACTCAGTACCAAATCTTGTTCTTCGGTTCTTCAAACCTTCTATATTCTGAAGTTCTCTGCCCAATTTCTGTATGCTCGAAACCTGGAGAGAAGAGCCGAATTTCTGCTTTAAAATGTCGAAAATGGCGGCTGCCATCAGATATTCGCCATTTTCTGGGGTACTTGCAGGCTCGAAAACCTGCAGAAAACATTGCTTGATAGGGGAAATCTGCTCAAATTGTCTGTTATGTTGCATGATGATGGCGGTTTCCTTGGCGTCGAAATAGGATTTTTCGCCATGCTCCAGAGCTTGCATCGCCTGCGCATAAAGCTGCTCATAGTTCAGTCTGCCACTCACATCGATAGGTCCCGTCAGTTCTACTCCCAGGAAACGGCGGTTGCCGGATGGGTCGGAAAGAATATCGGTCATGTTGCTCGTGGCGATGAAGGAGGCTAGACGAGGGAATTCCTGTACATGACTTCCGTATGGCGGCTTGATTTTCACCGTAGGCAACTGCAGCAGATTCTTCAGAAATCCCTGCTGCACCTGTGGTGAAATCTGATTGAATTCATCGAGATTGATGAGCAGAAATTGTGACATCGCCTGCAATACCTGACGCTTTTCTGAGAGAATCATGTTGTCGCTGAAGCCCCACGATAATTCGGTAGGGATGAGACGGCGGCAGAAGGTGCTCTTGTTGTAACCTTGCTTGGAAATGAGCAGCGGCATGGTACTGTTGCCATATTGACGACGATACATGCCGCGCCACTGGTCAACCATTCCCAGAAACCAGGTGTAAAACCAGTCTTCCCAATGAGGATTGTTGGTGGGTACGGTTCGTGCCAGGGCACGGATGCGGTCCTTGCCGTCCCATTTCCCCAGACAGTCATAGAGATAGGACTCTATTGGACTGTAGTTTCTGATGCGGTCTGATTCTAGAAAATTCCTTACATCCTTGATGCTTACGTGGATGTCGGCTATCTGAACATCCAGCGTCATGCTTTTCTGCACACGGGCATCCACCGGTCTGAAATCGCCAACCCATGAATTGTTCGGGCGGTATTCGGTATATTTCATCACGGTATTGTAACGGAACTGGTACCGGCTCTCCAGGTATCTGATCATCTGCAGAATATCGGCACGGCCTTTTCTGCCTGAGGCTGATTTCTCCGTCTTCCTGTCTTTGGAATGGGTATCGTAAGCGGTGCCCACTATCTGGCGGAGTTTCTCTTCTGTCACATGTCCCCAGTTGTTGCGGCGGATATGGATGAATGCTTCTTCTTCGCTGAGGCCCATGTTGCAGAGCTTGATGGCGATGGCTGAGAAACCGGCAAGGAACCGGTCTTCATCGTTCTGCCATGAGATGTTGGCTTTTTTCATCTCTTCCTTCGTCTCTTCTGCTGCCTTGCGGTAGAGGAATTCATAGTCATCGTATGTCTTCAGATCGTCTACATTCTTAGGGGCTGAGGCTACCTTCTTCATATTTTGGGAGATGCGCATCGCCACAGCCTTGCTGTTATAATAAGGAGAGGCATCAAGCGTAAGCATGAAGTTGGATGCCAATGATGGCTTTTCGGGTTTGATGGCTGCCTGTACCTGCGACTGGTAGAGCGTCTTTACCTGTTCGTAGGCAGACTGGTAGAGTAAGTCAGCGTCGGCTTCTTTTGTCGGGATTTTTCCTTCTTCGTTGCAGATGCTTACGAGCACGATGAGGCTTCTGCCGTCGGCTCCTTCGAAGGCAGCGAAGGTCATCGGCAGCAGACTGACCGTCTTCTTGACGGCATCTTTTTCCTGGTCCGACATGAGGTTGATGAAGTGGAGCATCACCAGCCCGTTTGATTTCTGGAAGACGAGATTGCCGCTTTCATCCTTGTTGAATTCTGCGGCTGGATAAACGTGCTGCCATTCCTTGATGCCTTTGTAGTACTGGTAGTCGGCCTCCATGAGTGGCACACTCATTCTGAAATTGGTGACACTCAGCTTGGCATCATCTTTAGCGATGCGCTCCAGAAACCGTTCTACGGTTTTCGAACTGACCATCAACTTGTTCTGCTTGTTGATTCTTGTAATAGTAAACTTCATATTTCTGCTAATTTGTTGATAGGGTGATACTTATGATTGCCGATGGCTTTACCCAGCTTTGCCCGAAGCGTTGGGCAAATGTGCCCGACTATGCCGGGCACTCGTGCCCGTCGTCTCGGTCATCCGTGCTCATCGTGTTGGTCATCCGTACCCGTGTACATGGGTACGGATACTCATGTACACGGGTACGAGTGACCATGTACGTGGGTTAAAATCTTTATCGGCATGCGGCTGTTAATAGTTGACCTCTTCTGCGTAGCGGTCGAACCTCATGTTGGTGTATCCATGTTGCTGGCACCATTTCAGCACGTACTGCTGCTGTTCAGGCACGAGTCCTGTCTGTCCTAATTTATAACGATAGTATGAAGTCTTGCTTCCGAAGTAGGAAGTCATGTGTACTCTGAAACTGGCTTCGTCTTTACGCTTCAGTTCTTCAAGAATATTCATAAAGCCGTATGCCATTTTCATCATCTGCAGCTGCAGGAAATGTTCGCACTTGTTGTCGTGGTAGGCATCGGGATAGATGGCGTAGCCTTTGGTCTGTTCCGGTTTCTTGTAGGTTACGGACAGATAGTGTGCACATTCCTGAGCCAGTGGACATTGCTGGTTAAAGCAATAGTCCCATGAGTTGTAAGCACTTTCTTTGTTGAAGTAGAGTCTGACTAAATCTGCTTGTGTCATTGGTCTTTGGGTTAAATGTGTATAAAGTGGTTTCACAGGAGTCGTAAGCTTCTAGGTGGAATCGGCAGGAATTTTTCCTGTTGGTTGCAAAAATACAAAAAAATGTTCGAAACCGCAAGCCTTTTTCTCCACTTTTTTAATGTTTTTCTGCGAAAACAATAAGTATTCCTCTGCTTTTTCGCTGAGAATCCCCAGTTTTTCGCCCGAGTGTGGCAATAGGTGATAATAGAAAATGCCCTTATTGCAACGCTTAAAAAGTTAAAAACCAATTGGTTAACTTGAAGTGTGGCAATAGTGGCATTAGTTTTAGAAAAACTTTCTCATACATAGGCTTTCCTCTTTTACTAATAAATGTTATATTCCCGCCATTCCTTTTCCAAATCATTTGTTTTCTCCCGAATTTACAGTACTTTTGCAGAAAGTATCTAATTAAGGATTAAAAGTGCGATTTAAAATAAGGTATAGATTATGCAATACAAGAATATCATATTTGATTTAGGTAATGTTTTGGTAAAGCTCAATCCGGAAGGATGCATCCATACCTTCCAGAACGCGAAGTTCGATGATTGGCTTTCACTTCGATTCTGACGGAAATGTCAGAATCGAAGCTTTTATTAAAAGGCATCAGAATGATTTGTCAAATGGTGTCAGGCAGGCATAGAGCGGAACGTTGATCATCCAGTCTTGATCCTTATAGGGAAGCATGGAGTAGCGAAGTCCCTTCAGTTGCGGATTGTTGGTGATGAATGTTCTGAGAGATTTCGCCTTGACGTTCACCTCTGCCTTTACTTCTATCGGTATAACCCTGTCGTGCCATTGGGTCAGGAAATCAATCTCTATTGTGGAGTTATCCACAGCATGATAGTATAATGGAATATCCTGGCTTTTCAGCTGGGTGAAGACATATAGTTCTGTAAAGGCACCTTTATATTCAGAGAAAATGCTATCGCCCACCAGCATCGATTCTGCTGAAGTCTCTGCCATCGCTCCCATCAGTCCCACATCGAGCATGAAGAGTTTGAAGGCGTTCAGGTCTTCATAGAATTTGAAAGGGAGGCGTGGGGTATTGACTCTCTGAACCTTATATGCCAGTCCTGCATCTATCAGCCATTGGATGGCCAGTTCGAAATCTGCGGCTCTGGCACTTTTCTTCACGGCTCCATAGATGAACTTCTTGTTCTCTTTGGCAAGTTGGGCAGGGATACTGTCCCACACCATATTAATGCGAGGCACTTCTCTATCTGGTGCGTGCTTCGAGAAATCTCGGCGATAGTCTTGTATAATCTGCTTTTGGATGGAACGGACTTCCTGTAGTCCCTTCTGCTCTACATGGGCGAGTACGGCGGCTGGCATTCCTCCTACATAATAATATTGTCGCAGCAGGCTGATCAATTCTGTTTCCAGTAAATTGATGACGTTCCAATTTCCTTCTTTCAGGATGCTTGCCATTTTCTCTTTTCCCATGGCATCGAGGAATTCGATGAAGTTCATCGGATAGAGGCGCAGCTCTTCTACTTTTCCTACTGGATATGATACCCCGCTATGGAGTGATATTCCCAGCAGGGATCCTGCCACGATGATATGAATATCAGGAGCATCCTCGCAAAAGAACTTTAAAGTTTCTAATGCTTTAGGACAATCTTGTATCTCATCGAGTACCATAAGTGTATCGTTGGGGGTAATATCTACCTGGCTGATGGCGGAGAGTGCCATCAGTATATCAGCTGTTGTGCCGCCTTTTTCAAACACTTCTGCTGCCTTCTGATTTCTGTCGAGACTGAAGAATGCAAGTTTTTTATATTCTCTTTTTCCAAATTCTTGCAGGATATAGGTCTTGCCTACTTGTCTCGCTCCGTTGAGAATCAGAGGTTTATGGTCTTTCTTGTTCTTCCATTCTACGAGTTTGTTATAGATGCTTCTTTCCATGATTTACACTTTTTCTAACGAATAATCGTATGAATTCCGCACTTTTTCTGACGAATAATCGTATGAACTTCACACTTTTTCTGACGAATAGCGGAGCAAAGATACACTTTTTCTAACGAATAACCAAGGAAAAGGCCGACTTTTTCTCTTTTTCCTTTAAAACTTAATATTTGTTATACATTGTGGTTTATTCGCTTTTTCCAATAAAATGTTATACCTTTGCCAACTCATAATAACTAACAAATAATATCAAAATGAATTTTTACAAGACATTAGGACTGAAAAACAGTCGTATCGACGTGGCTGATGCCTTGCGAGGATTGGCAGTGGCAGGTATTATTCTCTATCATTCCGTGGAGCATTTCAATATGTACGATGGAAGCATAGAGCATGCTTATACGCTGGGGTGTGATGATTGGATGGCAGATGTGCTGGCATTGCTGCTGTCGGGAAAGATGTATGGCATTTTTGCCCTGCTCTTCGGATTGAGCTTCTTTATTATGAATGATAACCAGCAGCAGCGGGGAAATTGCTTTTCTGGAAGATTCGCCTGGCGAATGTTCCTCCTGGCAATGCTCGGTATCGTGAACACCGCCTTTTTTGATGGCGATATCCTCTTCTCCTATGCCATCTATGGACTGGTTCTCATCCCATTGAGTTATCTTCCTACCAAATGGCTCTGGTGGGTGGTTGCCTTCCTCTTTATCCAACCGGTAGAAATCTACTCCCTCATTTCGGGATGGCAGGTGGATGCATCGGCATTGAGTGAGGTGTATGGAAATATGTATCATGGTCATCAGCACGGCACCTTCCTGGAGAATGCCTACAGTAACCTGCGATACGGACAGGTGGCTACCTATTACTGGTGCCTGATGAAGGGAAGACATACGCAGACTATCTGCCTCTTCATACTCGGAATGCTGGTGGGGAGAAAGCGTTGGTTCTACAATGAGAACAACAACCTGGCTTTGTGGAAGAAGGTGCTGGCGTTTTCCATCCTGGTATTGATTGTGGGTGGCATCGCTGATGTGCGCCACATGGAAACATGGAACAATTGGCTTTATCCTATCTACAACTTCTTCATCCTCTCGTTTGTAGTATCAGGATTCGTTTTGTTGTGGTACGGAAAGGAATGGTTCAGAAAGGGATTGTCGTTCCTGCGCCAGTTTGGCAAGATGAGTCTGACCAACTATTTCCTCCAGTCTATCATCGGTTGCGGACTGTTTGCCTATTATGGTTTCAATCTCCAGACAAAGCTTGGTATCACCTACGCCTTTTTTGTGGGTATTGCCATGGTGGTAGTACAATGCCTCTTCTCCAACCTTTGGCTCAAGTATCACTCCCATGGTCCTTTCGAGGGAATATGGAAGAAACTGACCTGGATTAAATTCTAAAACTTTAAGATTTTGAGATAAAAAAAGGTGTGTCATAAATCCATGATACACCTTTTTATTTTTTATTGATCCTTTCTGAATATCTTATCCACGACAATGGCGATGGCGCCAGACACGATTTCCTTGAATTCCTGCTTCATATAATCCATGTAGGGCGCTACATGCTGATAATAATGGTATAACCCGGACAGAGATAGTTGAGACCGGAATCGCCATACTTATTAATGCGGCTTATCAGAAGGTAAAAGTAGTTATAGGCATATCCTTCTTTTACTAATAAATGTTATATTCCCGCCATTCCTTTTCCAAATCATTTGTTTTCTCCCGAATTTACAGTACTTTTGCAGAAAGTATCTAATTAAAGATTCAAAGTGCGATTTAAAATAAGGTATAGATTATGCAATTCAAGAATATCATATTTGATTTAGGTAATGTCCTGGTGAAACTCAATCCCGAAGGATGCATCGGGGCTTTCAAGGCGATAGGAATGGGGGAACTGGCGAATCCGAATCCTCAGAGTGAGGGGATGAAGCTGATGAGCAAACTGGGTGTGGGAA
>OMDA01000336.1_pt1 | contig 26002 bp, 20 predicted proteins | sample 1645141 | NCBI WGS metagenome assembly OMDA01 (sample SAMEA103958151, study PRJEB25191) | human gut metagenome | reverse complement strand
GAAGCAACCGCGCCTCGGCGCGAGAATGTGCCACGGCACATTCTTTTTCAAAATGGCAAAAACGCTTTCTGCCCGAAGGGGCATTTGTAAGAAATCAGTATGGATTGGAAAAATACAGGAGATTTTCTGCCTGAGAATGAAAAGGGCAGGGTAAGACAGAGGGATTGCAGGTGGAGAGACAAAAGGGAGGAAGAAGGATGACAGGAATTGTATGTCTGGATCAGGAGGACGGTCTGCTGTTTAACGGCAGAAGACAGAGCCGTGACCGCGTGGTGACAGAGAAAATCCTTTTGATGACGGAAGGAAAGCCCCTTTGGATGAGCGCTTACAGCAGGCGTATTTTCCCGGAGGATGCGCCAGTTTGCGTGGCAGAGGATCTTGTGGGAAAGCTGGCAGAGCCTGCAAGGAAAGATGCGGAACAGGTGGAGTCTGCGCAGGAGGAACTGGAACGGGAGGAAGCTGCACAGAAGGAGCCTTGGCAGCAGCCGGGCGAAGCGGCCTTTTGCCTGATCGAAGAAGCAGTTAATTTGGAAAACGAAATGATCGATGAATGGATCGTTTTCCGATGGAAACGCGTTTATCCGGCGGACGTTTTTTTGAAATTTCCGGCGGATGACTGGGAGAAGGAGCTGATCGAAACCTTTGCAGGCTATTCACATGAGGAGATCGATCTGGAACGTTATCGGAAAAAAGACAGGGCGAAATTTTTCTGCGAAACAGAGGAACCTGCGGACAGGACAGAAAATTTCAGGCAAGAGCAGGAAGAGAGATTATGAAAAAAGAAAAATGGAGCAAACGGCATTCCAGCGGTTTTCGAAAATGGCTCATAACAGTGTTGCTGGCGATATCCGTGCTGATGACCGGCTACAGCGTTCTGAAAGAGACTGGGGACGTGCTGCTGGATCAGGCGAAGGCATGGATGGAGGAAGGAATCGATGGGGCGCGGGACGAGGCAGGAGATGACGGTGATGTAGCGTCAGATAAGAAATGCGGCGGCACATCCGCTGCAGAAACGCCAGAGGACGGCTTCTGGGGCACTGAAATCCCCGTCTATCAGGGAAAGGCCTGGATCGAATTAAACAACAACGTTCCGCTTTTTACGAAAAAGGACTACTCGACGAAATCGTTTGAAACCTACGGCGAGCTGGACAGCCTTGGCAGATGTACGACCGCTTATGCAAACGTCGGGCAGGATTTGATGCCGACCAAAGAGCGGGAGAGCATCAGCCAGGTGAAGCCGACCGGCTGGCAGAAGTCGGAATATGACGGAATCGATGGAAAATTTCTGTATAATCGTTGTCATCTGATCGGTTACCAGCTGACGGCGGAAAATGCAAACGAGAAAAATCTGATTACCGGGACACGTTATTTGAATGTCACCGGGATGCTGCCGTTTGAAAATATGGTGGCGGATTATGTAAAAGAAACAAAGGGACATGTCCTGTACCGGGTAACGCCGGTGTTTTATCAGGATGAGCTGGTTGCGCGCGGCGTCAAAATGGAGGGCTGGTCGGTAGAGGATAACGGGGAAAGCGTATGCTTCAACGTGTTTGTATACAATGTACAGCCCGGAATTTCCATCTGCTACGCGGACGGTACGAGCAGCAGGATTGCGCAGGAAGAGACGGCAGATCCTTCGGCGCAGAAAATTTATGGGAACAGGCGCTCGAAAATTTACCATTGTCCCGGACAGGCGGCGTATGAGGAGATGAAGGATTCCCCGAACCTCGTGATTTTCGGCAGCGAGGAGCAGGCACAGGCAGCGGGCTACCGGAAAGCGGTACGCTAAACACAGAATACAAAGCAATATGAGGCAAAAAGATTCCTGTACAGGTGCGTCGAATTGGGCGAATCGTACAGGATTTCTTTTTGTAGTTGTAAAAATTGTCAAAATAGTGTTACAATAAGAATATATGTATCAGAAATGCGCATAAACTGCGCAGGGGAGAGTGGGATCGTGTATCGTATTTTAATAGTAGATGATGAAAAAATCGAGCGGACGGGACTTCGGCTTCTGCTTGGTAAAATGGATCAGAAATTTGAAATTACAGAGGCCGTAAACGGAAAAGAAGCGCTGGAATGGCTTTCCTGTAACCGCGCCGATATTCTGGTGACGGATATCCGTATGCCGTTTGTGGATGGACTGGAGCTGGTGGAGCAGGCAGCGCGGCTTTATCCGGATATGAAAGCCATGGTTTTTTCCGGCTACGGAGAATTTGAATATGCGCGCAGGGCGATGCGCTTTGGAGTAGAGGAATATATTTTGAAGCCGGTAAATCCGACAGAATTTCAGAACGCGATAAAAAAGATTATACGTGTATTGGAAGAGAGCAAACAGGAAAAGAGCCGCAGGCAGACAGAAGGCAGCCTGTTTAAGGAATATATTCTGAATGCGATTTTTAACGGAACGGACGCGGGAGAGCTTGAAAAACGCGCGGCCGGAATTTATCCGATGGATTTTCTGAACAGCTACAGACGTCTGATGCTTCTGGAGGTTAGTGGGGATTTCTTTGAAAATAAGAGCAGTCAGCTTCTGGGGGGACTTAAGCTTGCCGGCTTAAATGCAGACTATCTGAATGTGAGCCCTCAGCAGGGAATCCTTTTATTTAAATCGGAAAGCGACGAATGGAAGGAGACAGCGAGCCGGGTGCTTGGAATTTTGGAGGAGCTGAGCGGCAAGGACGCAAAGTGTTATGTTGCGGTTTCCTCCGGTCTCAAGAACAGAAGTCAGCTGGCGGAGCGCTGCAGGGAGACGGAGCTTTTGATGGAAAACCGTTTTTACGGTCTGGACAGCCATATTTTCATGGCGGAATACGATGTGGAATGCGCGGACGACGTGCAGCTGGATGACAACACACTGATCAAGCAGATCCAGCAGGATGTTCGAACGAAGGATATGTTAAGCCTTTCCGAGCATGTGGACAGACTGTTCCACAATTACCGACAGAACGTCGGATTTTCCCAGATTTATGTGAAATTCGTCTTTTCCAGCCTGTTGAAGGTTTTATATGAAGCGATTCCGGGTAAAAACGACAGGGACTTAAATGAAGAAATGGAAGTGCTTTACCGGACAGCGGATATCGATGAGATCCGGCGGATCATAGAAAAAAACATTCAGCTTCTGGAGCAGGAGACCCAGACGGACAGTGGCAATATCCATCGGGAGGTAGAAGAGGTCAAGCGCTATATCAATACGCATTACGGGGAAGAGATAAGCATCGAAATGTTGGCAGAGCGCGTTTTTTTGGCTCCCAGTTATCTGAGTACGATTTTTAAAAAGGAAACCGGCCAGAATTTAAGCAAATTTATCAAGATCTGCCGAATGGAAAAAGCACGCGAGATGCTGGAGGGCACGAAGGACAAAATCGTGAGCATCAGCGAAAAGGTAGGATATCCGAATGTTTCCTATTTTTGTCAGAGCTTTCGGGAGTATTATGGGATGACGCCGCAGAAATATCGCGATCAAGGAGAGAATGCAGAACAAGATGAAGAAGCTGTTGCATTGGTTTAACGGAATCAAGCTGCGGTATAAGCTGGCGATCTTTTATTCCCTGTTTTGCTTTTTGCCGGTGATGCTTTTGTTTTGGCTGAGCTTTCTGCAGATGCGAAGTATTATTGACGATAAGGGAAAAATGAACCTGCAGTCCTATCTGCAGCAGTCGGTGTCGTCGATGGACCGAACTCTGGACGGCTATAACAGCCTGTCGGATTATATTGCCTTTGACCGGACGCTGGCAGAGGTATTTTCCATGGAATATGGGACACCCTACGAGCAGTATGAGCAGCTGACACAGAAGGTGGATCCGATCCTGCGGACAGCGAGCTATTTTCATGGCGGGATGCAGCAGATCACGATCTATACGGATAATGGAATGGTCAAGCATGACACGACGGTTGCGCCGGTGTCAGAGATTGAGGAGACGGATTGGTATCAGAAGACATTGGAGCACCCGGGTCTTAACTGGTTTGCAAATTATCAGGAAGAGACACTGTTTTCCGCCCGGAAGCTTGCCTTTTCCGGTGCCAGAGAGGGCGTGAACATCCTGTATATGGATGTGGATTATCAGAAGCTTTTTACGCCGTATGCAGAAACGCTGATCTCAGAATGCGGGCTTTATATTACAGATCAGGATGGTAAGCTGGTCTTTGAGGAAAGCAGATTTTCCGGAAAGAATCAGAACTATGATCTGACGTATTCCGAATTTCTGGAGCAGCGGGATAGGGGCAGTACAGATTATATCATTCTCTGTGAGCAGTCAAATACAACAGGATGGACGGTGTGGCTGTATCAACCGGTTGGACTTGCAGGAGAAGCGATGCGGCCGATCGGAGTGATGGCGGGAGTGACGATCCTGATCTGTATCTTCGCAGCAGTGCTTGCTTATTTTATCACCTCCGGCATGGTGAGCAGCAGGATTGAACGGCTGACGCACTTCATGCAGGAGGTGCAGGAGGGCAGCATGGATATGCAGATGGAGAGCGATGATCGGGATGAAATTGGGATGCTTTACCGTGGCTTTGGCAGCATGATGAAGCGAATACGGACGCTGATCAATGAAGTTTATCTCAGCAAGATCACCCAGAAGGAGGCGGAGCTGAAGGCACTGCAGGCACAGATCAATCCGCATTTTCTGTATAATACGCTGTCTTTGATCAACTGGAAGGCACTGGCGGCAGGAGAAGAGGATATCAGCAGGATGACACTGGCCCTGTCTACCTTTTACCGCACTGCCTTAAACCGCGGGCGGAATGTGCTACAGGTAGAGACTGAGCTGAGTAATACCCGTGCCTATCTGGAAATTCAAAGCATGCTGCATGACGGGGATTTTGATTACGAAATCGAAGCACAGACGGAAATCCTGCAGTGCGAGTCTCTGAATCTGATCCTGCAGCCCCTTGTTGAGAATGCGATCCATCACGGAATCGAAGAAAAAACAGACGGACGAGGTAAAATTACTGTCCGGGGATGGAAAGAAGACAATTGTGTATGGTTTATGGTAGAGGATAACGGTGTCGGGATGGAGCAGGAGGTTGCGGATAAAATCCTGACAATGGAATCCAAGGGCTATGGAGTTCGTAATGTTGATGAACGAATCCGCCTCTGTTATGGGGAAAAATATGCGATGAAGGTAGAAAGTGTTGTCGGCAAAGGTACAAAAATGACAATTCACTTCCCTGCAAGACGGCTTACGAATATACAAAAATCACAAATTTCTTAAAAAAATGATATTATTCTTAAAACTTTGATATAGACGGTTGCTCTTTTGCACTTTATAATGATGTTATCAAATGAACACGAAACACCGAAAAGGTGTGGTGTATAGGAGGAAAAAGCTATGAAATTCAAAAAAGTGACAGCACTGGCGCTTTGCGTAGCAATGTCTGCAACAGCTCTTGCAGGTTGCGGATCTAAAGCAGCTACAACAGACAGCCAGACAGCAGCTCCCGCAGAGAGCACAGCAGCAGATACTGCAGACACTGCAGATGCAGCAGAAGAAGCTCCTGTTGAGACAAAGGATGTTACCCTGAAGGTTTGGGCACCTCAGGAAGACCAGAACCCGACAGATACTTATGACAAGGGTATGCTGGCTGCAATGTGTGATGCTTTTAATGAAGCACATCCGGAATGGAACATTACATATGAATATGGCGTATGCGGTGAAGACGTTGCAAAAGACGAAGTAACCAAGGACGTTGATGCAGCAGCAGATGTTTACATGTTTGCAAACGACCAGCTGCCGATTCTGGTAGAGGCTGGTGCCATCGCAGAGCTGGGCGGCAAAAACCTGGAAGAGGTTAAGGCGACCAACTCCGAATCTATGATAAACACTGTTACTTATGAGGGCGGTGTATACGGTGTTCCTTATGCATACAACGGCTGGTTCATGTACTATGACAGCAGCAAATTTACAGAAGACGAAGTTAAGGATCTGGATGTTATGTTGGCAAAGGATCTGGGAGATGATGTGACCAATGTATGCTTCCAGCTGAGCAACTCTTGGTATATTCCTTCCTTCTTCTATGGCGTTGGCGGCACAATGTTTGGTCCTGACGGTACAGACGGCTCTGTTCCCTGTGATTTCGATGATGAAAAGGGTCTTGCAGTAACCAATTACCTCATTGACCTTGCTGCAAATCCGAAATTCACAAACCAGGCAAACGAAGAAGCAGGTAAGGCAATCAACCTGTTCACCGAAGGTAAGCTGGGTGCATTCTTTAGCGGCTCCTGGGATCGTGAAGCAATTGAAACTGCTCTGGGCGACAACTTCGCATGTGCACAGCTTCCTTCCTTCAAGGCTGGCGATTATGAAGGCACAATGAAGTCCTATGCAGGTTCCAAGGCAATTGGTGTAAATCCTACCTGCGAGAACATGGACGTTGCAGTTGCACTGGCTGTATATCTTGGCAACGCTGACTGCCAGAAGATCCGTTATGAAGTTCGTGGTGTAGTTCCGCTGGATTCCACCGGTATCGACGATGTAATGTTAAACGCTATTACCGACACTGTAAACAACACTTCTGTTGCTCAGCCTCTGGTTTCTGAGATGAACGGCTGGTGGAGCAACGCAGAAGCATTCGGCAAAGCAATCGTAGCTGGTGAGGTTAACCACGACAATGCACAGGATAAGCTGACCAACTTCATTGCAAACGTAAATGCAGGCGGCTCTCTGGAGTAAGATTCCGGCTTGATTTTAAGGCTTCACCCGATCTTCCGGTGAAGCCTTTCTTTCAGAAACGGACATTTGGGGATGACACAGTGTCTGCCTGAAACTGTATGAGGGAAAGGAAGAATACGATGGCAGCTTTTGGAAAAAAGAAAAAAGCTTCTGAATTTCCGGATGTGATACCGGTATCCGAAGCGATTCGAAAAGGTGATATTTTTACAAAACTGACCTGTCTGATCATGGGCGCGGGCAATCTTGCGAGAAAACAGATCATACAGGGACTTTTGTTCCTGACAGGAGAACTTGCATATATTCTCTATATGGTTTTCTACGGGGCAAAGGCTCTGCAGAATTTCGTTACGCTGGGTACCGAAACGCAGAAAAAGGTTTTCAATGAAGCGACACAGGTTTATGAGTATGCGACAGGAGATAACTCCCAGCTCTGCCTGCTCTATGGTGTTGTTACGTTCTTTGTGACAATTGGATTTATCCTGCTGTGGCGAGCTGCAATTCGCTCCTCCTATATTGCGCAGAAAGCACAGGAAGCAGGAAAGAAGCCGATTACCTTCGGCCAGATTTTAAAAGACTTGAAAGATAACAGGATGTATCAGCTCTTCCTGCTTTTCCCGTTCCTGGGAATTATATTGTTTACGGTAATGCCTCTGGTATTCATGATCCTGATGGCATTTACCAATTATGACCGTGATCATTTGCCGCCAGGTAAGTTGTTTGACTGGGTAGGCTTCCAGAACTTTGCCAGAGTATTAAATGCAGGCGGAGCACTTGGAGAGACCTTCTGGAGGGTGCTTGGCTGGACGATCATCTGGGCTATTTTTGCAACCTTCTTAAACTATATCTTTGGTATTATCCTGGCGATCATCATCAACCGGGATGGGACGAAGTTCAAAGCCTTCTGGCGTTTTATCTTCGTACTGACCATCGCTGTGCCTCAGTTTGTATCCCTGCTGGTAGTCAATACCATGATCCAGGAGCACGGTGTAATCAATCTGCTGTTAAAGGAACTGTTCGGTGTAGGACCGCTGCCGTTCTTGACCAATGTGACCTGGGCGAGAGTGACAGTTATTGTCATCAACCTCTGGGTCGGCATTCCTTATACGCTGCTTGCAGTAACCGGTATTTTGAAGAATATTCCTGCAGAGCTGTACGAAGCGGCAAGGGTGGACGGCGCAAATGCGTTTGTTACCTTCTTTAAGATCACCATGCCGTACATGATGTTTGTCATGACGCCGAATCTGATTACAACCTTTACAGGGAATATCAATAACTTCAACGTTATTTACCTGTTGACAAACGGCGCGCCGGCCTGCGATACCTATTACCGCGGTACTGCGGGTAAGACGGATCTGCTCGTTACCTGGCTGTACAAGCTGACAATTGATAATAAGGACTATAACCTGGGTGCCGTAATCGGTATCCTGACCTTTGTCCTGATGGCGACGTTGTCTCTGATAACGTACAGACGGACAGGATCCTATAAAAACGAGGAGGGATTCTCATGAAAAACACCAGACAGAATTCAGCAGGCATTAAAAAGAAAGTCACCAATGTGCTTGTGCATTTGTTTCTGACGATCCTTTCCGTGATCTGGGTATTCCCGATTTTCTGGGTAGTCCTGTTATCCTTCAGAGAACAGAAAGGACAGTATATCACATCGTTCTGGCCTAAAAAGTTTACGATGGCAAACTATGTGAAGCTGTTTACAGATACTGCACTGTTCAATTTCCCGAAGTGGTTTTTGAATACGCTGTTTGTAGCAATTTGTTCCTGTATCCTGACAACATTCTTTGTTTTGGCGATTTCCTATTGTCTGTCCAGACTCCGGTTTAAGATCCGTAAGCCTTATATGAATGTTGCCATGATTCTTGGTATGTTCCCCGGCTTTATGTCCATGATCGCCGTTTATTATATCTTAAAGGGCTTTGGACTGACCAAGGGTCCCATGATCTTCCTGGCGTTGATTATGGTATATTCCGGCGGTGCGGGGTTGGGCTTTTACGTATCCAAGGGCTTCTTTGATACGATTCCGAAGGCACTGGATGAAGCTGCAATCGTGGACGGCGCAACGAAATGGGATGTCTTTTCCAAGATCATTATGCCGTTGTCGAAACCGATCATTGTAAGCACGATCATGACTTCCTTCATGGCTCCCTGGCTGGATTTCATCTTCGCAAAGGTAATTGCAGGTGCGGATCCGAGATATTATACGGTTGCGATCGGTCTGTACACGATGCTGACCAAGGAAAATATCGTAAATTGGTATGCCTGCTTCGCAGCTGGCGCAGTTTGCGTTTCCATTCCGATCGCTATTCTGTTCCTGAATTTGCAGAAATACTATGCAGAAGGTATGTCCGGAGCAGTTAAGGGCTGATGGCAGTTTGTAAGGACTGACAGCAGACAGCCGAAAATAGTTTTACAGCAGGCGAAAACGAATATCGTTTTCGCCTGTTTTGCTACTGAAAACAAAGATCTGCAGAAAGGCGGATATAGGGATGAAAAAGAGACTGAGTTTAATACTATGCGTAGTGCTTCTTTGTCAGCTGCTCTCAGGATGCGGGAAAACGACGGAGACTGTCAGGGAGCCGGACGATGCATACCGCTGCTATTATGAAATTTTTGTCGGTTCGTTTTGCGACAGTGACGGAGACAAATGCGGCGATCTAAGCGGAATCACAGAAAAGCTGGATTACATCGAAGATATGGGTTTTACCGGGATCTGGCTTACACCGATCATGCCGTCACCGACCTATCACAAATATGATGCCACAGATTATTACGGGATCGATCCGTCCTTTGGAACGATGGAGGATTTTGAGACACTGCTTAAGGAATGTCACAAACGCAATATCCGGTTGATTATGGATCTGGTGTTCAATCATACCTCCAGCAGCCATCCGTGGTTTTTGGAGGCCTGTGATTATTTGGAGCAGCTTGGAGAAAAGGAACCGGACGAAAACGAGTGCAAGTATGTGAACTATTATAATTTTGCAAAGGATCAGGCACAAACTCCAAACTGGTATCAGATAGGCAGCTCGGACTGGTACTATGAGGGGGTTTTCTGGGATGGTATGCCGGATCTGAATCTGAATAGTGAAGCGGTCAGAGAAGAGCTGGAGCAGGTTGCCTCCTTCTGGCTGGAGAAGGGTGCAGACGGCTTCAGACTGGATGCGGCGAAGGAATATTTTACAGGATACGCAGAAAAGAATATAGAGGTTTTAAACTGGTTTGAAACCTACGTGAAAAGTGTAAAGCCGGAGGCATATCTGGTAGCCGAGGTCTGGGAAGGACAGGGAGTGCTGCAGGAATATTACAAAAGCGGGATCGACAGCTTATTTAATTTCCCGGCGTCACAGCAGGATGGCGCGATCATAAAGACTGCCAAGGCAAGAGTGACGCCCCAGCAGTTTTTCTCCTGGATGGTAAAGCAGCAGACTGCAGACAGACTGGCAAATCCGGATTATATTGATGCACCGTTTATCAGCAATCACGATACCACCAGGATCAGCGCCCAGTGCGTCAACAACGAAGAGCAGATGAAATTTGCTGCAGGGTTGATGATGATGATGCCGGGCAGTCCCTTTGTTTATTACGGAGAAGAGCTGGGGATGAAGAGCTCCGGAACAAAGGATGAAAACAAGCGCCTTCCAATGTACTGGTCTGCACAGGATTTGTCTAAGACACCGGATGCGCCTCAGACAGCAGATGCAGTGGAGCAGAAGTTTCCGTCTGCGGAGGAGCAGGAAAAGGATTCGGGGTCCATTTTACAGTATTATAAGAACGCCATCGAGTTGCGCAGAAGCAATCCGGAAATCGCGAGGGGAAGTATAAGTGTTCCGGACGGAGAGCTTCCGGAAGATATCGGTGTGCTTTTGACAGAATGGGAAGGAAAGGTAAGTGTAATTTTATGTAATAATGCAACGGAATCTGTGGAAATAGACTTGCAGCAAGCCCTTCCGGAAGGTTATAATTATACTCTAAAGGGCAGTTTAAACGTTGGAGACCAGCAGGAAAAGCTGGAGAATAACAAGCTGGAATTGCCCGCCTATGGAATTGTGATCCTGAAACAAAGCGGGGTGGATTAAAGAATGAGACGAAAACGCTGGCTGGCTGCTATTTTGGCGGCAGGGACAGCCTGTACAGCACTTTTTGGATGCGGCAGCAGACAGATCGTAGGCACTGAGATGGCACGGCCAGGAGAATCCTCGGAGAAAGAGTTGCAGGCATGGGAGGAGGCAAAAAACACGCCTTACGGAAAATATCCGGAGCTGATCACCTATACCCTCGGAAAGATGACCGGCGGCAATCGTTCCAATATGCCGGAACGGGACACCTATGAAGATAACGTTTATACGAGATATCTCCGGGAGTGCTTAAATATCCAGAACAAGGATGTATTCGAGGCAATGGAGGATCAGTATACGGTAAACGTTGATATGGCGATCGCATCGGGAGAGCTTCCGGATGTCATGGTCATAGAAGATCGGGAGACTCTGATCCGGCTTGCCGAGGGGGGAATGATTGCTGATCTGAGCGAGGCATTGGAAAACTGCGCCAGCGACGGGATAAAGGCAATGTATGACAGCTACGAGGTGTCTGCGCTGGATTCAGCGATGATCGACGGAAGGCTGATGGCGCTTCCGGAGCCGAGTTTTGTAGACGGTCCGAATCTGCTGTGGCTGCGCAGGGACTGGATGGACGAGCTGGGACTTGAAGCACCGGATACGATGGAGGAGGCTGTGGAGATCGTACGGGCATTTGTGGAACAGGATCCCGGAAATAACGGAGAAGGCAACACCATTGGCCTGGTGTGCCATTCCGATCTGACCGGAGAAACAGGATATCGTTATGAATTTCAGCTGAATACACTTTTTGCATCCTATAGTGCATTTCCAAAGCAGTGGATTTTGCAGGAGGACGGCACAGTGGTTTACGGCTCGGTGCAGCCGCAGGTAAAAGAGGCACTTGCCGAAGTGAGAAAATTGTATGAAGAGAAGCTGCTGGATGATAGCTTTATGCTCCGTACGATGGCAAATATTGCGGAACTGATCGTAGACGGAAAGTGCGGTTCGTTTTTCGGTCCCTGGTGGGCGCCGAACAATCCGCTGATGGAAGCGATGGAGAAAAACCCGGATGCGGTATGGGAGCCCTATCTGATCCGGACGACAGAGGATGGAAAGCTGCAGTATTATGATCAGAATCCGAGCTACAAATACGTTGTGGTGCGAAAAGACTTTGAGCATCCGGAGATCGTATTTAAAATGGCAAGCGTGATGTTCGATAAAATGCGTACAGAAGGACGATACAACGAAGAACTTGCTTATTATTTTCAGACCAATGTGGATTCCACGGCGCGGCCGATCTCCATCAATATTGATTACAGCGATGCGCTGCATCGCTGCTATGAGGATATTAACGGTGCACTGACCGGGAAAAAGGATCCGGATGAGCTGCAGGTTCTCGAATATGCCTATTATGAAAAATGCAAAGATTATCTGGAAAATTCCCAGTCTGCAGACGCGGAAACCTGGGCGGCTTATGAATCCAGGATCCGTGCCTGTGCTCTGCTGGATAATAAGGATCTGGAGGTGTGCAGTACTGTCTTTTCCGGGGAGACGGAAACCATGAAGACGAAATGGTCGAAGCTTCAGGAAATGGAAAAGAAGCTATATCTGGAAATCATCACAGGAGTGAAGGAGCTGGATGAATTTGACAGATTTGTGGAAGAATGGATGGAAGCGGGCGGAGATCAGATTACGCTGGAGGTAACAGAAGCGGTGCGGGAAGCGAAAGGGGCTTGATTTTACCGAGGGTTTGTGCAAAAATAAAATACGGTAAAAAGGAAAGGTGCCAATGGAGGTAGTCATGAGAGGAATTGATACACCTGTCAGAAAAATGCGGAGAGAGATTTTTAAAGAGATCGCGCAGCTTGCATATCATTCTGACAATCTGAATGATGATGTAGAAGCGTTACCCTATAAAATTGTGAATCCTGAAACTCCGATTTATCGGGAAAGCATTTACCGGGAGCGTGAAATAGTAAGAGAGCAGATCCGGCTTGCGATGGGGCTGTCGCTTCGCCCGGAAGACGCACCGGTGCATGTGACACAGGGGCTGGAGGAGAGCAATATTGACGAAAAATATTACGAGCCTCCGATGATCCAGGTGATTCCCTCGGCATGTAATGCCTGCCCTGAAAATGAATATTGTGTAACAGACCGTTGTATGGGGTGTGTAGCACATCCGTGTCAGGTTGTATGCCCGAGAGGGGCGATCAGCACCGTAAATGGCAAGTCGGTCATTGATCAGAGCAAATGTATTCGCTGCGGTAAATGTAAATCAGTGTGTCCCTACGATGCAGTTTCCCATCAGCAGAGACCCTGCAGCGCAGCCTGCGGTGTGGGTGCGATCGGCAGCGATGGGGCCGGCAGGGCGGTTATCGACAGCGAGAAGTGTGTCACCTGTGGCCAGTGTATGGTAAGCTGTCCCTTTGGCGCAATTGCAGATAAATCCCAGATTTTTCAGCTGATCCATGCCCTTGAGTCCGGCAGAGAGATCATTGCACAGGTAGCGCCTGCGTTTGTCGGTCAGTTTGGTCCTGCAGCGACGCCTGGGAAGATCAAGACCGCGTTAAAGCAGCTTGGCTTTGCAGATGTTTATGAAACCGCCATCGGAGCCGATATCGGAGCGGCAATAGAAGCGGAGCATTATGTGAAAGAAGTGGCAACCGGCGAACTGCCGTTTCTGCTGACGTCCTGCTGTCCCTCCTGGTCAATGCTGGCAAAGAAATTCTTCCCGGAGACCATCGATAAAATCTCCAACGCCCTGACACCTATGGTAGCGACTGCACGTGTCATCAAAAAAGAGCATCCCGATGCATCTGTTGTGTTTATCGGTCCCTGCGTAGCAAAAAAACTGGAGGCTTCCAGAAGATCCGTTCGTTCCGATGTGGATTTTGTCATTACCTTTGAAGAGCTTACCGGTATGTTTGAAGCAAAGGGAATTGATATTACAAAGGTAGAGGAAGAAACACCGATTATGGATGCGACCTCAGCAGGTCGTGGGTATGCTGCGTCAGGTGGTGTGGCAAGTGCTATCGAGAAGTGTGTACAGGAGTATTATCCGGATACAACCGTTCATATTGAGCATGTCGAAAGTCTCGCAGACTGTAAAAAGATCCTGATGCTTGCAAAGCTGGGTAAGAAAAACGGCTGCCTGATTGAAGGAATGGCGTGTCCCGGCGGCTGTATTGCAGGTGCTGGTACCAATGTTGCAATTTTGCAGGCACAAAAAGCACTGAGCAGCTTCCAGAATGAGGCAGAAAGAAAGCTTCCGCCACAGAACGCGATGGACGAGGCAAAGTAAATTTTGCGGAGGCAGCAGAGCTTTTCCGAAAGCCATAGATCAACAAACAAAAAAAGAGAAACCGTCTCGGGGAAAAGAGACGGTTTCGTTCATGGAGGATGAAAAAGTGACAAAGATCAGAACCCGTTTTGCACCCAGCCCGACCGGACGGATGCATGTAGGAAATCTGCGTACGGCACTGTACGCATACCTGGTGGCAAAACACGAAGGTGGAGACTTTATCCTTAGAATTGAGGATACCGATCAGGAGCGTTATGTAGAAGGCGCAGTAGATATCATTTATCGTACGATGGAAAAGACCGGTCTGGTGCATGATGAAGGTCCGGATAAAGACGGCGGCGTAGGCCCTTACGTTCAGAGCGAGCGTCAGGCAAGCGGAATTTATCTGGAATATGCCAAGCAGCTGATCGCAAAAGGCGAAGCTTATTACTGCTTCTGTGATAAAGAGCGTCTGGCAACCTTAAACCGGGTTGTCGCAGGCAAGGAAATCAATGTATACGACAAGCATTGCCTGCATTTATCCAAAGAAGAGGTAGAAGCAAAGCTGGCAGCAGGGGTCCCTTATGTAATCCGTCAGAACAATCCGACGGAGGGAACCACAACCTTCCATGATGAGATTTACGGAGATATCACGGTAGAGAATTCCGAGCTGGACGATATGATCCTGATCAAATCCGACGGCTATCCGACCTATAACTTTGCAAACGTTGTAGATGACCATTTGATGGGCATTACCCATGTTGTACGCGGAAATGAATACCTTTCCTCTTCTCCGAAGTATAACAGACTTTATGATGCCTTTGGATGGAAGGTGCCGGTATACATTCATTGTCCGCTGATCACAGACGAGGAGCATCACAAGCTTTCCAAACGCTGCGGTCATTCCTCCTACGAGGATCTGATCGATCAGGGCTTTGTGACGGAGGCCGTTGTCAATTTTGTGGCACTGCTTGGCTGGAGCCCGGAGGGCGAGAATGAGATCTTTTCTCTGGAAGAGCTGGTGAAGGAATTTGATTATCACCGGATGTCGAAATCCCCTGCAGTATTTGATTATACCAAGCTGAAATGGATGAACGGCGAATATATCAAGAAGATGGATCATGAGACCTTTATGGAGCATGCAAAGCCCTATCTGGAAAAGGCTCTGACAAAGGGACAGGATCTGGATAAGATCGCAGACATGGTTCAGACAAGAATTGAAGTATTTCCTGAAATCGAAGAGATGGTAGATTTCTTCGAGACCCTTCCGGAATATGATCCTGCCATGTATGTACATAAGAAGATGAAGACAACCAAAGAAAGCGCCCTGGAGGTTTTAAAAGAGCTGCTTCCGCTGTTGGAAGAGCAGGAGGACTATACCAACGACGCACTGTATGCGCTTCTGCTTTCCTATGTGGAGAAAAAGGGCTGTAAGAACGGCTATGTGCTGTGGCCGGTTCGTACTGCGGTTTCCGGTAAGCAGATGACTCCTGCAGGCGCAACGGAAATCATGGAAATCCTTGGCAAAGAGGAATCTTTGTCCAGAATCCGCAAGGGAATCGAACTTTTGGAGCAGGCATAAACAGGAGTATTTTTTGCAGGCAAACAAACAGCAGCAACGGGCGATTGCCCACAATACCGGACCGGCACTGATCCTTGCCGGTCCGGGTTCCGGTAAGACCTTTACAACGGTCGAACGGGTACGGTATCTGATCGAAGTCCATCATGCAGATCCGTCCCACATTTTAGTTATTACATTCACAAAAGCGGCAGCCCGGCAGATGCGGGACCGTTTCTTTGCCCGGATGGACAATCAGTTCTTTCCGGTCACCTTCGGCACATTTCATGCCGTCTTTTTTCACATTTTAAAAACATCCTGTCATTATAATGGGTCGAGCATTTTGAAAGAAAAAGAGAAAAGAGAATATTTGCGTGCGGCTCTGCTTACGCTTCCGAAAAAATTTTATGCCCAAAACGATGGGAAAATGGACCAGGAATGGGAGCAGGGACTTCTTTCAGAAATCGGATTTATCAAAAATATCGGGAAGCTTCCAGCTGATTTTACAAGTGAATACGTCAGCAGACAGGAATTTATGCGGATTTTCGTATCGTTTCAAAAGCAGCTTGCACAGGAAAAGAAGCTTGATCTGGACGATTTTGCGGCGGCGGTCTGTCATTTATTCCGGACAAATCCGGCAGAACTTGCGCGCTGGCAGCGGGAATATTCCTATCTTCTGGTGGATGAGTTTCAGGATATCAACGCAGCACAGTATGAAGCAGTAAAGCTGCTTTGCGGTGGAAAGAGAAATCTGTTTGTCGTTGGAGATGATGATCAGGCGATCTACGGCTTTCGGGGCTCTGACCCGGCGATTATGCGTCAGTTTTTAAAGGATTTTCCGGAAGCAAAGCAGATTTTTCTGTCGGTCAATTATCGCAGCCGCGCCGGAATTGTGGAGACGGCAGGAAAGCTGATCGGGCAAAACCGGGAGAGATTTCCGAAGCAGATCGTGGCTGGACAGAGCACGTCGGATGAGAGGCAGGACGTGTGCTTTGTGCCAGAAGCGACGCAGGGGGCGCGCCGGATGCAGGGAGAAAAAAGCACTTTACCCATTCCAACCGGCACCGCATCAGGCATTTCCGCCGCTGCTTTCGGCACGAGCTGGTTGCCCTTAAGCACGGATCGCAGCGTCTTGGTCTGCGGTTTTCAAGATCGGAGGCAGGAGGCTGAGACAGTCGCAGATGAAATCGGGAAGACGTTGCGGCAGGGAAAAAGCTGTGCGGCGATTTTTCGGACGAATGCGGATGCAGTGTGGCTGGCAACAGCGCTAAAGTGCAGAAATATTCCCTATCTCTGGAAAGAAAAGCCGAAAAATCCGTATGAAACCCCGGTCTGTCAGGACTTACTCGCTTATTTGCAGTTTGCGATGGAAGGGCGGAAACGGAAGGATTTCCTGAGAATTATGAACCGCCCATGCCGCTATCTGTCTCGCCAGATGCTGCCGGATGCAGAAATTTCATTTTCAGCATTGCGCCGGGCGTATGCACAGAAGCCGTATATGCAGGAGATTTTGCACCGTCTGGAAGCGGATATCTCACGGCTGGCGAAAATGGATTTATATGCGGCAGTTCATTATATCCGCCGCGGAATGGGATACGATGCGTGGTTAAAAGAGAATGCCGGGCAGACGCCGTCGGCGGGAGAATCACGGCAGGGACAAGAGAGGGCACCTGCAGGAGCCCGGGCACACGCAGCCGGAAAGCTGGAACGGGATCTGGAAGCCGCCGACTTTTTTCAGGAACAGGCGCGGGAATTTCAAAGCCTGACGGAGCTTGAGGAAGCAATGACGGCATATGAAGACCAGATGGATCAGAACATGGCGGACGCAGCAGACACGGCAGCGCACACGGCTGCAGCATTCAAAACACTCCCAATTGCCGAGCTTGTCACTATGCACGGTTCGAAGGGACTGGAATACGACGCCGTTTTTCTTCCGTGCTGTATGGAGGGCGTCGTCCCACACAAAAAGAGCAAGGATCAGGCGGCACTGGAGGAAGAGCGCAGGATATTCTACGTTGGAATGACACGGGCGAAAAAAGAGCTGTATCTGTCGTATACGAAAGGAACAAAGGAAACGCAGGGGTTTGCGTCCCGGTTTCTTGCTGAGTGTGGGTGGAAGGAGCCGAAACGGTAGAAACGAAACCGCAGAGAACTGCTATGTCAGGAATGAAAAAAATGCCGTCCGGAACATTTCCTGTATGGAAAAGCTCCGGTACGGCAGTTCTTTTGGTTTCGTTTTTATTCGTTTGCTTCTCCGTCGAGAGTAACCAGCTCATCGAATTCACAGCTGTCAAGGTATTCGTCGAACGCTTCTTCTACCTTTTCATACTCTGCATCGTCATCGATGTAGTCCAGCTGAGGCTCTTCGTTGGGGTCATTGGGGTTCTCGGAGTAACGATAGAACCAAACCTCTCCGTCATCGTTCTGTCCGTTTTCGTCAAGCGGCATCAAAACGATGTAATCCTTGCCCTCTACTTCGAGAATGGTAATGATGGCACAGGTTACATTCGAGCCGTCATCCAGCTCCAGTTCTACGGTCATTTCTTCGTCCATTTCTTCAAACTGTTCCTTACCCATGGATGATATCCTTTCTTAAAAGGCGCGTCAGAGCGCGCGATAATCAGAACCTGCGTTACAGTTCACTCGTACCTTTTTGTAAGCAGATTTCATGCTCGCATGAAAATCTGCTTACAAAAAGGTACGGAGGGAGCGCCACTTTATGAGCAAAAATGAGCTGCGAAGCAGCGGAGAGCGTCGCAGACGCGTTTTTGCGAATGGCGCGAGTGAACTGTAAAGAACCTGCCTGTCACGCTTATCATACCGTAACTTGCGGTGGCATGCAAGAATTATTTGTGCTATACTGAAACAGGATTGAAAAAAGGTCAGAAGGCGGGAACAGGAACGTGAAAGAAACAAAAGAGATCAGAATGGAAAAAGGAAAACCGTATCCGCTGGGGTGGACGGAAAATGCGGATGGCAGCATCAATCTCGCAGCGGTGCTGGAACGCAGCAAAGAGTGCGGGGTCCTTCTGTATCCCAGAAGAGGCGGTGCGCCCAGACGGCTGGCATTTCGGGAAGAAGACCGAATCGGAAAAATCTGCTGCATGAAGCTGATCGGGCTGGATGCGCAGGAGTATGAATATAATTTTTACTGTGGCGAAGAGGTGATTGCAGACCCGAAGGCGCGCAGAATCTGCGGCAATGAGAAATGGGGCAAAAAAATTTCCCCGTTTCTTCGCAGCGACAGCACAGAGGATGCGTTTGACTGGAAGAATGACAGACGCCCGCAGATCCCTTATGAGAACAGCATTTTTTATCAGCTGCATGTCAGAGGGTTCACGAAGCACACGTCTTCCGGTGTGACGGCGAAAGGGACGTTCGCTGGTCTGGCAGAGAAGATTCCCTATTTAAAATCGCTGCAGGTAACGGCAGTGGAGCTGATGCCGGTGTATGAATTCACAGAACTGGAAGCGGTAAAGCCGCTGCGGCAGAATGCTTATCCGGCAAAAGATCAGGAAGGAAATCCAGTGGAGGAAACCCTGCCGCGGATCAATTACTGGGGCTTTAAAAAAGGCTATTATTTCGCACCGAAAGCGTCATACAGCGTTAAGGATCCTGTGTTGGAATTCAAGGAAATGGTGCGTGCGTTCCACGCAGAGGGAATGGAGGTAATTCTGCAGTTCTATTTTCCGAAAGAAATCAATCGGGAGATGATCCTGGAAGTGATCCGATATTGGGTGTGCGAGTACCATATCGACGGCGTGCATCTGATGGGAGAACAGATTCCGGTGGGAATTCTGGCAGCTGACCCGATGCTTACGGATACGAAGCTGATTTATTACGGATTTCCGTATGAAGAGATTTATCCGGTGGGGCAGGTTCCGGACGTGCGCAATCTGGCGGAATGCCGGGATGAATTTCAGTATGACATGCGCCGCTTTTTAAAGGGAGACGAGGATACGCTGCATCAGGCGCTGCGGAGAATGCGCTGCAATCCGGTGCAGAACGGCGTGATCAATTATATCACCAGCTATGAAGGCTTTTCCCTGGCGGATCTGGTTTCCTACGACCGCAAGCATAACGAGGCAAACGGGGAGGACAATCAGGACGGAAATCCCTACAACGCGAGCTGGAACTGCGGCGTGGAAGGACCTACCCGCAAGCGGACAATTTTGCAGCTGCGCAAAAGGCAGATGAAAAACGCACTGGCGCTTTTGCTGTTTTCGCAGGGGACCCCGATGCTGACAGCCGGGGACGAGTTTGGACAGAGCCGGGAGGGCAACAACAATCCGTACTGTCAGGACAACGAGATCAGCTGGCTGAACTGGAAGCTTACGGAGAAAAATAAGGATTTTCTGGACTATACAAAGGAACTGATTGCGCTGAGGAAAGCGCATCCGGTACTCCACCAGAGCAGAGAGCTGACGCTGATGGACTATGCGGCGTGCGGCTATCCGGATTTATCTTATCATGGAAAGGATGCATGGCGCTTGATGGCCGACCGGTTAAACCGGGAGGCAGGTTTGATGTACTGCGGTCGTTATGCCCCAAAAGACCGTGCACAGGAGGATGACTTTTTCTATATCGCTATGAACATGCACTGGGAGCCCCAGCGGCTGGCGCTTCCTGATCTTCCGGCAGGCATGCGCTGGGAAAAGGTGTTGGATACACAGGGCGATGTGGTGGAAACACAGGCCGATCCGCTGACAAAATCCATCACCGTTCCGGGACGCTGCATCCAGGTTCTGGAAAGCACAGGAAATCCGGTCAGGAAAGGAAAGAAAAGAAAAGAAAAGTGAAAGCGTTACAGCATTTTAAGACGATTACCTATCATAAGTATCTGGTGATGAAAGGATGCTTTGCGGTCGGCTTGTACCGGCAGGGCATCTGTCATGACCTTTCCAAATATTCCTGGACGGAATTTAGGGTCGGAGCAAAATATTATCAGGGAAATCGAAGCCCGAACAACGCGGAGCGGGAGGATATAGGGTATTCTTCTGCATGGCTGCATCATAAAGGACGCAACAGGCATCATTACGAATACTGGGTGGATTACAGCACGCAGAGCATTGAGGGTGGAATGGCTCCGGTGCCGATGCCTCGCAAATATGTGGCAGAAATGCTGATGGACCGGATTGCAGCGTCCAAAACCTACCGGGGAAGCGCCTATAAAGACAGCGATCCTCTCGCGTATTACAAAAATGCAAAAGAGCCGCCGTTTATGCACATACAGACGAGACGGCAGCTGGAGCACCTTCTGACGATGCTGGCAGAAGAGGGCGAGGAAAAGACGTTCGCTTATGTTCGCAGAATTTTGAAAAAAGGCCGTCGGGCAGACAGACATAGTTTCTGATGTACAGCCGGGCGGACAGACACAGAGCCAGAAAGGTTTGCATACAGTGATATCAGATCTGTTTGAAACAGGGGAAAACGATGAACGTTTTTTACTTGCTGGTATTGCTGATGTGCTGCAGCTGTCAGAATCGGACGGACTGCGCAAACTGGAACGAAAGAAGAGACGCAGGAGATAACCGACAGCAGGATATGCGTATACGGGATACGGACTGTGGCTGCAGAAACGGCGACAGGGTGCAGTATGGTTGCAGCTGCGAAAATGCCGGACCTATGTCAGAACAGCAGGACTGCAACTGCCGGCAGCAGATGTCGCGGCAGGGCGGCATGCAGCGTTACGACCGGGAGCTAAAGGAATCTGCGGCGTTTGACAGCGTACCCGGAATGGAAATGACAGACGGACACCCGTATCCGGTGTACCGGGAAACGGATGAAGTTCGATAGAAAGAAAACAATAGAATGCACGCTCTGCGAGCATTCTATTGTCATGAATCAGGGGATTCATTCTCAGGGGCTGGGAATGAATCCTTTTTTCCTGTTTATTTTTCAATCTTTCATTGACAAAACCGCTATAAGGCGCGTAAACTCAGAAGAGTTTTGTAGTGATAGAGATTAAAGGAGATTAAATGGGAGAATTATTGGTACGTTACGAAGAATCAGGAATTGACGAGCGGATTTTGCGCGCAGTGGAGGAGATGGGCTTCGTCCATATGACGCCGATCCAGGAAAAGGCGATTCCGGTTTTTCTGGAAGGAAGAGATGTGATCGGACAGGCGCAGACAGGAACCGGTAAGACCGCCGCGTTTGGAATCCCGATGCTGCAGAAGATTGACGAAGAGGACAGATCGCTGCAGGGTATGATCCTTTGCCCGACGAGAGAGCTTGCGATGCAGGCGGCTCAGCAGCTGAGACAGTTTGCAAAATATATGCACAATATTCGCGTGCTTGCCGTATATGGAGGGCAGGATATCAACAGACAGATCAAGGCGTTAAAGGGCGGCGTGCAGATCATTGTCGGCACACCGGGACGCGTGATGGATCATATGAGACGCCACACGATCCGCTTAGACAACCTGAAAATGGTCGTTCTGGATGAAGCTGATGAAATGCTGAACATGGGCTTTCGGGAAGATATGGAGGCGATTCTGGGACAGATTCCGTGCGAACACCAGACGGCGCTGTTTTCCGCAACGATGCCGGAGCCGATTTTACAGATCACCGATCAGTTCCAGACCGATGCGGAAATGGTAAAGGTTGTCAAAAAGGAATTGACGGTAGAAAGAATCCGGCAGTATCTTTATTATATCCGCAGATCGGATAAGGAAGCTGCAGCTGCAAGGCTGATTGAATATTATAACCTGAAAAGAGGACTGATTTTCTGCAACACCAAGAGTATGGTGGACGAGCTGGCAGAGAATCTGAAAAACAGAGGCATCGCGGCAGAAGGGCTGCATGGCGATTTGAGCCAGGCACAGAGAGATACGGTCATGAACCGTTTCAGAAGCGGTAATCTCCAGATGCTGATCGCAACGGATGTTGCGGCGAGAGGAATCGATGTAAACGATGTGGATGGCGTTATCAATTATGACGTTCCGCAGGATATCGAATATTATGTGCACCGTATCGGCCGTACTGGCAGAGCAGGAAAAGAGGGCATGAGCTTTACGCTGGCAAGCCGCAGAGAGTCCTTCAGAATCCGTGAAATTGAGCGGGTCTGCAAGACAAAACTGGAAGAAAAGCATCTTCCCTCCGGAGAAGAAGTGCGTCAGCATAAGGAAGCATCTGTGCTCCAGAAAATCCGCGAGGTGATGGAGGAAGCAAATACCGCGGACTGCTATCGTGCGGTAGAGCGCTTTGAAAAAGAAACCGGCATTTCCGCAATTGAGCTGGCAGCAGCATTTTTGTATGAGCAGGTTGGCGGTGAGCCGGAAGAAATCGTAGAAGAGCCTAAAGTAGTCAGACGCGATGGAGAACGGAGATTTGGGGATAGACGCCGGGATGGATCTGGAAGCAGAAACGGTGGACGTTTCGGCGACCGTGATCAGAGAGGCGGACGTTTCAATGACCGCGACCAGAGAAATGGCGGACGCTTCGGAGAGAAAAACGGCAGCTACCGTTCGGAACGCGACGGCAGGCAGAGACGTTTTGGCAACGACAGCCGCAGATCGGACAGACGGCAGGCAGAAAACGGCGGCAGAAGAAGAACTTCCGGCGAGGGAAGCTATCGCGCAGCCGGAAGCGGCTTTAAAGGGGAGAAAAGATAACAGCAGAATGTATGCGCTGCGAACGTTCTGTTGTTATAAACAATAGAGTGCACGCTCTGCGAGCATTCTATTGTCATGAATAAAAGCAGGGGGTAACAAAAATGAAAACAGCTGTATTTTATGAGCACATTTTAGAGGGCGCAAAGCAGTCCGGAAAAAGTGTGGCAGAACTGATGGAGAAATGCGCATCCTGGAACATTCGTGGGATTGAAATCGGAGATGCGCTGCTTCGCGAGAACAAAGAAGAAATCAAAGATCTGCTGGAGAAAAACCATATGCAGGTCAGCTGCAGCAATGCGTTCTATGATTTCGGGCACAACCCGGATGCAGCGCAGGGAAAGAAACAGATCGACCTTGCAGAAGAGTTCGGTGTGTCCAAGGTACTGATTATTCCGGGTGAGCTGTCGGAAAACGAGGCGTCTGCACTCAACGCACTTTCTGCGTCGAAAGAGCAGACGGATTCCTACATGTCTGAAAATGCTTCGATCCAGAACATGGTGCAGGCATTAAAAGAGCTGGTTGCTTATGGAAAAGAAAAGAACATCCTTGTGACGCTGGAGGATTTTGACGGTCCGGTACAGCCGTTTGCAAGAATGTATCAGCTGCTGTGGTTTATGGAAAATGTTCCGGGGCTGAAATTTACGCTGGATACCGGCAACTTCGCGTACAGCGACGAGGACGCCGTGCAGGCGTATGAAGTGCTGAAGGATTATATTGTCCATGTGCACTGCAAGGATCGAAACGCTGATCCTGCATTGACCGGGGAGCACAGATACAATCGGGGACTTCTTGCGGCTGCGGTCGGATCGGGCTATCTGCCGATGAAAGAGATTCTGGATCGTCTGAAAGAAAGCGGTTATGAGGATTATCTTGCGATCGAGCATTTTAATGCCGCAGATCAGGTGGCATTTATGGAGCAGTCGGCTGCTTTTTTACAACAGTATCTGTAAGGGTGAGTTATGAAGCTGATTTATTTTGATGCGGGCAATCCGCAGAAGAAAAAAGAACTGGAAGGACTGGCAAAGGCAGCGGGCTACGATTTCGTGCCCGTTGCCGCCATGCAGACCGGACAAAAGATCGGTTATCTGGCGGGCGTTTCCGGATATCGGGAAACGCCTTTGCCCGTTCTTGCCCTTCCGCCGCGAATTGGAGAGGATATGCTTTTGTTCGCACAGACGACGGCGGATATGATCGACCCGGCGCTGGAGCTGTTAAAAAAGAACCGGATTTCGATAGGTCTAAAGGCGATCGTTACGCCTTATAATGTCGGCTGGACGCTTTTTGAGCTGTATCAGGAGCTTGTAAAAGAGCGGGAAAAAATAAAATAACCATGGCGCTGCCCCTTGTGGGCGGCGCGTTTTCATTTTATAGGAAAATGCGTCCTATGAAATAAAAACGCGCTGCGCGTGGATGAAAACGGCGTATCAGGCGTTTACTGCCTCGTCGGGCGCGTGGCGTACTTCAAGCCTGTGAGCATCGTCTATCAGGGCAGCGACTACTGTCTGGTGGAGCCCGGCACGATCGAAGCCGCCACGGAGAGCCAAAAGTCCCTTTACACCCTGCGCCCGAACGATGAGGTCATCGTTTCGGCAGGGGAGCTATATAACGGAAAGGTCGTAGATTAGAAATGAGCATTGCTGAAAACATCGCGCGCGTGCGCGCAAACATTGCCGCGGCCGCCAAAGAGGCGGGCCGCGATGTAAGCGAAATTACCCTCGTTGGCGCGAGCAAGATGAACGACGCGGACGCCTGCCGTCAGGCCATCGCCGCGGGCATCGACGTGCTGGGCGAGAACCGCGAGCAGGAGATGACGAAAAAGCTCGCCGAGCACGCCTATGACGGCGCGCCCCTGCACTTTATCGGCCACCTCCAGCGCAACAAGGTGAAAAATGTCGTTGGCAAGGTCGCGATGATCGAATCGGTCGGCTCGCTCGAGCTGCTCTCTGCCATCGACAAGCAGGCCGAGAAGCTGGGCATCGTGCAGGATATCCTGCTTGAGGTGAATATCGGCGGCGAGGAGGCCAAGAGCGGCTTTGCGCCCGAGAGCCTGGAGCAGGCGGCGGAAGAGGCCAAAAAGTGCGCAAATGTCCGCGTGCGCGGCCTCATGTGTATCCCGCCGGTCGCCGAGGGCGAGCACGGCAGCCTGCCCTACTTTGAAAAAGTTCATGCACTTTTTGTTGACATCAATGCCAAGTTGTATGATAATACACTTGATATACTGTCAATGGGCATGAGCGGAGACTACGAGGACGCGGTGCGCGCAGGCGCGACGATGGTGCGCGTCGGCACGGCGATCTTCGGCGCCCGCAATTATACGATTTGATCGAGGAGGTCTTGATACCATGGGTATTTTGGATGATCTGAAAAAGTGGGCTCACCCCTACGAGGATGAGGACGAGGAATATGAAGATGATTTCCCCGATCTGAGAGACCGCGGCGACACGGGCGCCTTTGCCGACCGCCGCAGCGCCGAGCGCAAAGCGGAGGACCGCCGCAACAAGGTCGTGAACATCAACGCGACCACGCAGCTCAAGGTCGTGCTCGTCAAGCCCGAGCGCTTTGAAAACGCGAGCGAGATCGCCGACCATCTGAAGGAAAAGCGCACGGTGGTCATCAACCTTGAGTCCACGAACAAGGACATTGCAAGAAGACTGATCGACTTCCTCTCCGGCGTGGCCTACGCGGGCGAGGGCAAGATCAAAAAGGTCGCGGCCAACACGTACATCATCACGCCCTATCATGTGGATATCATGGGCGATCTGATCGACGAGCTGGAAAATAACGGCCTCTACCTGTAAAGAAAC
>OMDA01000327.1_pt1 | contig 26513 bp, 28 predicted proteins | sample 1645141 | NCBI WGS metagenome assembly OMDA01 (sample SAMEA103958151, study PRJEB25191) | human gut metagenome | reverse complement strand
CTTCTTGGATTTGGCAGGGATAAAATCTCTATGCCTTCTTTGATTTCTTTCTCATCCTTCTTTTCGTAGCTATGATGTCTGGTACGGAACAGATTCTGCTCTAAGAACCGTAGTACCGGTGCCTCCCGGAACCGGTCAGCTTTGGGATTCTTTAATACCACCGGCTCTGTTACTTCAAAATGCTTCTCTTCCGCCATTTTCATTAGGCTGGCTACAGTCTTCTTACTCATGGCAAACAGCTCCTGCATATCATGATAGGAATAAATATCCTCTGCCGGGTCAATGGTTACTGTCACATATATATCTGATACAATTCCCATCAGGCGGTACAGCACGTTATTCTGAATCGGTGTAAATCCGGTAAATCCATCGAAAACCAGCACGGCATCCTGTAAAAGCTTTGATTCCTCTGCCATATCACAGAAGGCTTCTAAAACTTCTTCAGCAGTAATATACATCCCGGAAATTGCACTTCGAAAGCCTCGGTACATGGTCAGGATATCCTGCAGTTTATAGGAAAATGCCGGTGGCATATTCTGTTCTTCAATAAATGTTTCCAAAGTATCCGGATCGATATTATACTGTGTCAGCTCTGATATCAGGGACTTCACTTCACTGATATATCCCATCTTTTTCATATTTCCCTGCATGACGCATAAATCATCCATCCGCTCTTCGGCAACCTTACGCAATACAAGGTTTTTCCCGGTCTCCTCTAAAACTGCCATATTCGTCTTTCCTAATTCGTCGAAAATACGATATGCCAGTCGCTGGAAGCTGACCACATCTATATTCATAATACTGTTTTTTTCCTGTAACCGAACAAGTTCACGCTGCGTCTGCATCGTGAACTGTTCCGGCACTACTACATAATAATTTTTCTTTAAATTCTTCTGAGCTTCTTTGACTGTTTTGCGGAATACATAGCCTGACTTTCCGCTTCCAGCACTGCCCAGCACAAATTGCAGTGCCATATCAGATTCCTCCTACTGATTCTCCTACCAAAAGTTCTCCATTGATAATCACACGCTCCACCAGCGTTGTCTTAGGCTGCTCGATTCTCTGTACCAGACGTTTTACGGCCTCTTCCCCAATCTTTCTGGTATTCTGCCGTATGGTTGTAATCTTTGGGCTCATCAGCTGGGATACTTTCGTTCCATCAAAACCTGCAATAGAAATATCATCCGGTACTTTAAGTCCCATTTCATCAATTACATTAATCCCACCAATTAATGCTGTATCATCCGGGTAGAGAATACAGGTCGGCGGGTCAGGCAGATTTAAAAGTTCCCTGGTTGCCTTTGCCACAAGCCTGGTATCTAAATATTCTCCTTCCTTTAAGTAGTCATCCGGAACATTCAGATTAAAGCTCTCCATTGTCTGGAAAAAGCTGGTCAGACGATCTCTGGTAACAGCCGAATGTTTTTCCCCATAAATGTATGCAATTTTCCGGTGTCCCTTGGAATAAATATAACGTACCAGTTCATTCATCCCTTTTACATTATTAGAAGAAACAACCGTGCAGTTGTAATATACATAATCCACAGTAACAATCGGAATATTACTCTGCAAAAGTTCCTGTACCTCCGGTTCCTCAAACCTGGCACACACAATTCCAACTCCGTCAAAATTCCGGTATTTACAGTGTTCAAGATATGACATCTTATGATTCACATGCTCATTATTAATAAAAGTGATATCATAGCCTAATTCTTCCGCCTTTTCTTTAAATCCATTTAAGATGCCCGAGAAATATTCATGGGTAAGCCCTCTTCCGGCCTCCTCTTTAAAAAGTACTCCTAAGTTATAAGAACGGTTCGTCTTTAATGCCCTTGCTGCCGCATTCGGAAAATATCCCATCTCCTGTGCTGCTTCTTTAATCCGTATCCTGGTCTTCTCCCCAATATCACTATGTCCATTCAACGCTTTACTTACTGTTGCCGTTGAGACACCGCAACGCTTCGCCACGTCCTTTAATGAAACCATTTCTTTCCTCCTTTTTATCCCCGTATCCACTCATCAGCAGATACTATATTTCAATTCCGACTGCCTCTTTTGCCAGCCGATCTGCTTCTTCATTTCCTTCTACCCCTGAGTGCCCTTTTACTTTTACAAAATGAAGCGTAATTTTATCCTTTATGCTCTGAATATAGTCATAATAAGCAATGGTTCCTTTCTTATTCCGTTTCCATGCTCCTGTTGCCCACATTTCAATGCCCATATAGTCATAATATATCGTAAGCTCTGCCAGTCCAAGCTCCACCGCCTTCTCAATGGCAGCCATACTTCCTAATACTTCTCCTGCCACATTACGCATGGAAGCCATTTCTTCTTCCGAGCCTGAACCCTGCAGTACTTCTTTTTTCCCATCTGCCATCAGAAAGCCGCCATATCCGTATACCTTAGTTGCAATATTATAGGAACCATCCACAAAGGCATAATTTTCCGGCTCTTTTTCTACTGTCTGCTGCTTCTGACCGATATATTCTTCTGCCGCTTCCCTTGTTGGAAAGCTTTTAAACTCTGCTCCCGGAAAACCATCGGTCTGCTGCTTACATATATCCCAACTCATATAAATACCCGGTTTCTTTCCTTTTCGGACTGCATAAAACTTTGCTGCCATTCTTCTTCCTCTTACTATCTTTTATTTCTGTGAATTTTCTTCTTTTCTTAACTTACATCATTAGTTCTATTTTACCATTTTTCCCTTCGAATGGCTAGGACAAGCTTAGGATTCGTAACGATATTTTCCCCAAAAATGATTGTATACAGCAATTACTCTGTTTATTTTCTTTTGCATCTTTTCTTCCTCGCTTACTCTATGTTGTCAGAAAACAAATCCCGGTAATCCTCCGGCATAAAACGATGATAGATGATATGGCAGCCTTCGTCCTTAAAGCAATAATAATAGGAATCCTCTCCGCTTTCAAAATAAATAAGATAGTCAAAATCCTCTGTCTCAATTTTTTCAAAATGTATCTTCTCGCCGGTTCCTAAGAACAGCTTATGAATGTCCTCTATGGTGCAAGGATGTGTCTGCAGCAAAGCCACCAGCTTTTTAATAAAAGAATTTCCACTTCTTTTTTCATGCACATATTCTGCACCTTCTTCCGGCACTACAAAACAAAAGCGGTCCTTGTTTCTGCTGATTTCTACTCTGCCAAGCCGTATTCCTGCTGCTTCATAAAATTCTTTTTCCAATTCTTCCGTTGATTTTCCGCTCACTTCTTCTCCCAGAAAATGCTTTAATGAACTCAAAGGATAATATAACCGGATTTTTTCTTTCCGGTATCCAAGTTTTACCTGCTCTTCCTGTATGAAATCCATAATTCCTTTTTCTAATCTGCTATAATCCATTATATGCTCCTTTAGACGTGGAAAAACAGAACCACCTTTCGACGATTCTGTTTCATGCTGATACAAAGTAAGCTTTGCCCACTTTGCTCAGTTTCTATTCTGCATTGATATACTCATAATCCCGGTCTAACTCAATTGCCACACTTCCATCATTGATTGTGCCATCAAATGTATGTGCTTCATCTGTTCCAAGACCCTTTACAATTCCATTTTCATATTCTTCTGCGGTACGCTGTGTCTGTAATACGAACAGCAGTCCCTTATATTCTGCCGGTGCTGTTACTTTATAAGTCTCTTTTATTTCATAGTAAGTCACCATCGGATACTCACTGCCATCCTCTACCGTCCAGTCACCAAATGTTGTCTCTGTATCTTCTGTGGCTGCCACCTGATATGTTGTGCCGGCACAAGCCACTTCTGCCATCATAGCCATGGAACTGTCTGTTGCAGCTACATGCTGCGGCAGCACCATTCCGGTAGTTGCATCCACGAGGCTGATGTCTTCATATTCGATATAAGCTTCTGCATCCGTCTGTATGCCATTCCACGGAATCTTTGCAGATAAAGTAACCGTATAAACTGTATTTCCTTCTTCGTCTGCCTCAGTACGATTCCAGCTTATCTCATACTCCGCCTGATTTAAATGATTGGTAAAATCAGATGCCTGCACAAAGGTCTCACCATCCATGGTTCCTGCCATATTGTATACATTGACATTTTTTATCACAGCGGTATTCTCTTCGGTTTCCATTTTGTGCTGATACATACCGGATGAAACATACCAGGTATCTTCCTTAAGATTTCCCTGTGCCTCTGTCTCCGTCTCTGTGGCATGGATCCCTTCCACTGCTTCTGTTTCTGTATTTCCTACTGCTTCCTTGTCTGTATCTTTCTCCTTTGGTCCGCATCCATCCAGCATTCCCAGTACGACAATACAAATCAAAGCTGCCGCCCATATTTTCTTCTTCATTTCCTGCTCCTTCACTCTATCCATAACACAATATATTCGTTCTTATCTCCGCATGCGATTGGTCGCACACGGACTTTACGATTATACCGTAGATGAAGGGGAAGTGCAAGGAGTTAATCGAAAGATAATTGCGGTATATACTCTGTAGTTATATTTAGCAAAAAACAGCCACCAATCGTTAGATTTGAAACCTAACTTTTGGTGGTGGCACACAATAACCTCTCCTGTATTACTTTTATATTATTCTTTATAAATTATTCCAGTATATTCCCATAATAATTTTGGGCTAACATAAAAATCGTATTGAGATGATTCTTTCCCTTCATAACTACCATTTGGGATTGTTTTCTTAAATGCAACTCCAATCGGCAAAATCCCCCTTATTATTCCCTGCCGAATAAACTGCTGGTCTTTTCCCATTAGTTTAGCAACTTCTATAATAGGAACATTCTTACCTGAAAACTCTGGAAGAATATAATAGATTTTATTATTAAACTTATTAGTTTGCTCCTGTGTTTCCTGTTCCATATGTGCTCACCTCATCTATATATTCTACTTCTTCAAATAGTATTTCCAATTGAATTTTATTTATACGGAACTAACAGACCTGTCATTTTTATTAGTTGCAATATCTTCCATTACCAAATTTTACTTTGCAGTATTTCTATTATACTAAATTTAATTTGTAGGATGAATACAACACATTTTTTATAATTTACTTTGATAATTCTCTAACTGATGAAAAATACCAACTACATTTACAACATCTGCTCTCACATCAAAAACGATAATATAATTCATCTGTGATACAACTGCCTCACGATATCCTCTTTTAGCAAGATATGCATCTCTGCACTCTGCGAACTGAAATGGATTAACCTCTAGCCTGTCATAGATAGTATCTATACTATCCAACAGATGCTTTGCTGCCTGTTCATTCCTTAAGCAATAAATTAAATGATACACAAGATTATCAAGCAGTTCATTCGCATGTTCAGTAACATTTATTTTATATGCCATACTTCGCCTTCATTTCTCTAAGCGCAGTTCTGGCATCCTTTACCTGTCCTGCCTCTATTTGCTTTTCAGATATTTCAATATCTCTGTACATGGCAATCTGTCTCATGGTTGACTCATAAATCTCCATGCTCATAATTACCATATCTCCATAGCCATTTTTCGTAACATAAATTGGTTCCGCTGCCTTATGGCACATATCCGATATCTCTGATGTATTCTTCAAATCTTTAATTGGAATTATTTGTGGCATAATATACACCTCCCTATTCATAGTCTAATTATACCATAATTATGTCTTTTTTCCAATTTGATTATCATAAATACTATTGTTATTTCCTCTTCTATTCTTGTTTTTCTTATAGACTCTAATACTTGACTCTCCAAAGTATCCTAATACCTACAAGAAAAAAGCAATCCTTTGACCTAATCAAAAGACCGCTTTTCTTGATTCTTACTAATTCTTATTAATTCTCATTCATCTTCGCTAATTTTGCTGCCTGATCTGCTGCAATCAATGCATCTAAGATTTCCTGGATATCACCATTCATAATCTTGTCCAGTTTATAAAGGGTAAGATTGATTCTGTGGTCGGTTACACGTCCCTGTGGGAAGTTGTAAGTACGAATCTTCTCAGAACGGTCACCGGTACCAATCTGGCTTCTTCTGGCTTCTGCTTCTGCATCATGAGCCTTCTGGCATTCCATGTCGTATAATTTGGCACGTAAAAGCGCAAATGCTTTCTCTTTATTCTGAAGCTGTGATTTCTCTGTCTGGCTGTAGATTACAATTCCGGTTGGATAATGAGTCAGACGAACTGCAGAGTCTGTAGTATTGACACACTGTCCACCGTTTCCGGATGCACGCATAACGTCGATTCGGATATCCTTTTCATCAATCTGGACATCAACTTCTTCTGCCTCCGGCATTACTGCTACTGTAATGGTAGACGTATGGATACGTCCACCGGACTCTGTCTCAGGCACACGTTGTACACGATGTACACCGGATTCATATTTCATAACAGAGTAAGCACCCTGTCCGGTAATCATGAAAGTAACACTCTTCATTCCACCAATTCCGATTTCTTCGCACTCCATTGTCTCTACTTTCCAGCGTCTGCTTTCAGCATAATGGACATACATACGATAAATCTCAGCTGCAAATAAAGCAGCTTCATCTCCGCCGGCACCGGCACGGATTTCCACAATAACGTTCTTGTCATCATTCGGGTCTTTTGGAAGAAGAAGAATTTTTAGTTTCTGCTCTAATTCTTCTACTCTTGCTTTGGAATCATTTAACTCTTCCTTTGCAAGCTCCTTCATTTCTTCATCTGTTTCTTCGTCCAGCATAGCAAGAGAATCTTCAATATTCTGCTTACACTGTTTATATTCTTTATAAGCTTCCACGATAGGAGTTAAATCGCTCTGCTCCTTCATCAGCTTACGAAAACGCTCCGGATTATTTGCCACATCCGGTTCACTTAACTCACTCATCAACTCTTCATAACGAATCAATAAATCCTCTAAACGATCAAACATTTTAATTTCCTTTCCCTTTTACCACACGGTCATTTCGTGCAAGGTCTTTGATTACTTCAACTTCTGTAAATCCTGCGTTACGCATCAGCTCTGAGACAGCTTCTCCCTGGTCATATCCGATTTCCATGTAAACATATCCGCCAGGATTCAAATAATCCTTTACCTGTCCGACAATCTTCCGATAAAAATCAAGGCCATCCGCTCCGCCATCTAATGCGTTTTCCGGCTCAAAATCCCGTACCTCCGGCATCAGTGACAGAATCTCTCCTGTCGGGATATATGGTGGATTTGCCATAATGACATCAAAGGTCTCTGTTATATTATCAAATAAATCACTCCGTACCCACTCGGCATCCACTTCATGCAACTTTGCGTTTTCCTTCGCTACTAATAAAGCTGTTTTGGAAATGTCGCTTCCCATACCGGTAAGTTCCGGTGCATTTTTCAACACACTAATCAATACACAACCAGACCCTGTACAAAGGTCTAATACTTTCATCCCCGGCTTTACAATCTTCAATACCTGCTCCACTAAAGTCTCGGTATCCTGCCGCGGTATCAGAACATTGGAATTTACTTTGAATCGAAGCCCCATAAATTCCTGTTCTCCAATAATATACTGTAACGGAATATGTTCGGCACGTTTTTGTACTGCAATCTCATATTCCTTCTGAGCATCCTGTGTAATATCTTCTTCCCCGTGAACGTAGTAGTAACTGCGCTCAATCTTGCATACCATCTGTAAAAGATACCATGCATCCAGTGCGGCATCCGGCACTCCTGCATCTGTAAGACACTTTGTACCAAATTCCACTGCCTCTCTATAAGTCATATATTACGCCCTTTTCTTTTACATTTCGCTCAAATATTTTTTCCAGTCAAATACTGCTTCCACGGAAGCAATACCAACCTCAATCATAGAATCGTCCGGTTCTCTTGTAGTGAGCTTCTGTAACCATAATCCTGGTTTACTTAAGAAATTCACTACCGGATTATCACTTTTTCCGGCAAGCCGGATAAATTCATATGACACACCAGCAATCACCGGTATCAGCAGCAAACGAAGCACTACCTTCAAAATCCGGCTCTTTACATCAATAAATGCAAAGAAAATAATACTGATAATCATTACAAACAGGAGAAAACTTGTACCACACCGCTTATGCAGTCTGGAACTCTTTCTCACGTTTTCTACATTCAGCTCCATTCCATGTTCAATGCAGTTAATGCATTTGTGCTCTGCTCCATGATACATGAATACACGCTGGATATCCTTCATTAAGGAAATTGAAGCAATATATGCCAAAAAAATCATCATTCGGATGATACCTTCAATCAACGCCAGTGCCACATGGGATGTAATAAATTTCTGAAAAATCAAAGAAAGATAATATGGCAGAATCATAAAGATTCCAATGGCAAGTACAAAGGAAAATGCAACAGTAATACCCATTTCTGCTTTTTCTTTTTTTGCTGCTGCCTCTTTTGTTAATTCTTTCTTTTTTACTTTGGTATCTTCCTCATCCTCTTCAAAGAAAGATGCGGAATATGTAAGCGTTGATATTCCAAGCGTCAAAGACTCCACAAAACTTAACACTCCACGTAAAATCGGAATGTTCCGCAATGTCTTGTTTTTAATCAGTCCATAATACTCTTTGGTATCAACGGTAATCTCTCCATCTGGCTTCCGGACTGCCACGGCGTACTTTTCCTTATTTTTCATCATTACGCCTTCTAAAACTGCCTGTCCACCGATTCCCGAATATTTCATGTGTGACCTCTCTTCCTGTTTCTAAAAAAAGGTTGAGATTAGAAACCTCAACCTTATCTTTCAGTCACATTGTGCAATTTCTATTTCATGCCGTATTTCTTATTGAACTGCTCAATACGTCCACGAGCCTGGTTAGCTTTCTGCTGTCCAGTATAGAATGGATGGCATTTGGAACAAATTTCAACGTGAATATCCTCTTTGGTTGAACCAGTTACGAATGTGTTACCACAGTTACATGTAACTGTTGCCTGATAATAATCTGGATGGATTCCTTCTCTCATGTCTCTCACCTCTCATATATGAATTGCTTCGCAATTACGACATTTGTCTAATTTAAGTGCGATACTGTTTAGTTTCCGAATAAACAGCTTATTCATTGTAGCATAGGAAAAGCTGTTATGCAAGTGTTTTTAAACAAATTTTGTCTTTTTTACAGTCTGGATATATTCCCGGTTGTTTTTCGTCCGGACAAACATATTCAAGATGCTCTCAACCGCTTCATCGGTACGCATGCCATTGATTGCCTTACGCATAATAAATACGGCCTCCTGCTCTTCCTGTGTCAGTAAGAGGTCTTCTCTTCTTGTACCGGATTTTACAATGTCAATTGCAGGGAATACACGTTTCTCAGATAACTTACGGTCAAGCACCAGTTCCATGTTACCGGTTCCCTTAAATTCCTCGTAAACAACATCATCCATCTTGCTTCCAGTATCTACCAGTGCTGTTGCAAGAATCGTAAGGCTTCCGCCCTCACGCATATTACGGGCTGCACCAAAGAAACGCTTCGGCATATGGAGAGCTGCCGGGTCAAGACCACCGGATAAGGTTCTTCCACTTGGCGGAACTGTAAGGTTATATGCTCTTGCAAGTCTTGTAATACTGTCTAAGAGAATCATAACATCCTTCTTATGTTCTACCAGACGTTTTGCTCTCTCAATTACCATCTCGGATACTCTCTTATGATGCTCCGGCAATTCGTCAAAGGTAGAATAAATAACTTCTACATTTGGTCCTTCAATTGCTTCCTTAATATCGGTAACTTCCTCCGGCCGCTCATCAATTAATAAGATAATCAGATGCATCTCCGGATTATTCTGTTTTACTGCCTGCGCCACACCTTTTAATAATGTAGTCTTACCTGCTTTTGGCGGGGAAACAATCATTCCACGCTGTCCCTTACCAATCGGAGATACTAAATCTACAATTCGCATTGCCATTGCACTGTGGCTTGTCTCAAGCCGGATTCTCTCATCCGGGAAAATCGGAGTTAAATCTTCAAAATTCTTCCGCTTTACAGCCTCCGACGGATGCAGGTCATTAATGGAAGTAATGTATAATAATGCAGAGAATTTCTCAGCCTGTGTCTTAATTCTGGTATTTCCGGTCACAATATCTCCGGTTTTCAGATTGAACTTACGGATCTGGGATGGAGAAACATAGACATCATGCTCTCCCGGCAGATAATTTTCACAACGGATAAATCCGAATCCATCCGGCATAACTTCAAGAATTCCATGTGCCTTCACACCGCTGTCTAAGTCCTTGTTTTCTTCTGCCACACGCTCCGTTTCATCTTTTTCCGAAATATGCTCATCCGGTGTATGTCTTACTGTGCTTCGACGCATCTCTCCCTCATGTCCCCTCGCTGCATTTTCCCGGTGCGGACGTTCTGCGCGATAGGTTCTGGTTTCTGCTACCTGCTCCGTAGTTTCTGTTGTACCTTCTGCTTCTTTCTTTGCTTCCTTTTCATCTTCCGCCAGCATAGCTTCTACTAATTCAGCTTTCTTTAAGGTAGAAATTCCTTTCATTCCCCTTGCTTTCGCCAGTTCACGCAACACTGCTGCAGAAAGACTTTCATACTTCTCTCTCATTCTATTCTCCTTACCTCTTGCTTATTTGATTATCTGCTAAATAATTGGGATTTCTTTTTGAAATAAAAATAATTGGAACGTAAGATTCGTCTTTTCGTATTATACAACAGTTTCTTTCAAATAGGAAGTCCTTTTTCTTGCTTTAAAAATTTTTTAATGATATGATACTAGACGGAAGTAATCAATGGCTAAGAAAAGGAGACGAACTATGGATACCAACGAAAAAGCAATTGAAATGCATAAAAAATGGAATGGAAAATTAGAAACCATCTCCAAGACACCGGTAAAGACCCGGGAAGATTTATCTATCGCATACACACCTGGTGTTGCGGCACCTTGCCGTATCATCGCAGAAAATAAAGAAGAAGCTTATACTTATACCATGAAAGCCAACACCGTTGCCGTTGTATCAGACGGAAGTGCTGTTCTTGGTCTTGGAAACATCGGACCGTACGCAGCCATGCCGGTTATGGAAGGAAAATGTGTACTGTTTAAAGAATTCGGAAATGTCAACGCTGTTCCAATCTGCCTTGACACACAGGATACCGAAGAAATTATAAAAACTGTTAAAAATATTGCTCCGGGATTCGGCGGCATCAACTTAGAGGATATTTCCGCTCCACGTTGTTTTGAAATTGAAGAGCGTTTAAAGGAAATGCTTGATATTCCGGTCTTCCATGACGACCAGCATGGTACTGCTATTGTTGTTCTTGCCGGAATCATCAACGCATTAAAAGTAACCGGAAAAGGAAAAGAAAACTGCCGCGTTGTTGTAAATGGTGCCGGTTCTGCCGGTGTTGCCATCACTAAACTGTTACTGACTTACGGCTTTAAAAATGTTATTATGTGTGACCGCATGGGAATCATCGGCAAAGATTATCCTGACTTAAACTGGATGCAGAAGAAAATGACCGAAGTTACCAACCTTTCCAATGAATCCGGTACCCTTGCCGATGCATTAAAGGGTGCTGATATCTTCGTTGGTGTTTCCGCACCGAATATCGTGACTCAGGAAATGGTTGCATCCATGAATAAAGATGCCATTCTTTTTGCCATGGCAAATCCTACTCCGGAAATCATGCCAGACCTTGCCAAAGCTGCAGGTGCTAAAGTGGTCGGAACCGGAAGAAGTGATTTCCCGAATCAGGTAAACAACGTCGTTGCTTTCCCGGGAATCTTCAAAGGTGCTTTAGAAGGACACGCTTCCCAGATTACAGAAGAAATGAAGCTTGCTGCTGCAAAAGCAATTGCAGGGTTAGTATCTGATGAAGAATTAAATGAAGACTTTATTATGCCGGAAGCATTTGACCCGCGTGTTGCCGAAGTGGTAAGCCAGGCAGTCAAATCACACATCTGCTAATGAAAAACGACACGATTTCACTGTGGGGGGAGAAGCGCTACCACTCTCTGGACTACTATTTAAAAAATACCTATCACGAAAAGGTATACCGGATTGCATTAAATGCTGGACTCAGTTGTCCCAACCGTGACGGACGCTTAGATACCAGAGGCTGTATTTTCTGCTCTGCCGGTGGCTCCGGAGATTTTGCCGCCTCTCCCACACTTTCTATCACAGAGCAGTTAGAAACTGAGAAAAGGATTCTGAGAGCAAAAAGAAACTGCAACAAATTCATTGCATATTTTCAGGCATTCACGAATACTTATGGTTCTGTGGAACACCTGCGGGATCTTTATATGCAGGCAGTAAATGACCCGGATGTGGTTATTATTTCCATTGCCACAAGACCTGACTGTCTGCAGCCTGAGATTCTTTCACTGCTTGCCGAAATCAATGAAAAGAAAACCGTCTGGGTGGAACTTGGTTTACAGACAATCCATGATGACACCAGAGTGTTTACACGAAGTGGCTTTACTTATGAGACTTTTCAAAAAAGTCTCTTCGCCCTTCACGCCCTTTCTATCAAGGTGATTGTTCATCTGATTTTAGGACTGCCCCACGAAACCAGAGAAATGATGTCTGCTTCCGTTCAGGCAATTGCAAATCTCCCGGTCTGGGGAATCAAGCTACAGCTGCTTCATGTATTATCCGGCACCGATTTAGCCGCTTATTATGAAAAGACGCATTTTCCGGTATTTTCCATGGATGAATACTGTGAAATGATTATTGACTGTCTGGAGCTTCTGCCGCCGGAAATGGTGATTCACCGGATTACCGGCGATGGTCCGAAGGATTTACTGATTGCGCCGATGTGGAGCACTGGAAAACGGACTGTTTTAAATCAGATTCACCGCCGCTTAAAAGAACGGAATACTTACCAGGGACGCTTAGCAACTAAGAGGTGATTTTATGGCTGAACCAGCTACTTTATATAAATTAATTATTCTGCACATGCTTGAACATATTGATTTTCCATTGTCCAATGCGCAGATTTCAGATTTCTTTTTAGACAGGGAATATACCGACTACTTTACGATTCAGCAGGTCATTCATGACCTGATGGATTCCGGGCTTGTCCGTACGGAAAACACCCACAACAGTACACGATATATCATTACTCCTGCAGGAAAAGAAACGCTGCATTTTTTTCATGACAAAATATCCCCTTCTATTGAAGAAGATATTGCTGCTTATTTTCAGGCAAATAAGCTGGCCATTAAAACAGAAAATGCATATCTATCCGATTATTACAAAACACCGGAACAGGAATACGGTGTGCGATGCCAGCTCCGGGAAAAAGGCCGTACCCGCCTTGATTTTACTTTAACTGTCCAGACAAAGGAACAGGCGGAAGCCATCTGCACCAACTGGCAGAATCAGGCAGATGATGTATTTGCCTGTCTGATGGATTTACTTTTAAAATAAATATCTAAAATAAATGTTATTCAAAAAGCGGAACAACGAGAAGATTTTTCTCTCTGTTCCGCTTTCTATAATTTCTTATATTTTCAGTTATTTTGTCCTTTTTATTTTATTCTTTTTTATTTCGCTCTTTTACTTCGCTTTCTTCTTTCTGCCATTCTTTGAAGGCTTCTGCTTCTTTACGCTGTAACCAAAGCTTCCAAGCTTCTTACCCAGCAGAAAATATTCTCCATGGGAATAAGTCACCAGCCCGCTCTGATTCAGTTCGAATTTACCTTTTTCATTCATATAGGAATCATCAACGGTAACGCCTACTACATCTGCCAGAAACATATCATGGCTTCCAAGATGTAATATCCGGCTTACCTTGCAGGCAATGTTTACCGGACTTTCTGCAATTCCCGGTGCCGATACCTGCGGAAGGTTCAGTGGTGTCAGATGCATGGCATCAAACTTGTCAACGTCACGGCCGGATTTTACGCCACAATAATCCGTGGCACAGACCAGATCCTTCGTCACAAGATTTACAACAAATTCGCCGGTTTCCGCGATTATTCCATGGGAATATCGTTCCGGACGGACAGATATGGAAAGCATTGGCGGATTCGTACATACCGTTCCTGCCCATGCTACCGTAATAATATTCGGTTTTTCTGTCGGTCTCTGGCAGCTTACCATCACTGCTGGAACCGGATATAACATATTACCCGGCTTCCATGTTTCTTTCGCCATTTCAATTCTCCTGTATAAGTTGTTATCTTATTTCTGTCTCTGATATGGGCATTTATACCTGCTGTCATCCTGCCGTAAACATTTACGCTTGCTGCAATCCTGCCATTAATGCCGGAATCATCTGTTTCTTACGGGATACTACTCCATTTAAGTAAAAGCTGCCTGATTCATCCGGCTCTCCAAAGCACTCCTTTAAAAGGCTGCCTGCCTGTGCTCCGGCATAGATTACTTCCGAATTCTCATCCAGAATGTCCGTCAGCATCACAAATACGGCATCCAGTTTCTGCTCTCCCAATGCAATTTCCAGATATGGCTGCAGCTTCTTCTTCGCCATGCCAAGCTGCACGTCACTCATGGCACTAAGCTGTGCTACACCAAAATCAAATTCATCGGTATGGAAGGTTTTAAAATCCTGATAAAACAGTTCTTCTGTTGTCTTTTTCTTAAAATCACTGCCGGCTTCAAACATCTTCTTGGCCAGCTCTTCAATATCTACTTCTGCAATCTTCGCCAGTGCTTCTGCTGCTGCCCGGTCCATCTGTGTACAGGTCGGTGAACGGAACATCAAGGTATCTGAAATAATTGCTGCCAAAAGAATTCCGGCTGTCTTTTTATCAATGATTGCTCCCTTTTCCTGATACATCTGATAAATAATCGTTGAAGTACAGCCCAATGGCTGGTTCCGGAAAAATACCGGAGCAATCGTCTCAAGGCTGCCCAGTCGGTGATGGTCAATAATTTCTAAGATTTCTGCATCTTCGATTCCATCTACTGCCTGGGATTTTTCATTATGGTCAACAAGGATCACCTGTTTTTTCTGTAAATTTAAAAGATTTCGTCTGGAAAACATACCGACATATTTTCCATTCTCATCCAGTACCGGGAAATCACGATGACGCACTTTAGACATAGTCTCTTTCACATCATCCACATAATCCTCTAATTCGAATGTAATCAGATGCTCCTTTTTCATAATATATTTAATCGGCATACTCTGATTAATTAAACGCGCCACGGTAAATGTGTCATATGGTGTGCTGATAAGCATACAGTCTTTCTCTTCTGCAAGCTGCACAATGGTCTTTGTAATCTTCGCTCCGGAACAGACAATCACACAGCTTGCATTCATTTCCAATGCACAGAACTGTGATTCATAACGGTCTCCTAAGATAACCATATCGTCATCTTCAATATACTGCTCCATCATATCCGGTGTGGTAGCCGCAACAACAACCTTACCTTTTATGAAGTAACCATGCTCATTTCCTGTTACAAGAGTTCCATTTAAAGTTTCAACAATATTCTTATACTGCGTCCGGGCAGTTGCAAGAATCCGGTTGTCCAATACATCCATATAGGATTTTGCAATATCACTGGTAACAACCATTCCCTGCAGATTGTTCTCATTGTCAGTAATCGGCAATGACACGACATCTAAATTCTTCATCAGCTCCCATGCCCGTTTAATGGAAATGTGACTGCTGACGCCCTCCGTTCTACGATATTCAATATCCTTAATCTGTGCACCGACATCTGTTACCAGTTCCGGTTCCGGTACATCAAAAAATTTTAGGACATACTTCGTCTCTTCGTTCATATGTCCTGCTCTTTTCGGTATAAAAATACCGTCCTCTGTTTGATTTTTTAAATCTGCATAGGCAATCGCCGCACAAATAGAATCTGTGTCCGGATTCTTATGTCCAATTACCCATGTCTTTCTCTTTCCCTGTGTCATATAATTCCTCGTTTTAACTACTGCTTAAAAATTAAATACTCCAAGAGAATATAGAATAAATGCCACCAATACTACAAAATTGATAACAGAAAACCAGGTTAAGCATTTTGCATAACCTTTTACGGTATTCAAGCTCTTCTCTAAAGTATCATTTTCCTCTAACTTAACGGTAAGCTCTTTAATTAAGTCCTGCATATTGCGGTAGCACTTTACATCTTCGGTATGTATTTTCTCAGCCAGTTCCAGTTTCATGCTGTCTAACTGCTGGGAAATTTCCTGTAAAGATGCCTGCATCTGTTCAGTCTGTTCTGCGGTTCTTCCGGTGGAATCACTTACGTCTGCTGCAATCTTTTCAGACAGTGCATTCAATTTTTCTTCTACACGGTTAATCATTTCTTCCATCTGACCGTGTACTCCGGTAAGAAGAACATCTGCTTCTGATTTACGTGCATTTAAAACATGCTGCAGTTCTTTTGCTTTTTCTTCTCTTTCATCTACGATATTCTGTAATTCCTGCACTTTGTCTTCTTTTGTAACAAGCAAAGCCTGAAGCTGTTTTGCTTTCTCACGGAATTCATCAATCTGCTTTAATAAGAAATCTTCCTTATCCATTCCTTTATCCACCTTACTGTTTGTCCTCTCTGACCTGTTATGCTGTTCGTTTTCTTTTAACGAAGGGGCTGCCTTTCTGGTCTCTGTATTTCTTATCTGTACCTTCTGTTGTGTCACCGGCTCTTTTCTGCTCCGGTCCGGCGTCCCATAACTCTTCGCATTTTTACGGTAAAACATCGTTTTCAGCACATCAAAAAAGCTTTTCACTACCGTCTTCCTCCTGCGGAATCTCTTCCATTCCTATTACTGCTAGACACATTCTAGCATTTACCCTGTGATTTGTCCAGCAAATGCTCAACCATTGCTTTCTCCTTTGCTGTCAAATCTGCATCTGCCAGCAAATCCGGTCTTCGTTCCATGGTTCTTTTAATGGATTGTTCTCTTCTCCATGCTTCTACCTTTGCATGGTCTCCGGAAAGTAAAATAGCTGGAACTTTCTTTCCCATCCAGTCTTCCGGTCTGCTATACTGCGGATATTCCAATAAATTTCCTTCAAAGGATTCTGTGGTTCCGGATTCATCATTTGCCAGTACGCCAGGCACCATACGGGATATCGCATCCACCATGACCATTGCCGGAAGTTCTCCTCCTGTCAGCACATAATCTCCAATCGACACATAATCCGTCACAATTTCTTCTAACACACGTTCATCGATGCCCTCATAATGCCCACAAAGCAATACCAGGTCTTCTTCCTTCGCATAATCCTTTGCCATTTCCTGCTGAAACGTATTGCCCTGAGGTGTAAGATATACTGTTCTTGGCTTTCTTCCAATCTTCTGCGCCACTGCCTGCCACGCATCATAAATCGGCTGTGCCTGCATTACCATCCCGGCTCCGCCACCATACGGATAATCATCTACTTTTTTATGACGGTCTAACGTATAATCCCGGATGTTAATTGTTTCTATATTTAAAAGTCCTTTGCCAACTGCTCTTCCGATGATACTGGTATTCAGTCCCCGTTCTACCATATCCGGAAATAATGTTAATATATGAAAATTCATTTTGCTACCTACTTCTTATTAATATCACGAAGCCCATTTAAAAGGTGTACCGTAATGGTGCCTTCCTCTATATTGACATTTTTTACACAATCCTTAATTGCCGGAAGTAAAATATCATCTTCCCCATCTTTATGTAATACATAAATGTCATTTGCACCGGTCTGAAGTACATCCTTTACTTCACCTAAATCTTCTCCGTCATCTCCGACTGCCTTTAAACCAATCAAATCAGCCACGAAATATTCATTCGGAGCCAGCTTTACAGCATTTTCCCTTGTTACATATAGCCCTCTGCTCTTATACTTCTCTACATCATTTATATTATCAAATTCTTTGAATTTTAATATTACCAGATTTTTAAAGAAGCGCGCCTGTGTAACCTGAAGCTCCATCGGTTCTTTTCCAGTATCCAAAAATACCTGCTTCAGCTTTTTAAAACGCATGACATCATCTGTTGTCGGATATACCTTCACTTCGCCACGCACACCATGTGTATTGGTAAGTACACCTACCTGCAGCATTTCTTCCTTCCAGTCTTCCTGCACTTTCTTCATATCCTATCCTCTTTCTCTTATACTTCCCGTTCTTCAGGCAAGCCTGAATTTAATTATACAAAAGAAGCATAACTGCCGCAAGTAAAAAAGGTAAGATTCTTAAGAATTCTTAGGAATCTTACCTTCTAACGGTCTCTTACTTTTTTATAATCAAAATTGCTCTTATAAATTAAAGTTTTCTACATTTCGCACTTTCGCAGTATCCGTTGCAGTAATCTGCCGGATTCCGCTCTGTTCAATGTTCTCTCCCACAAAGAACTGATACTGCTGCAGTACCTGATCTTTGTGCATATCGGATAATGCCTTCTCAACATCCAGGCTATGTATATCACTTTCAGAACCTTTCATCTCGTAGGTACGATCCGGCTGGTACTGTGCTGCATAATCTGCTGCCCCAAAATCCTGTTCTCTTCGTACCGGAGTCTCTAAGGTATCCTTCTGCTGCTGTTCAGATGCACCGGCATCTGCTGCCGTCTTAACAACCGGTGTATCTTCTACTGCATTCCGGATATTCTGTATGCTGTTGTAATCGTAAAATCCCGCATGGGGACGAATTCCTGAAATATTCATAACGATCACGTTCCTCACATCATAATTATCTGCTACTAATTTTATCGGATAAATTCAACCAAAATCAACCCTTTTCTCCAAAAAGATTTTCTTTTATTTATCCAGCATTTTCTTTAACTCATTCATAAAGGTATTTACATCCTTAAATTCACGATATACAGATGCAAAACGAACATACGCCACTGCATCTAAATCTTTAATCTTATCCATCAGAATCTCACCAATTACAGTACTTGGGATTTCCTTTTCTTCCCGATTAAAAATCTCTGTCTCCACTTCATCAACCAGTCTGGTTATCTGCTCCACGGATACCGGTCTCTTATGGCAGGCACGAAGTACACCTGCTTCAATCTTGGAACGGTCATACTGCTCTCTGCAGTTATCCTTTTTTATTACAATCAATGGAATTGTCTCAACTTTTTCATAAGTTGTGAAACGTTTTCCACAATCGTCACATAATCTTCTCCGGCGAATGGAGTTATTGTCATCTGCCGGTCTCGAATCAATTACTCTGGTATTTTCACTGCTGCAAAATGGGCACTTCATCTTTTTTCTCCTATTCTAAAAGCTACGCAAAACATGCTTTGTGAATTTTGCGTAAATAATACCGTTTTTCCATCACCAAACGTTCATAAAGAACTGCTGATATCAGCTTTTACAAATATTGGTCGTACTATTTTCAGTATAACTTTCTCGTATTCTTATGTCAACTAACTTTTCACATCTTCTACACAGACATCTACCAGAATAATATCCGGTCCAATCCGCACAACACGTTTCCATGGAATAATATATTCGCATGCCGGACAAAAAATACAGAAAAATTTTCCCGGCGCAGCTACAACCAGTGCACAGATTCTTCCATTGCACTCATCCAGTTCCAAATCCACCACATTTCCCAGGCAGCAACAGTCTGCAATATTAATCACCTGCTTTTCACACAATTCACAATAGCGTATCATGTGCCTGCCCCACTGTGCCTTTTCTTCTATTTATACTATGCCGGATTTTTCAAAAGGTTCCTTATACGTTGAAACGGAATAAAATAATATCGCCATCCTGAACAACGTAATCTTTTCCTTCCAATCTTACCAGTCCCTTTTCTTTTGCTGCTGTCATGCTTCCACACTCAATCAGATGGTCATAGGATACCACCTCTGCCCGGATAAATCCACGCTCAAAGTCGGTATGAATCTTTCCTGCCGCCTGCGGTGCCTTGGTTCCCTTGGTAATAGTCCATGCTCTTGTCTCATCTTCTCCTGATGTAAGGTAGCTGATAAGTCCTAACAATTTATAGCTTGCTGCAATCAGTTTCTCAAGTCCGGATTCTTTTAATCCAAGGTCCTCTAAGAACATTGCTTTTTCATCATCATCTAATTCTGCAATTTCCTGTTCAATCTGTGCGCAGATAACAAATACTTCACTGTTTTCTGCGGCTGCCTGTTCTCTTACTCTTGCAACATGTGGATTGTTTGCGCCATCATCTGCAAGGTCATCCTCACTTACATTTGCTGCATAGATAACCGGTTTTGCAGTTAATAAATTATAAGATGCAAACCATGCCTGCTCGTCCTCATCATCACTCAACGGATAAGTCTTTGCCATCTTTCCTTCTTCCAGATGTGCCTTTAAGGATTTCAAAAGTGCCTCTTCTTTTGCAAGTGTCTTGTCCATTCTTGCCTGTTTGGTAACTTTAGCAATTCTTCTTTCCAAGATTTCAATATCAGAAAAGATAAGTTCTAAATTAATGGTCTCAATATCACGAACCGGGTCAATGCTTCCGTCTACATGGACTACGTTGGTATCTTCAAAACAACGTACAACATGAACGATGGCATCTACTTCACGAATATTGGCAAGGAACTGGTTTCCAAGTCCCTCTCCTTTGCTGGCTCCTTTTACAAGTCCTGCAATATCTACAAATTCAATGACTGCCGGTGTTACTTTCTTGGAATGATACATCTCGCCTAACACCTTCAGGCGGTTATCCGGTACGGTTACGATTCCCACATTCGGGTCAATGGTACAAAACGGATAATTGGCTGATTCTGCGCCTGCTTTGGTCAGTGAATTAAATAATGTACTTTTTCCTACGTTTGGTAAACCTACGATTCCTAGTTTCATTTTATCTTTTACCTGTTCGAAAATCCTTAAGTTATCAGGTTTTTCGCCTTTCTATGTTATTTTACTACATAATTTATCATGCAAATTTTTAAGCTGTATCAAACTCTTTTCTGCCATGTTGGCAAAAGGAGCTTAATACAGCCTATTATTATATCATAAGTCTTATTATTTTGAAACCATCAAAATTTAAAGTTCACGGTTTCCGTCTATTATCGTTGAAAACTTTATTCATCCACAGATACCTCTGCAAGATTCCGGACAGAAAAATTGCCCTTTTCAAGCTGTTCTTTGGATTCCCTCTTGTTCTTTTCAATAGCACTTGCTTTGTTGAGGTCTGTCTCTACAAACACACTATAGTCTTACCACCATTGCAGGTAGCCAGTGAAAAGACCGGCTTCTTTTATCCGGCTTCCGGTTCTCTTTTTATAATACTCTTTGAATAGCATCTACTACCTGCTGCCACTCTTCCATGGCTTTCGGATAAAAATGCTCTATCTTTTCGATGTTTTTTTCTTTTCCGGCACACTCCAGCTGGTAAAAGAAATCTCCAAGCGTTCTGGCTCCGATGCCCCAGGCCTCACCCTTTAGTCCATGGGACTGGGTCACAAATGTTTTCCATAATTCGTTCATGTTTTCTGTATCTGTTGCAGCTTCTGAATCTATGATAGTTTCTGCAGTTTCTTTCATTGTTACTACATGTTTTATCTTAAGAGTTTGGAACGCTTTCTCTAAATGATGCTGCTTCTTCTCTTTTTCTTTTGCAAAGATACCTAACAATTCTTTATAGAACTGTTCATCTCCATCCGCATAGGATAAGCCTTCCTCTGCTGCAATTCCATTCTTCTCAAGATAATGTAATAAGCCTCTTAGCTTTGTTATCTTTGTATCATCCATGTTTCCCTGGAAAACCATATTTTCTTCCGGCAGATAATCCCTAAGATATTTCTGCAGCATAATCTCCAGTGTACCCGGTTTTACCGGCTTGGTAATATACTCTGCAAATCCTTCGTTTTTGTACAGTTCTTTTGCACCAGCTGTTGCATTAGCGGTAAATGCCACTGCCTGCGTATAATGATTTCGTCCTTTCTCATCTGCACGGATGAGGTGCAGCGTCTCTATGCCATCCGGCTTTGGCATCATATGGTCTAAAAGAAGTAAATCATATGTTTTCTCTTCACATTTTTGAACGGCAGTATTTCCATCCATCACGGTTTCCATTTTAACCTTTGTCTTATGTAAAAGATGTTCTAATACCATCAGATTCTGCTCATTATCATCTACCGCAAGAATGGTAAAGCTGCTGTAATCCGCATTCATACTTTTCTCACTCTGCTTTGTAAAATGATGTTTTTCCGAAACTTCTACCCACGGAATCCGAACCGTAAAAGTACTTCCCTTCGTCACTTCACTAATCAGGCTGAGGCTTCCACCCATAGCCTCTGCCAGCTGTTTTGCAATATCCAGCCCGAGACCGATTCCGTCTTTCCTGCTGTTCCTGGCAGTATTGCCCCGTTCAAAGCTTTCAAAGATTTTATCCTGCTCTTCTTTTTCTATTCCAATTCCACTGTCTGCCACAGTTATCTTCAAAAAGGTATCTCCATTTTCTGCTGCTTTTTCTACACCCAGCTCCACAAAGCCTTCATCTGTGTATTTCACCGCATTTTCCAGTAGATTTATGATAATCTGACGGATATGTGCCTTGTCTCCATAGAAATGTTTTCCCGGTTTTAATAATGGTTCTTCCATCCGCAGCCGGAAGTTTAAAGATTTCTTCTCTGCCTGTGGTCTCATCTGGGCTGCTGCGTCATGGATAACCTCTTCTAAAGCAAATGCATCCTTCTTTATCTGAAGCGTACCACTTTCTAACCGGGAAGCATCTAACACTTCTTCTATCAGTGCAATCATACTGTCACCGGCAGATGCAATTTCTCTGGTATATCCGCGGATTTTCTCTTCTGATGTCTCTTCCGCAATCACTTCATTCATACCAAGTATCGTATGCATCGGAGTCCGCAGCTCATGGCTTACTTTCATTAAAAATCTGGTCTTGGCTTCATCCGCACTCCGAAGTCTCTGCATCATTTCCAAGGTTTCTGTCTGGTCGATAAACCAGAGCATACAGCCGTCCTTCTCACCATTTTCCACAATATCTTCCATACGAAGTTCATAGATGCGGTCATTTTTATGCAATAATCTTTCCCGGTTCGTCAGTGCCTGCAGGATTTCTTTTTGCCTGCTTGCGGCACTTCCTACCTTTATTTCCGGGAAAAGTTCCTTCATACGCTGGTTGACGGAGATAATTTTATTTTCTGCATCCAGGATAATCAAGCCTTCTTTTCCATGATTAAATGCATTATCCACCGCAGCCTGCAGAGAACCAAAATATCCATAACGAATCATTGCCATCATCATGCAGAACATCATAATTGTCATGGCAATGACTACCGGATTATAACTGCCAAATACACCCAGGCCCTTTAAGATTAATTCCAGTGCAAAAGTTCCCACACCTGCTATCATATAAATAATCCGCTTTTTATGAATTGGTGAACTCTCCCCGTAACGCATGATACACAAAATAAGTACCGCAAGTATTACCGTTCCCAGATGTATATAATGTAGTTTCCAGATGATTCCGGGTATAACTTCAATCCGGTGATATATGCCATCTTTCAATATCCGCATTGTTTTATAAAAATATGGATGATATTCTGCCGTAAATACTCCTGTCAAAACAATTGTATTAATTACTGCCTGAATAAAATAAACGAACTTTGGAATTTTTAATCTGCCAAATTCGGATGCAAACCATAAAAATGCCATTAAAAATCCTGCCTGTCCAACATACTGGATGCACAGCCCGGCAAGTGCCTCACCAACGGTATCCGAATGCACCAGTTCCAGATGAACTCCCACCACAAACAGCATGGAAAAAATATCATAAATAATAAATGCAAGCTGTGCTTTGGAGAGCTTTTTACGAAGGCAGATTGCCAACATAAAAAGCATCAGGATAATCGCTATAATATTTACCGACACAAGAAAATAGAACATACTTCTTTTCCTTTCGCAAAAGTCTTTTTGACTCTTTTACCATATTATAGCGGAATGCCTGATGCTTTTCCACTGATTTTATTTTGCAAACAAAGGAGTAGATAAATAACGGTCTCCGGAATCCGGAAGCAATACCACAATATTCTTTCCTTTATTTTCTTTTCTTTTTGCCAGCTCAACAGCTGCCTTTAATGCAGCTCCTGCACTGATTCCCACAAGAATTCCCTCGCTACGGGCAAATGCTCTTCCTTCTTCAAAGGCATCATCATTTTTGATTGGAATAATCTCATCGTAAACAGAAGTATCCAGTGTATCCGGAATAAATCCGGCACCGATTCCCTGAATTTTATGAGGTCCGACTTTTCCCTGGGAAAGAACCGGACTGGTTGCAGGTTCTACTGCAACAATGTGTACGGACTTCTTCTGCTTTTTCAGATATTTTCCAACTCCGGTTATCGTTCCACCGGTTCCGACTCCTGCCACAAAAATATCAACGCTGCCTTCTGTCTGTTCCCAGATTTCCGGTCCTGTGGTTTCTTCATGGGCTTTTGGATTTGCCGGATTTTCAAACTGTCCTAAAATAATTGAACCTGGAATCTCTTTATGAAGTTCTTCTGCTTTTTCGATTGCACCCTTCATTCCCTTATACCCGGAGGTCAGTACAATCTGTGCTCCATACGCCTGCAGAAGATTCCGACGCTCTACCGTCATGGTTTCCGGCAATGTTAAAATTGCATGATACCCTTTTGCAGCCGCCACAGAAGCAAGTCCGATTCCCGTATTACCGGAAGTTGGCTCGATAATCGTAGCTCCCGGCTTTAATTTTCCCTTTCTCTCTGCATCTTCAATCATGGCAAGTGCCACTCGGTCTTTTACCGAACCTGCCGGATTAAAATATTCCAGCTTGGCAATGATTGCCGCATTCTCTACACCTGCCTCTTTCATATAATTATGAAGATAGAGCATCGGCGTCTTTCCAATCAGTTCCGAAGCACTGTCCACTATTCCTTTCACACACGTTTCCCTCTTTCTATTCCATTCCTTTGATATATCCGGTTGCAGACTGAATTGCCACTGCACCATCTGCAACTGCTGTGACTACCTGACGCAGGCTTTTCGTCCGCACATCTCCTGCCACGAACAGTCCCGCAAGACTGCTGCTGCAGTCTTCTCCTGCAATCACATAGCCTTTCTCATCGAGAACGTCAAGGTTCTTTAATAATTCTGTATTTGGAATCATTCCAACCGCTTCAAAAACACCATCTACAGCTATTGTCCCACCGTTATCTAAAATAATACCCTCTACTTTATCTTCCCCGGTGATTTCCTGTACTCTCGTATTGGTAAGTATCGTTACATTGGAAAGCTCTTCTAATTTCTTTTTTGTCTTCTCTGCTCCACGGAATTCTGCTCTCCGGTGAATGAGATATACCTGTTCGCAGATATCGGATAAATACAATGCATCATCCAATGCGGTATCTCCACCACCGATGACTGCGGCTTTCTTTCCCTTATAAAAGGCACCGTCACAGACTGCACAAAAAGAAACTCCTTTTGCCAGCAGCTTTTCTTCTCCCGGCACCCCTAATCTGCGGTTCTGACAGCCTGCTGCATAGACTACGGTTTTCGTTTCTATGTTCTTTCCATCCTCACAGGAAATGACAAAGCTTTGCTCTTTTTTTGTAATGGCTGTAACCTCTGCCTCTTCAATGGTTACTCCAAGTCCTTCGGCATGCTCTAAGAATGCCTCTCCTAAAGAATAACCATCTTTGCCCGGCAGTCCCGGGTAATTATCTACCCGGCTGCTGTATGCAATCTGTCCGGTTCCAAGATATTCTTTTTCCAGTACAACCGCATCGAGGTTTGCCCGCTTAGCATAGATTGCCGCACTTAAACCTGCCGGCCCGCTTCCAATGATAACTACATCTAACATATTACCAGATCTTCCTTCGTTGATTCGTCGCCTTCAATATGAAATGAATTGAGTACCGGCTGTTCCGGTTCCATCAGAGAAAGAATCATATAGCTTGCTTTACTGTCATATGCAAGACGCTTATCCTCTTCGGATGGTCTCGAAGGAGATTCCGGATGGGAGTGCCAGTTGCCTAAAGGCATGAGACCATTGGCACGCATATCCTTCACGGCTGCTAACTGCTCTTTCGGATCCAGTGTAAAATGCTCATTGGAATGGTCGATATTGGTCAACAGATATACCTTTTCTACCACCTTATCCTCTCCTTCTTTGATTCCGGCAATCAGTCCGCAAGCCTCTTCTGGTACACAGCTTTTGGCATGTGCCAGTATTTTTTCATAATCTGCTTTTTTTAATGAAATCATGCTATCCTCTTTCTATGTTTCATGGGTTATGTATCTGATAACATTTATTTACTGATACATTTATTTATCTGTACATTCTGCCTGTTCATAATCAATCAGCTCTGTTATGGTCGGATGTTCGCCACAAACGGCACATCCCTTTCCATTCCAAGGAAGCTTAATCTTGTGGAATTCCTGCTTAATTGCATCATAGGTCAATAACTGACCGGTCAGCAGATCTCCTACTCCAAGGATGTATTTGATTGCTTCCATTGCCTGAAGACTTCCGATCACTCCACCCATTGCTCCGATAACGCCTGCCTGCTTACATGTAGGCACTGCATCCTTTGGTGGCGGATTCTTGAATACACATCTGTAGCAAGGTCCCTCTCCCGGCACATATGTCATGAGCTGACCCTTGAAACGGATGATTCCTGCATGGGAGAATGGCTTCTTTG
>OMDA01000323.1_pt1 | contig 26732 bp, 30 predicted proteins | sample 1645141 | NCBI WGS metagenome assembly OMDA01 (sample SAMEA103958151, study PRJEB25191) | human gut metagenome | reverse complement strand
TCTTATCATCAGCAGTCTTTCCCAACTTAGGCGAAGCAAGGTCAATGTCAGAGAACAGACCGCCAAAGTCCTCTTCGCTGTCCTGTCCGAGAGTGCTGTCCTCAATGCGCTTCAATGAGCGTTCGAGCATAGGTAGGATGTTCTCTTTCTTCTTAATGCTTTCAATGACTGACGAGAACAGGAAGTTTGGCTCTATGAAGTAGCCGATGTTTTCCAAACAGTCAGTCTTTACTTCTTGTTGCAATGCTTCAATATCCTCGTCTTTCTCCATTGCCCACAATTCCTTGAACGTGACTTCATCATCCACCAAGGCGGAGTTTGCATGTTTCTCTATCTTCTCCGACAAATACTTGTAAAAGATAAAGCCAAGGGTAAAATACATGAAGTCACTGGCTGACATATTGCCACGCAGTTTGTTTGCGACTTCCCAAAGCTGGTCACGGAGTTTCTGTTGTAATTCTTCGCTCATATCGTTATTTCTTTTTTATTTTCAATGTTTCACTAATAAAGACATTGTCATCGTCTTTGTCTGTTATATACTGATGGCAATACTTCCCTTTCCCCTTATTTAGTATTATAACGCTATTCCAAAAAGAGGTATGATTGATGGTATAGCCTGGGTCTAAACAAAATATTTTTTCAACAACCCCTTCTTGCTCTTCATAGCCAATAGCAAGTATTGCATGAGCACCACCTCTAAATGATATGGCAGTAACCAAAGGCAAGTTGTCATTTATTGCAGTTTTAAGTTCTTCTACAAATATGGTTTGGTCTGATAGAGAAGCCGTATATTGTAGTGCAGATGATGTTACTTCTTTAGCAAAAGAGTGAGAAAGTTTTTCTTTGATTTCTGAGAAATAGAAACCATCACGGCAAAGTCCTTCTGTTACAAAGAACTCTTTGAAAAGCCTTCCTTTGGCGGTATTTCCTTTGAATGTAGTGTTCAAGTTTACAACTTGGCTACGAGTGAGAACCTTTAGTATAAGAAGATTCATCATCATAGAATACACAGCACATGCTCCATCCATTTCACCTTGTTGTAAATGGATAGGTTGCCACTTGCGGTTATACACGCTAACTCCAAGAGCCGTTATATCTATATCTTTAACTATCTTTATCATTGCAATTTTGTCATTCCCAACTGAATGTTCTTATAATAGAACGCAGTTTATCGAGTATTCTTGTTAATGCTTTGCGCTTTTTTATCAGTCCCAAGTGCTTCTCTTTCAATGCCTCTTGTATGATTTCTGGCTGCTCCTTTTGTAGATAGTCATATTCAGAAAGGTAATGATTGAGCACGGAAGCGTCCAAATCTTCGTCCTTGGCAAGCGTATTGATAGCATTGTTACGCTCTGTGACGATATAGTTGTTCAATCGCTCTTCAAGATCGCTCGTACCGTCAGCCTTTTGTTTGCGAGCCATGAAGTTGTCACGGTCATCATCTACATTCTTCTGGATAAATCCGTCAATGAGCTTTGCCTTACTGCGAAGTTCGGCATCCTTTATCATTGTGTCGATGATGTGCTTGCGCTTTTCTGAATAATCCTCGCTGTATGGATTGAGGTCTGCAATCAACTCCAAAATGTAGGCAACATTGATAATGTCACTATGCAACAATTCCAAGCAGAAGTCAATATCCGTAAGTTTATGATCTTCTGGAGTTGGTTCGTCTTCATTAGGGTTGGGAGTTGGCTTTGGTGCAGGTGGGTCAACCAAAATAATGCTGTCATGAATGTCAAGATACTTGCTGCGGAAGTCCATAAACTGCTGTTCGGTCATGCCAAGGTCGGGAGCATCTACATCAAACTCGTCATACACCTGTATCTCTGCGTGTTTCTTGATGATGTCACGGAAAGCAAGGATAAACTGCTTCTTGTCGTTCTCGCTTTGGAGATAGTCCACGTAATGTGGTTCGGGATAATGTGTCAAGAAATCCTTGGTCAGTTCTTGATAGTTCTTCTTCACATCATCAAACGGCGGACGCACTATATCTTCAAGATTGTTGCTGTTGCTGAAAAGTTTGATAGACTCGTCCACCTTGCTTTTCAAGTCACGGAAGCACACCACCTTTCCGAAACGTTTCTTCTCGTTCAGCACACGGTTGGTACGGCTGAACGCTTGCAGTAAGCCATGATACTCCATGTTCTTATCAACATAGAGCGTGTTGAGTTTCTTGCTGTCGAAGCCAGTAAGGAACATTCCTACCACAAGGCAAAGGTCGAGAGGCTTCATGTCGGCCTTCTTTTTCTTCATGCGGAGGTTGATGTCATCGTAATACGCGCGGAAGTTTTCGGTGGTGAAACTCGTTCCATACATATTATTATAGTCATCCATGATGGCTTGTAACTCGTCAGCCTCACCTGTGCTGTCGCTTACATAGCCACCTGTGTTCATGCCTGTCTGCTCGTCATCTTGGCTGCTGTTGGCTGCGTATGTGAATACCGCACCAATTCTAATCTTCGGATTGAGACTCTTGAATATCTTGTAGTAGCGGATAAGCATTGGCACAGACTGCACGGCAAACAGTGCGTCAAACTCACCGTCAAATGTTGACTTATTGAAATTATTAAGGATGAATTTGGCTATCTCCGTCATGCGGTCTTGCTCGGCATTGTCCACATCCTCGTTGCCGTGGTAATACTCCACAAGGAAACCGAGCACGTTTTCATCGGCAATGGCATCCTTAATAAGATACTTGTGAAGGCAGTTACCGAAAATCTCTTTTGTAGTGTGTCCGTCCACGGCATTCTCCACAAAAATAGGCGTACCAGTGAAGCCGAATATCTGCGTATTGTCAAAGAACTTCACGATGTTCTTATGGCATTCTCCGAAATGGCTTCGATGACATTCATCGAAAATCATTACGATACGAGAATGGCGTATTTCCTCAATGCGACTACTGTACCACTGCTTGCTAACAGCGGCATTCAACTTCTGGATGGTAGTGATGATAATCTTAGAATTGCTGTGCAGACGCTTCACCAACTCATCCGTGTTGTCGGTACTGTCAACGGTACCAGGCTCAAAGGCCTCGTATTCGGCTTGCGTCTGAGTGTCAAGGTCGTGGCGGTCAACCACAAACATAACCTTATCCACATCGTCCAACTCAGAAACGAGTTGTGCAGCCTTGAATGAGGTCAAGGTCTTGCCTGCACCAGTTGTATGCCAAATATAGCCATTGTCGTTGGAGTTTTCTACACGGTCAAGAATTTTCTCCACCGCATAGAACTGATAAGGGCGAAGCACCATCAGGCACTTGTCACCCTCATGCAGAACGATGTACTTGCCTATAATCTTGCCCAACGTACACTTGTCGAAGAACACTGTGGCAAACTTCTCCAAGTCGTTGAACGGCACATTGGCTGCATCCGTCCAGTTGAAAGTGAACTTATAGCCACTATTCGGGTTGTTGGCAAAATAGCGAGTGTTCACACCATTGGATATGACAAACAACTGGATATAGTCAAACAATCCATGAAAGGAAGTTTTGTGGTAGCGTTGTATCTGGTTGTACGCCTGTTTCAACTCCACACCTCTGCGCTTCAGTTCAATCTGAACCAAAGGCAAACCGTTAATGAGTATCGTCACATCATAACGGCACTTTTTCCTTCCTTCAACTGTAATTTGGTTGGAAACTTGAAACTCGTTTTGACACCAATGGGTACGGTTCAAGAACTCCACCCACAGGCGTTCACCACTTTCAAGTTCAAGCGGAAAGAGGTCACGAAGTTTCTTTGCCTTCTCAAAGCGAGTGCCACCTTCAAGATAAATTAGTATCTTTTCAAATTCAGACTCAGTAAACTCTGTGCGACCGAGTTCTTCCAATTTCTTCTTGTTGTGTATCTCCAACTGCTTCTTGAAATTGGCAGACAGGTTCTTCTCCTCCTCAATATGAACATACTCGTAGTTCATCTTTTGAAGAGTGTCTATAAGTCCGTTTTCGAGAGCGGCTTCACTTTGTACTGGCATATCTTATCTTGTTTTTATCATTACACTTATGAGAATATGACTATTCATCCATTTGCAGGAAATGAATATACAAGGCATTCTCTATTTTGCTTATGGCTTCAAGCGAAAGGTTTTCTCGTCCTTTTAAGATTTTTGAAATGTACTGTTGCGTACAATTCATTTTTTCAGCCAACATCTTTTGAGTCATTCCAAGTTCCTTCATTCTTGCGGACATGGCATTGGCTATCATTTGAGAATGATTTAACCATGATTTTTCTTCTTGGCTCATTTGTGTTCCTGCATTTTGAACAGGAGATATTGTTTCCTTTATCATCTTAGACGTATTTCGCTTTGTTCCATTTATAATTCTGGCTATTGCCATTTTGCCTACAAAGATAACTGATTTTAATGAGAAAACACAACTGCGAGGTTGTTTTCTGCATAAATAAGGCGAATTTGTGCGGTTTTAGTGTCATTTGTAGCTGTTTATTCTTCAAAATGAACTTTTATAGCATCATCAATCGCTTTACTCGTTGCACCGTACTCACACCCTTGCCACTCAGTTTCGCCACATCCCGAATTGAATATCCCTTGCGGAGCAAACTTATTACTTCCCTATATTCGGTCTTTATCTGTTCTGTAGTTTTTATAGAGCCAACCTTGCGCCCGAGTTTTCCACCTTTCTCTATATACCGCTTCCGTCCTGACTGCAATCGGAATGAGATATTATCACGCTCCAATTGCGCACAGGTCGAAAGCGTGGCTATCATTATCGGGGCAAAGAGGGACGGATGTCCTTCTTCGTCCAATAATGTAAGTTGTTCCTTTTGTATGTAGAGGTTGATGCTACTGTCAATGAGTTCCTTGACAGAGGCAAGCACCTCAAACGCATTGCGACCCAATCTTGACAGTTCACTGACAAGTAGGATCCCTATGCGGTTTGCCTTGCAGTATTCCATTGCCTCACACAACACTGGACGCTCATCATTCTTCTTTGCGCCAGAGATGTGTTCCTCAAAGACCTTGCAGACTTCGATACCCTTATATTTTGCATACTCCGACAAGTCCTTGACCTGTCTTTCCGTGCTCTGTCTGTCACCAACACTGGAGACACGAGTGTATATTACTCCTGTTGTCATCTATATCAAAGATTAAATTGAACATGAAAAAGCCTGTGTCCAGATAAGTCTTGCAGATTTATTTGAACACAAGCGTTTTTTGAATACAGCCTGACGGCAATTTACCAACAAAAGGGAAGAAGTAAGACTTCTCCGTTGTTCGCACTCTGCTGCATGTCTCAATCAAACACGCCATTAAACAGATTGACCGCCTCTATCTTCTTTTCAAGAGCCACTTTTGCATAAACTTCGGTTGAAGTTATGCTTCCATGTCCCAAAACATCCTTCACTGCTGATATGTCTGCTCCTGCTGAGATAGCCAACGATGCTGTCGTATGCCGTGAGCAATGGTAGGTCAAATCCTTTTCTATGCCAGCCTTTTCTTTAAGTCTTCTTACGTATTTCGATACGTTGTCCGACTTCTTGACAAGGTGAAACACAAGACTTTCCGGATTGTCATCCGTCCGAGGTGGCAACAACGATTGCGCCATTTTATTGAGCGGAATAATGGCAGGACGCTTTGTCTTTCGCTGTATGATGCTGATTGTCGGCACGCCATCTATCATTTTAATATCACACCACCTTAGATGCTGCATATCGCCAAGGCGAAGGGCAGTCATGGATGATAAGCCAAATGCCAGTTGTACGGTTCGTTCATTCTCACATTCAGCTTCCACCGCCAGGAAACGTGTGAGTTCTTCGGGCGTAAGATACTCTCTGTGTTTGTCAGGAGCATGGAAGCGTTCCAACTTGTTTAGACTGTGTACAGGATTGTATTTTACAAGTCCTTCACGCATAGCCTTGTTAAATATCGCTTTGACAGTTTCCTCAAACAACAGTAATGTGTAATCAGCCAACCGTCCTCCGTTGGTCTTGATTTGGCGTTTGTTGCGATACTTGTTGCGCATATAATCAAAAAGACCGCAAATTTCATCTTTACTGACATCTTTCAGCAGGATGTCTTTCTTATCTACTCTCCGTAAATAAGTGGCGATACGCTTGCGGACAACATTCTTATGACCTATCATCTTCTTGCAGTTGCCACAATCAACAGACCATTTGATATAGTCATCGCACCATTGTAGCCAAGTCAAGCCGTTGTCTTGTTCTTCGCTTTTGGCATTCTCTTTCTCCAATACATGAGGGGTGAGGATGCGCTCTGCTCGTATCTCCATAGCCTTGTTGTATGTAAGCCGATTGTGCTTTGCAGCACCAACGGCATCATCGGGCAAGAGATAGAGGTGCAAGTTTTCTCTCTTGCGGAAGCCAGTCTCGTAGTATTCCAGATATAAGGCTCTTTTGCCTTCCGTCAGCTTACGTTCCTTGATTTCTATCTTCATTGTATTACTGGTATTTGGTCAAACATTCCGTTCACGAGGTTCACGGTTTCCAACTTCTTCTTGTCAACAATCTTGGCGTAAATCTCCGTCATCTTGATGCTCTTGTGTCCGAGTATCTTACTTACTACATAGATACTTGCACCAAGAGTCAGGAGCATCGTAGCCGCTGTATGTCGTGAGCAATGGTAGGTTATATGCTTGGTTATTCCTGCTGCCTCCATCCATTCTTTCAGAACCACTTCTACAGTTGTAGATGTGATTATCAAGTTGTGGAAGATGTTGTCTATGCCTTCTTCTCTTTTAGGCATCCACTTCTTTGTTTCTTCCGACAAGGGGATGGTTACTCTATCCTTGGTCTTGACTTGGATATGGTCAATGTATTCTGTCTTGCCGTCAGCAGCCTTGTGGATTTCACTCCAGTTCAAGGCTTTCATGTCGCTATATCGCAGACCGGTGAAACAGGAGAATAGAAAGGCTTTCTTCACCAGTTCATAACGGCATGGTGTGTTCATCACCTTCTTTATTTCCTCTATCGTCAGAAACTCACGCTCAGCCACTCGCTTCTGTGGCTTCTCCTTTGCCTCCAACAGCAAGAATGGATTTTGCTCAATCAGTCCGTCCCTTACTGCCTTTGCCAATGACGAGCCGAAATAGTTGACGAACATACGGCAAGTGGTGGTGCTGAGTTGTTTCTTTCCATCATTGTAGGTGCAAGTCTTCAAAAAAGTAATGAAGCCTTTGCAAAACTCCTTATCCACGTCTTTCAACAGAAAATCCGGCTTGCCTATATGTAATAGGTATTGGTCAATGCGAGCATGAGTGTTTCGCTTGGTCTTCATGGAAGACTCAGACAACTCGGCATTGTACTTCACAAAGTCATCCATCCACTTGGTAAGTGTCATGCGTGACTTCTTCACCTTGTCCCAATCCACAAGACCCTCTCTCTGGATGTCAAGAATGCGCTGCGCCTTGATTTGCTCTGCCAACTTTCTCGTATTGGCGTTTTGCAACTTGGTAGCAGCGTTGATTTCTGGCACAAGATAGAGTTTCAAAGTCTCTTTCTTTCTCAATCCCTTCTGGTAAATGTCAAGATAGAGGCTGATGTTGCCACCTGCTATCTTCTTTTCTCGGATGCGCACTGGCTCCTTCAAACGGATTTCTTTCTTCTTTCGTCCCATTTTATTTCCTTTCTTTTCTGATGTTAATATATTCTTTTATCACTGATTATCAAGCATTTAGCTTGCGATACAAAGATAATACAGCGAGGGACAAAAACGAGACAAAAGTGGGTAAACAATCCGCTAATTTAGGAAAGAATAACGAACCAATCCAAAATCGGCTTTCATTCCTAATAGACTGTAAATCAGTGATATTACATCACCTTACTATCCTTTCATTTCCGATGGTTAGACCCGCTTGGGATAATTGGTGGATTCTGCAAATGAGCATGGCATTGGCAGCACTGTTCTCAATCATCGTAGCGGCAGGTATGGCGTACAAGATGATGGTGAAGCATGAGTCATTGGATGTGATGAAACTCTTCAAGCCATTGGTCATTTCAGTGATACTCTGTTGGTGGTATCCACCGGCAGATACAAACATGACAAATAGCGGCAGCAGTTGGTGCGTATTGGATTTTCTATCCTATATACCCAACTGTATCGGCAGTTACACTCATGACCTATACAGTTCGGAGGCGACACAAATCAGTGACAAGTTTGAAGAAGTGCAGCAACTCGTCTATGTACGAGACACGATGTATACCCATATCCAAGCCCAGGCAGACGTGGCGCACAAAGGAACCTCGGACCCCAACCTGATAGAAGCGACAATGGAAAATGCAGGAGTGGACGAAGTGACGAACATGGAAACCGACGCATCCAAGCTATGGTTCACCTCACTGACAGCAGGAGCTGTGGTAGGTATCGACAAACTGGTGATGTTGATAGCATTGATAGTGTTCAGAATCGGTTGGTGGGCAACGATATACTGCCAACAAATCTTGCTCGGAATGCTCACGATTTTCGGACCGATACAATGGGCATTTTCCCTGCTTTCGAAATGGGAAGGAGCTTGGGCAAAATGGCTGACACGCTATCTGACCGTGCATTTCTACGGAGCTATGCTGTACTTCGTCGGATTCTATGTATTGCTGCTATTTGACATCGTTCTATCCATACAAGTGGAGAACCTTACAGCCATCACAGCCAGTGAACAGACAATGGCAGCCTATCTACAAAATGCGTTTTTCTCGGCAGGTTATCTGATGGCAGCGAGTATAGTGGCTTTGAAATGCCTTAACCTCGTTCCTGATTTGGCAGCTTGGATGATACCTGAGGGAGACACCGCATTCTCAACAAGGAATTTTGGTGAAGGCGTGGCTCAGCAGGCTAAGATGACGGCATCTGGAGCTATGAGCAGGATAATGTAAAAAAACAACGACATAAAACAATAAAGAACAACGAATTATGGAAAAAGAAAAGATGACAGAGTTGGAACTGAAGATTGATAAGTGGCTTGAAAACGAGCAGTTTGTGGCATTTGCCAACGAACGAATGAACAACGTGCTGTTGAACAAACGACATCCCATTGATCCGATGTTTGAGGAGATGGACGAAGGGTTTGACGAGGAGGACGAGTATGTAGTGCCGATGGTGGAATACCTGAGCAGCCGATTGCACAAGGCGAAGCTCTGCAAGAACAGACGCAAGCGTGAGAAGGAACTGTGGTGGGTTTGGTATGAGATTGCCATGCAGGGCATCTACATCAAGGTATTCAACTGCTACTATGAGAATTTGGTGGAAGAACTGCGACTGGAGATTATGCCGATGCTGTACAGAGAGTATATGCAGTTGCAGAAGAAAAGCAAGAAGTAAGCTATGGTAATCAAGAACTTAGAAAACAAAATCAAGTTGGTGGGCATTGTCTGCACCGCCTTCTTGATTGGTTGTATCATCATCAGCGTGTCGAGTGTATGGACAGCAAGATGTATGGTGACAGATGCCCAGCAGAAAGTGTATGTACTGGATGGCAATGTACCCATATTGGTGAACCGTACAACGATGGATGAGACCCTTGATGTGGAAGCCAAGAGTCATGTAGAAATGTTTCATCACTACTTCTTTACACTGGCACCTGACGACAAATACATCAAATACACGATGGAGAAAGCCATGTATCTGGTGGACGAGACAGGATTGGCGCAGTACAACACATTGAAAGAGAAAGGTTTCTATTCGAATATCTTAGGTACAAGTGCCGTGATTTCGATATTCTGTGACAGCATCAAGTTTAACAAGGAGAATATGGAGTTCACCTATTATGGACGACAACGTATTGAGCGACGCAGCAATATCCTGACACGAGAACTGGTGACAGCAGGACAATTGAAGCGAGTGCCGAGAACGGACAATAATCCACATGGACTATTGATAACAAACTGGAGAACGCTGTTGAATAAGGATATTGAGCAGAAGACAAAGACAGCGTATTGATGTGGATTGAAGACAAAAACGGAGTAAAAACACCAGTCTGTTTTTCTGAGCCTTCGGCTTACTGCTGTGGATCGTACTTCCCTTACAAGAGTGAACTCTCGACTGGAAGTCCGCCCCACATCAGTAGTGGCGCACACGCCACTCAGAAAAACATACTGGCAATAAACAGAGATAAACCGTTGGCATATATAGAACTGTGCGTACTGACAATAGACAGAAATAAACCATTGGTATATCTGGAATTGTACGTACTGGCAATAAACCGAGATAAAATTATGGATAATCATTAAATTGGGTAAGCCTTACTAAGCCTCTCTAAGTGTGTTATGCCATTATTGGTGATTAGGTTGGAGAAGGTAGATATGGCTAATAGAATAGAAAGGACAATCTCATAAAGGACATATAACAATGAACATCAAGCGAATGATATTCGGGGAGAAAATGCCCGACAAGGACGATCCGAAATATAAAGAGCGATATGAGCGAGAAGTGAAGGCTGGACGTAAGTTTGCGGAGACGCTGCATATAGACAAGTTTGCAGCAAGCATACAGCGATTTGCAGACAGACACCGAACTGCGTTCCTGGTGATAGTGTTCGGATTTGTGGTAGGCAGTTTTGCATGGAACATCTATCGACTGGCAGTAGTGTACAATCACAAGCCCAATCAACGGGCAGCGACAGAAATGCAAGACAGTCTCCTGAGAGAACGACACAAAGCGTTGGAACATCATAAAGAAAAGGTGGACAGGGAGCGTGAACAAGAAGTAGAACCAATAAACAGACAAGGCAATGAAGATAACAGAAAAGATAAACTTTAGACAACCGAAGTATATGCTTCCTGCCATACTCTACTTTCCATTGTTGGGAGCCTCGTATTTCATCTTTGACTTGTTCAATGCAGAAAAAGCCGAAGTTACGGACAAGAGTATGCAAACCACAGAATACTTGAACCCCGAACTGCCCGGAGCAAAGACAAAGGGAGACGGTATCGGAGGCAAGTATGAGAATATGACCAAGGCATGGGGAAAGATTGGCGATTACACCGCTGTGGACAACATCGAACGAGACACCCCAGAAGAAAACCAGGAACAATATGAATCAAAATATACAGAAAACGACATCGCCCTGCTTGATGAACAAGAGAAAAACAAGGCACAAGCAGAAGCAACCGATGCCAAAACGCGTGAGAAAGAAGCAATGGCGGAGTTGGAGAAGGCCCTCGCGGAAGCGCGATTGAGAGGACAGACAAGTGCAGGTGGCGGCAATACGGAACATAGTGAGTCAGCAGCCATCAACGGAACGAATAATCCAAATGGAAGCAATCAAGCATCAGTAGAGCTTTCGGGGAAGATTTCAACCGACCCAAATGCCGTGAACAAACCCACTGATGAGGAAAAGCCAAGTGAGATGGTGAAAAAGGTGAGGACAACATCAGACTATTTCAATACCCTTGCCCAAAATGAGCAGGAGCCAAAGTTGATAAAAGCCATCATTGATGAGAACGTGAAGGCAACGGATGGATCGAGAGTACGCTTGCGACTGTTGGATGATGTGGAAATCAATGAGCATGTAGTGAAACGAGGTTCATACCTATATGCCACAATGAGCGGTTTCGCTTCGCAACGAGTAAAGGGCAGCATCAGCAGTATCATGGTAGATGACGAACTGGTGAAAGTCAGCTTGTCGCTATATGATACCGATGGTTTGGAAGGACTATATGTGCCGAGCAGCCAGTTCAGAGAGACAACCAAAGACGTGGCAAGTGGAGCTGTAAGTGGCAATATGAACATGAACACATCCGGTACTGGCAGCAGCTTCTCGCAATGGGGAATGCAAGCCATGCAGAATGCCTATCAGAAAACCAGCAATGCCATCGGCAAGGCTATCAAGAAGAATAAGGTGAAGCTGAAGTACGGGACATTCGTGTATATCATCAATGCGAAGGAAAAGTGAAAGGGCTGATTCTTTGGGATTGGAGGCTTAGGCTTTTTGGGGACTTTGACAAAAACCGATATAAACCCCGTATCTGTTTTCCGAGTCTTCGACTTGCTTTCCATTCATATAAAGCAATACTCTGTTAATTCAAACGATTACGTTAGAATTAACAGAGTATTGTATTCCTGAAACATTATAAAAATATGAATATGAAAATCATTCAGAGAATAGGTTTGGCAGTAGCAGGACTAATGGCGACTATGACCATGCAAGCGCAAGAAACGTATCAAGAGCTGGAACAACTGACAGTCAATGAGGAAGTGACCACAGTAATTACGGCAAGTGAGCCGATACGTTTTGTGGATATTTCTACAGATAAGGTGGTGGGCGACCAGCCCATCAACAACACCATCAGGCTGAAACCAAAGGAAGGCGGTCATGCAGACGGAGATGTGTTGGCGATTGTAACCATCGTAACAGAACGCTACCGCACACAATATGCCCTACTCTATACGACACGCCTAAAGGAAGCCGTAACAGACAAGGAAATACGCAAACATGAGAAGACCGCCTATAACAACCCGGCAGTGAGTATGTCCACAGAAGACATGACACGCTATGCATGGAAAGTGTGGAACTCACCAGCAAAATTCCGAAATGTGGCATGCAAGGCACATCGAATGGTGATGCGCATGAATAACATATATGCAGTAGGCGACTACTTCTTCATTGACTTTTCCGTAGAGAACAAAACAAACATACGCTTTGACATCGATGAGATACGTGTGAAATTGGCAGACAAGAAACTGTCGAAAGCCACCAATGCACAAGTCGTAGAACTGACACCAGAGTTGATGTTGCAAGGTAACAAAAGTTTCAAGTACGGCTACCGAAATGTCATTGTTCTGAAAAAGATGACTTTCCCCAACGACAAGGTGCTGACCATCGAAATGACGGAGAACCAAATAAGCGGACGCAACATCAGCGTGAGCATAGACTATGAAGATGTGCTGTCGGCAGACTCGTTTAATGCGGTAATGTTGGAGGAAGAATAATGAAAATGAAGAGCATAATGATGGCATTGGCATTGATTGCCACTGCTTCAACGACAAAAGCGCAAACCAATAGCGACAGAATATCAGTTGGTGTTGGTGCGCTCTATGAGCGAGGATTGGATATGACCATATCCTATGAGCATGAGACAAAATACCACAATGCGTGGGAGTATTTCGCCAATGGTTATATCGAATGGGATGAATGCAGGTCTTGTGGCCACGTATGTCCTGACTCCTTTTGGAGAAACTATAGAAGCTATGGTTTCGGTATTGCCTATAAGCCATGCGTGTCCAGAGGGCGTAACCATCATGGCAACCTGCGTATCGGAACTTCTGCAGGAAGTGACACCAAGGATTTCTTGGGAGGCGCACATTTCGGTTATGAGCACAATTACACGCTGCGAGGAGGTTGGAAACTCTATTGGCAAGTGAAGAGTGACATAATGATAAAAGGTGAAGACCTATTCAGAACAGGTGTCGTATTAGGTGTGAAACTGCCAGTTAAGTAAGAAAGAAGGTGAAACCAAAGAAAGACGAATGATGAAACGAAGATATACACATTATATAATAGGTGTGCTGATGGCAGTGCTGTTGGTAGCCTGTGATGCACATCGTGATTTCTCTGATACAGCAATGAAGCCATGTCATGTTCTGTGTACGGATGGCAATGTCATGTCGTATGCAGATTATGAGAAGTCGGGAAAACAAGCCATAGCCGTAGTATTCCATATCAATCAACGAGAAGATGTGGAAGGAAACGGTTATGCCGTTTATCTATGGGATATAGCTCCAGAATCCTTTGCAGATAGTATCGGTGTGGCACAAGGCACGTCAGCAGACCTGACAGCTTATGATGGAAACACCAATACCTTCGCCTTGTATGGTACGACCGATACCTTCTCCCCTTTGGCAGAGAGAGTATTCGACATTTGGAGATACGGACAGAGTGCCTATATCCCGAGTGTGGCGCAAATGCGACTGCTGTATGCAGCCAAAGCTATGGTGAACCCCATCATTGAGAAATGCGGTGGAGACCCATTGCCGGATGAGACCAATGACTGTTGGTATTGGACATCGACAGAAGTGAAAGGGCAACAGACAGCCAAGGCATGGCTCTACTCTTTAGGAAGTGGAGCCATGCAGGAAACGCCAAAGATACAGGCGCATATAGCGAGACCGATAATTACGCTGAATGAGTGAGTGGATGAGAGGGTGGATTGGAAGACAAAAACGGAGTAAAAACACCAGTCTGTTTTTCTGAGCCTTCGGCTTACTGCTGTGGTGTTCGCACTTCCCTTACGAGAGTGAACTCTCGACGGGAAGTCCGCCCCACATCAGTAGTGGCGCACACGCCACTCAGAAAAACAAACTGGCGATAAACAGAGATAAACCGTTGGCATATCGAGAATTGTGCGCACTGGTGATAAACCGAGATAAATCATTGGGCAAATCGAGAGTTGTGCGTACTGGTGATAAACCGAGATAGACCACATTGGCGTATCGAGAGTTGTGCTTACTGGTGATAAACCGAGATAAACTGTTGGCAAATCGAGAATTATGCATACTGACGATAAACCGAGATAAACTGTTGGCGTATTGAGAATTATGCGTACTGGCAACAAACCGAGATAGACCATATTGAGGTATCAGGGTTTAGGTGGAGACGCTATCAGAAGAAATACATTATGTTGGTGTCTGTGTCAAGGTAATAATGCTCGCTTTGGTCTCGTATAGGAGCGAAGTTGTAAAGGATGCCAATTCTGACTTTGGTCAATCTCATGTAGTTCCAGAGTTGCTGACGCTGTTCTGGACCAAGAGAACCGACTGCTTTACATTCGATGAAGACCTTTCCACGAACATGGAAGTCCACAAAGTGCTTATGTCTTATTTGTTGACCATGGAAGTCAACAGAGAAATAATACTCTCTTGTATGAGGTATAGCACGCTCATTGAATATGATTTCCAAAGCATCTTGGTACATATATTCATTGAGGAAAGGACCGAGTTCCTTATGGACTGTTTGGCAACATCCGTTTATCTCATAACAATATCGTTTCAGCTGTTGGCATAAGTCTGGATTGAAATCTTGGAGATTGCCCAAGTGGTAATTCATGACAGAATGCGTATCTGAAGACAGGTTTCGATTTTGGAGATAGTTTCAAGAGACAGTTTTTCCTGTCCTTTGAGGACTTGGGAAATGTACTGTTGGCTGCATCCCATCAGTTCCGATAACTGCTTCTGTGTTATGTCGAGTTCTTCCATCCTGTCAAGCATTAGCATAGCTATATGTTGGGAATAGCGTAGCCACGACTTGTTCGCTACACGCCATTCTGCATTTTCACGCCATTTTGATGGAGTGGATGACTGATGTTCCTTCAGATTAGAAATGATTTCGTTGGAGACTTTCATCTTGAAAGTCAATGTTTTTGCAAAGGTACAAATATAAAATGAGACGAATAGGAAGAAAAAGGAATATGAGACTGACATGTCAGTGTTTTTGGTGGTTAAATGACAGATTATGAGTAATAATGTGAGTTTGGGAATGAGATAAGATATGGAAGAAAGCAAAGAGTTACAAGGGTTCTACAAGATATTTAGGGCGGTGATTTATATCTCCGTGCTGATGGAGTTCTTTGAATATGCCATAGATCCCAGCCCGATGGGAAGCATCGTATGCGATTTGCATAGTCGTATCAAGCAGTGGATGATATATCAGGATGGAAATATGGCATATAGCAAGATTGCCACCTTTCTGTTGGTGTGCATCACTTGTGTAGGTACGAGAAACAAAAAGCATTTGGAGTTTGACGCAAGGAAACAGGTGCTTTATCCGTTGGTGAGTGGTGTAGGCTTCATTGTGTTATCCGTCTGGCTGTTTAATACACCAATGGAAATGCGAGTGTATATGTTCTCGCTGAACACCTTATTATATATGGCAGCATCCGTTATAGGTGTGGTGTTGGTGCATATAGCCTTGGACAACATCAGCAAGTTCCTGAAGGAAGGACTGTTGAAAGACCGTTTTAATTTCGAGAATGAGTCTTTTGAACAATGCAAGGACTTGCAGACCAATGACTACAGTGTGAATATCCCCATGCGCTACTATTATAAGGGTAAGTTTAGAAAGGGATGGGTAAACATTGTCAATCCCTTTAGAGGCACATGGGTGGTGGGAACGCCAGGCTCTGGTAAGACTTTCTCCATCATCGAGCCATTCATCAGGCAACACAGTGAGAAAGGTTTTGCGGTCGTCTTGTACGACTATAAGTTTCCGACACTTGCGACGAAGCTGTATTACCATTATCTGAAGAACAAAAATGCTAAGGACAGCAAGATGCCAAAGGGCATGAAATTCAATATGATCAACTTCGTGGACGTGGAGTATTCAAGAAGAGTGAACCCTATCCAGTTGAAGTATATCAACAATTTGGCAGCAGCGAGTGAAACTGCAGAAACCTTGTTGGAGTCGTTGCAGAAAGGCAAGAAAGAAGGCGGTGGCGGTAGCGACCAGTTCTTTCAAACATCAGCAGTGAACTTCTTGGCGGCATGTATCTACTTCTTCTGTAACTGGGAGAAAGAACCATACGACAAGGACGGCAATATGTTGATAGCAGAGAAGGTGCAGGACAAACAAACGCTGCGTATGATACCCACAGGAAGGGTATTCGACAAGATGAGGAACGAAGTGGAACCTGCCTATTGGCTGGGCAAGTACAGCGATATGCCCCATATCCTTTCCTTCTTGAATGAAAGCTATCAGACCATCTTTGAGGTATTGGAAACAGACAACGAAGTGGCACCATTGCTCGGTCCGTTCCAGACGGCATTGAAAAATCGTGCAATGGAACAGTTGGAAGGTATGATAGGTACGCTACGTGTGTACACCTCCAGACTTGCCACAAAGGAAAGCTACTGGATATTCCATAAAGATGGAGATGACTTCGACCTGAAAGTTAGTGACCCCAAGAACCCCAGTTATCTGCTGATAGCCAACGACCCCGAAATGGAAAGCATCATTGGAGCATTGAACGCCCTAATCCTCAATCGACTGGTGACGAGAGTGAATACCGGGCAAGGCAAGAATATCCCGACAAGCATCATTGTAGATGAGTTGCCCACCTTGTATTTCCACAAGATAGACCGACTGATAGGCACGGCACGAAGCAACAAAGTGAGCGTGACGTTAGGTTTTCAGGAGCTTCCGCAGCTGGAAGCCGACTACGGGAAAGTTGGAATGCAGAAGATTATTACCACAGTAGGTAATGTAGTGAGTGGTTCGGCACGAAGCAAGGAAACCTTGGAGTGGTTATCCTCGGACATATTCGGCAAGGTTGTGCAGTTGAAGAAAGGCGTGACCATTGACCGTGACAAGACAAGCATCAATCTCAATGAGAATATGGACAGCCTGGTGCCAGCCTCGAAAATCTCGGATATGCCGACAGGATGGATATGCGGACAGACAGCACGTGACTTTGTGAAAACCAAGACAGGACGCGGTGGCAGTATGAACATACAAGAGAGTGAGGAGTTCAAGACCAGTAAGTTCTACTGCAAGACGGATTTCAACATGGCAGACATCAAGAAAGAAGAAGATGGCTATGTGGCGTTGCCCAAGTTCTACACATTCAAGTCAAGAGACGAACGGGAACGCATCCTATATAAGAATTTCGTGCAAGTTGGAGAGGATGTAAAGTCAATGATAAATACGATACAAAGGTATAAGGTGAAGTAAATGCAGACTTTGTTATTGAGCCTTACTAAGCCTTTTAGGGCAGACTAAGCCAAAGGTGCGGAGATAACAGATGATAAGAGTAATGACATGAATAGGATAAGAAAAACGATAATGGTGGCGTTGCTGCTGTGCTTGAGCCCAATGGTGCGAGCACAGACCGCCACACCTACCCAGTCGGACTTGGGAATATTTCGTTTCCCTCTTTTTGAACGTGCGGTACGCTGCATTAAGTTCTATGAAGGTTGGCACGACATCAAGCGCAACTACCCCTATATAGGATGGGGACATTGTGTGCAGCCACATGAAAACTTCAAGAAAAATCTGACATTGGAGCAAGCAGACTCGCTGCTACGCAGTGACCTGAGAACCTTTTGCGGAATGTTCCGCAAGTACGGCAAGGATTCGTTGTTATTAGCAGTACTTGCTTACAATGTGGGGCCGTATAAAGTGCTTGGAGATAGAAGAAAGTTCCGCAAAAGCAGGCTATTGCAGAAGATAGAGCGTGGGGAAAGGGATATAGAAAGGGAGTATTTGGACTTCTGCCGATGGAAAGGAAAGGTTATTGCTTCAATAAGGAGAAGACGGAATACGGAGCTTAGGCTGTTGTATGAACCCTGAATATTGTATGGTGCAGCAGGGTGAGCTTTAGACAAAAACCGACTAAGCCAGTAGGTGGAAGTAGACAAAAACCGATAAAAACACCATATTTGTTTTCCGAGTCTTCGACTTGCTTTACATTCATATAAAGCCTTACGAGAGTGAACTCTCGACTGCTTTATATGAATGCAAAGCAGTGGCACGATGTGCCACTCGAAAAACAGATACGGCGATAAACAGAATAAAAACCAGTGAGACCCACAAACTGAGCATTGAGAATACATCTGGTCGTAAACGGAATAAAAACCGTTGGGGCTTGCAAACCGCGAACACTACTCGGTAAACAAATAAGGCGGTAAACACAAAACAGACCTGTACACAAAAGGGCATTTGTGGTTTGAGATAATACCCAACTGCTCTTTGGTATAAGTATCATCTCCAATAACAAGCCCTCTGCCTTTCAGCAAGGATGTCTGGTCATATATTGAAATGGGTAATTTGGGATAGTTCAAAACGATATAAAATAAAAGTTCCGCCCTGGTACGCATACTTTCGCATAGGCGTGGCGGAAATTCTCATTGCAAAGTTAACAATTATTTTTCAAACCACCAAACATAGTAAAAACAGTTGGTGCTCGTAAACAGTGACCACACTCGGAAAATAGCTACGGTGACGAAGATAAAAATAGTTGGCTTGCAAACTGCGTCACTTGGAAAATGAATGTGGCTATAAACAGCAAATTGATGTCTATTACACCCCACATTTCTTATAGCCACAAAAATGAGCTAAAGTGCGGTCTGGCGTTTTAGAGTTTCTATTCTTTCTTTGATAAGTTTCTTTGGGAGACGGCTATTTGAGCTAAGAAGACGCTCCAAGGCGGTAATCATTTCACCACCGTCAATAACAGACTCCTTTGTCAGCATATCGGTGAGGAATAAAATACCAGAGACTTTTACGTTTTCAAGTGTAGCCTTATCCTTCAACTTCTTGTCACCGGTCAGCAAACGACAATTGTTGTCAATGGCATAAACCATGACGGAAATGTCTTCCACGGACAGATTACAAACACCATTGTATTCAGCAACCTTTTGGAAAACAGTTCCTACCTGCTCACCGGAAAGAGAATAGACGGACAGTGTTCCCTCGTCAATAATGCTTTGGACTGCTGTATACTGTTCAGAATCTTCAATCTCGTTGATAACGACATCCAATGTGCGAAAGTCGAGATTGAGTTTCTTGCAATACGGTAGCAATCCTGCATTATAGAGGTCTATCAAGATATTTGTGTCATTAATAACAATCTCCATATTTACATCAGATTGAGAGTGTCGCGGACTTCATTGACAGACTTATCCAATAGTGCTGCTGCTTTAGAATATGAGATAACCTCACTGGCAAGCGCACGGTAGACCAAACGCTCAAAGCGGAAGGTATGCTCCATTGGATAGAGGCTTTGTTCTACAGCCTTCTTGAAAGTAGGCAAGGCATTCTTCTTTTTATGGTAAGAAGTAAAGCGTCTGTCTGTAATGATATTCAGTTGCGCAGCCTTTACCATAAGAGCATCAACAGAAATGCCGTATTCACGCTGAATGGCCTGTAGTTCGACCAAGGAAATATCGTGACGGGACTCACCAATCAGATTTTTGAACTTATCAGATGGTATCAACACCTCGTTGGCAAACACGTTACACATCTTCTCCTGATCAACACCGTCAGCACAATGCATCAGAAGATGACCCAATTCGTGGAAAATGGTGAGACGCTTGCGTTCTGAACACATATTCTTGTTGACCACAATAACAGGTAACCCACCTGCCTCGTTGCAAGTACCTGAGAAAGAGCTGTCGTGATCAATTTCAATAATCTTCACCCCAACGGACTCCAATAAGTCAACAGCGGAGACAATGGCATCAGAACCGATATTCAAGTCATTGCGAAGACGCAAAGCCAAGAGTTTCGCTTCATTCTCTCCCTCGACGGTCGTGTTGCTATAGTCCAAACAGAATTTAGATGTGATACCAAGAATAGCCTCAATTTCAAGATACTTCTCTATTTCGGAGCAGACAAGGTGTTTTATAGACTCGACCTTCTTGCTTCCCAGGCTTGACTTCTTGCGGAACTCAAATTTGGAAGGGTCTATATCAATGGTGTAAGGACGGAAAAAGTAGTCAAGTTTCATGTTCAATGCGTTGGAAAGCACAATCAACACGTCACTTGATGGCATCATCAGTCCCTTTTCATACTTTGCAATTGCAGTTGGCGACACTTTACCATCAACCGAATTGCATAGTTCACGTTGTGACATACAACGGATTTTTCTGGCGTTAACCAATCTTTGAGCAAAAGTATTATCCATAATTAATCATGTTTAGGTGTGCAAAGTTACTAATAATTCGTCAAAATGCACACCAAAGAAATGTATATGGCATAGCTTTTTAACAAATATTTCAGAAATGTAGATAATATGAGTGCTGCAGGGTGAGCTTTAAACAAAAACCGATAAAAACACCGTATCTATTTTCCGAGTCTTCGACTTGCTTTACATTCATATAAAGCCTTACGAGAGTGAACTCTCGACTGCTTTATATGAATGTAAAGCTGTGGCACGATGTGCCACTCGGAAAACAGATGCGGCGATAAACAGAATAAAAACCAGTTAGACCCACAAACTGCGAATTGAGAATACATCTGGTCGTAAACAGAATAAAAAAAACTGGTGCTTGCAAACTGTGGACACTTAGGAAACAGATGCAGTGATAAACAGAATAAAAACCGTTGTGGATTCCAAAACTATGTGCGTGCAAGTGGATGAAATGCATGGATATAAATACAGGCAGCATGATATGTCTGTATGGTTTAATGGGGCTTGTTTTGGTGGCAAGACCCTAATTTATATAGTAATAACAAATTCAAAAAAACGATTTAATGGCAACAATAAAATTGAAATTCCGTCCGTCGTCAGTACCCGAGACAGAGGGAACGCTGTATTATCAGGTGATACACAAGCGAAAAGTAAAGTGGATAAGCACTGGGTATCATGTATACCCATGTGAATGGGACGAAAAGGCAGGCGAAGTGCTGATTCCGCAAAACAGCGAACGAAAAGCAGAATTAGAAAAGATGCAGCGCCAAATAAACTGGGAGTTGAAGCAATGGGACAGCATTATCGTGGAAGTGGAAAACCAGCATAAGAATGTCACTATAAATGAACTGTGCGATGCTTTCAATAAAACCAAGAACCAAAAGACCGTCTTTATGTTTCTACAAGAACAGGTAGCGAAGAAAGAGCAGATGAAACGGCAAGGGACAGCCATAACATACACTAATGCCTATCGGCGGTTCAAAGAGTTTCGTGAAGGCAAAGACTTGACCTTTGACGAACTTACTCCAGACATGATGGAGTGTTATGAGGCATGGCTCAAAGACAGAAGGTTGAAGCAGAACAGTATAAGCTGCTATCTGCGTACACTATGCACCTTATTATATAAGGCAACCGATGAAGGAGTGAGGATAGACTGCAATCTGTTCAGTCATGTGCGTCTGTCATACGTCAAAACTACCAAACGAGCCATTAGCGAAAAAGAAATGAGAGCCATAGCCACGCTGCAATTGCCCGAAGGTACGTCTATAGCCTTTGCCCGTGACGTGTTTATGTTCAGTTTCTATATGCGAGGAATGCCGTTCGTCGACATCGCCTATCTGCGGAAGAAGGACTTGAAAAATAAAATGTTGGCTTATAGCCGCAAGAAGACCAACCAATATCTGACGGTGGAATGGGTAAAAGAGGCGCAAGAAATAATCGACCGATACGCACAAATAAATTCCGCCAGTCCCTATCTTCTTCCTATTATTCAGCAAGATGACGGAACCGAACAAAAACAATATCATCGTATATTGGAGAACATCAACTATAATTTGAAGAAGATAGGTGAAATTACAGGGTTGAAAATGCCACTCACCACATATACCGCACGGCATACATGGGCAAGCATAGCGAGAGACATGGACATACCCATTCCAATAATCAGTGAGGGCATGGGGCATAACTCCATAAAGACAACGCAAGTGTATCTGAACTCCATTGATGTGTCGAAAATCAACGAGGCAAATAAGAAAATAATACGGAAAATAAGCAAGAAAAATGTTTAACAAATGATTGTCTCTCATCCGTATTTTGTACGTCAAAATACGGATGAACCGAATTGGTACTGAAAATCAAGGCGTTTTATGGTGCTGATATGGCAGAGTTATTAAACATTTCTACGTAAAATCGCAAAATGGCGGAAGATTTTCGGGAGAAGATGATAATAAATGCAAGAAAAAATGTACCTTTGCAGCACGTTCCGTATTTTGACGTACAAAATACGGATGAACGGATAGAGACACAAAGCCACTATGAGGTGAAAATGCGGCACAATCAGCACATTTGATTTGTAAAACATTGAATCCCATAACTGGACAAACATACACACAGATAGTATGAATTTATGAACAATGTTATTGTAAAATTGGCATTGTCATCCCAGGTGATGACAGCCAACAGTGACATAAAGTAGCGGAGAGGTTATGGAGCAGGATTGCACGGTTTCTCAGTCTACAGCCGACGAAATAAAGAGTTTTCAGGCAACTGAAAGTAAAGGATTTCTAGAGGGCACACACGTTTCTGAGCCAGGCGAAATGACTGGTTCAGCGATAAAGAAGTGTTCGCAGGTGAACAAGGAAACTGAGACTGAGAAAGAAAACGAATCCATTCCCGAAGTGGTTCCAAGTAATGACGATAAAGATAACTGCACGTCATGGAGTTATCTTTTTGTACACAACCAAAAAGTAAAGTCGATAGAAGAACAGCTAAAGAAAGATGGAGTAACCCATTTTGTGCATAAGACAATAAAATATGTTCCCCGTCATAGGAACAGAGGCGGAATGCGCGAAGTGGAAACCCCTTCTGTAAGTGGACTGATTTTCTTGCAAGGTGACCCGGAATTGTTACAGGGCTACTTAGATAAAAACATAAAACCATACAAGCTCTGTAAAAATTGTAGTACTGGAAAGGTAGCCACCATCCCCTGCAACCAAATGGAGCCATTTATGCGTGTGGCAGAAACCGAGCCAGAACGTCTCCGTTTCCTTCTTCGTCCTTTTGTTTATTACTCCAAGAACCGTACCCTACTTCGCATCGTGACTGGTGAATATGCCGGGCTCGAAGGTTATGTAATCCGCATAGCCCGAGACCGCAAACTCGTCATGGATGTCGGTGGAATGGCAGTAGCCTTATCAGGCGTACATGCCGAACGTTTTGAGGAAGTAAACAAGAACGAGGCAGACAAAAAAGAGCGAGAGTTATTCTACAAGCGCAACCTACATGAGCGCAACGCCTTTATCGATAGATACTTTCATCAAGTGAAGACCGCACAAGAAGTGTCAGCCCAGGTGGAAAACATAGAAATACTCCGTCTCCAGACACTTGCAGATGTAAGAGACAAGAAACTGGATCTGAAAGATGCCTATGACACTTTCTATTTCATGATAGAAGAGATAGGCTACTACTATGCACCTTTCATCGACTATTTCAAAGACGAGCTTAGACCCATCTTTGAAGCTGGAAGAACCGTAAAGGAAGAGATAGAGAAAGCTATAAAGATATTCAAGGACAGCGACAAAGAACTGCATAATCGCTGCGAAACAGAATTTGAGGCGTTGCAAAACAACTACGGCTATCTGTTTGAATAGTTTTTATTAGTCATCGTAGAGAAGTAAAAATGGAAACCGATTTCTTCGCATATTCTCGTCGAAAAATAGAAAAAGACAAAGAAGAAGGTCACTTTGAGGCTGCTCACAATCGTGAGATGGCACTCCGTTGCTTTGTCAACTTCTTGGGTAAAGAGGAATTGTCATTAAACGAATTGACTCCAGAACTTATGGTAAAATTCGAGGAATGGTTGAATACCAAAGGGCGTAAACAATCAACGACTCGACTCTATCTATACCAAATCAGTTCGGTATATAATATTGCAGTAAAAGAAGGAATTGTTCCAAAACTTAAATTACTGAAAGGCGTAAGAGTTGCTTTGCCAGCCAAAAAAGAACGTGAATTGCTGTCAGTTGATGAATTACGTAGAATGCGTTATGCCGACCTGTCTGATTCCATACCACAAACTTTTGCCCGTGATATGTTCTTCTTTTGCATCTACGGCAGAGGCATCAGTTTTACAGATTTGGCAAACATCAAGAAAACCGACATCAAAGGATTCTCATTAACATACATCTCACAAATACCAGGATTGCCACGTATAACCGTACAATGGGATGCAGCCATGCAGGAAATCGCAGACCGCTACCCCTCTGATTCAGAATTCTTATTCCCTTTCATCAAATCAACAGATATGCAAATGGCGGATTGCGAGGTGAAAAGGGTGCGACAGAATGTGATGAGAGCCTTTAAAAGAATTGCTACTCGTTGTAACCTATCTGTCGTTCCGTCAATGGGAATGGTAAAAGATATCTATCAGAGAGCTATTGATGGGGTGAGTGTGAGCAAGATAATTTAAGATTGAGAAAACTAAATCAAAAAAGATATGCGTGATTTTAAAGATATTATGGTTGCAGTAGTTGGTACAGGCTACGTAGAACAGAGCATAGCTACATTGCCCTTACCTGCCCATGCGCCCCATAAGAATATAACCCCAAGGAGTTTACATATTATCAAGTAAAAGGCATAAGAAAGGAAAAGCATTATGTGTGATTATGACAGTTCTGAAGACATTTCCACCATTGAGAATGGTGGTTGTGTAGGCACCTCTTATACACGTGATGGAGGCGCAGAAGAAGATGTGGAAGCTGCAAAAAACAATTTGGAGTCACATGGTTACCACCAAGACTTGGCAGGTAGATGGTATAAAGACTAAGACAAAATAGTCAATGACTTGTAGATTATATGGTAGGTAACATACATTTGCCAGACTTGTAAAGTCAATGAATTTCAAGTCTAAAGAGTGTATACTTATAGATTTTGTACAAGAGTTCAATCAGGTGTCACTGATTTTTCAACATTTAAATCTGATGACATGAAAATTGAAATCGATTCTGAGTTTTTGAAGGCACTGACTAATCTTGTTAAATGGTTAGTAGTCCTTACGTTGGTCATGGCATGACACAACTACTTAGGTATGGAGTGAAAGCTTCAGTTGATGCCTTGGCATCAGGGGAGGAAAATGTTTGCAACGACCTCCCCCGTTAAGGACAACCAGTAATTGTTCCACTTGATTGGACTCTTTTCGTTTTTTAATAGTAAGGGATCATTTTGGACATGCAAGAAGTCCAAAGAAAAAAATACAATACGTTTATTGAGACATGCAAGAATGTAGGTCTCAATGTGAAGGAGTATTTCACTTATGTATTCAGCAGACTTGTAGAGGGTGAGAAGGATTACGAAAAGTTTCTCCCCAGTGCTGTTGCACGCTAAATTAAAACAAAATTGTTAAATCAAAAATAATCAATGGCTTTCCAACCTCAGTTTATAAGGGGTTGGAAGTAATTGAGTACTTACCAGTCTCCGTACTTTCCTACTACAAGATGAGGATGTGATGCCAAGGTAGGCAATGACATTCGCTTGTATGACTGCAAGAAGTGTGTGGTTCATGCTGCAGATGAGAGGAAGGTAATTGTGCAAGGCTTTGATGGATATATTGTAGCAGAGAAGCATGGGCAATTGCTTGTTTACTCTTTGAAGGAGAATCAGAGAATCAAAGAATTTGGCATGTAATAAAGCTTATGCATGTGTTTGGTGGAGATTCGTTCATAAAAAAACGAAAAATTCAAAATGATTATAGTATGGATAAAATAACAAGATTCAGAGCATATCAGTTAGGAGTAAAAGGTGCTTCTTTTTCACTAGCAGTAGATGATGACTTTACTCTGATAGAGGCAAGGTTAAACGATTGTAATAGAGCAAACATATTCAATGAAATGCGAATTGCTGGAGCGAAAAGCTTATCGTTACTGCATATTACCAGTTGGGATGTAGACCATTGTAATCCAGACGAACTATATGATATTCTTCATGATCTAAAACCTCAAAGAATTCAATATCCAGGATATCGACCTGATTCAGATAGTGGCAAGAAATCATTAAAGATGATAAGCGATTATCTTTCACAAAAACAAATTTGCGGTATTGAGATTTCCCCTAAATATGTCAATGCTTTGGAAGCAGGTGAGTCTGCAAGGTTCTCAACAATTCTCTATAATCCAACGGTGGAATATGAAAAGCATAACGACATGTCGATAGTCGCTCTCTTTAGGAAAGGGCGGTTTACAGTATTAAGTTTGGGCGATTGTGAGAGTCCTGAAATAGCTAATACAATTATGAATTGCAGTATCGCAAATAGCGAAACTGATGTGATGCTTATGGCACATCATGGGGCTGACAATGGATTTACGACAGAAGAGTTTATTAAGCCTTAATTCCGCAACACTATAATTTAACTTTATTTATAAGTTCCTGAGCAACAAA